>Ga0307380_10000359_pt1 | contig 74669 bp, 72 predicted proteins | sample UN3MG_FD_202239 | JGI IMG/M metagenome (GOLD analysis project Ga0307380, IMG submission 202239) | Soil microbial communities from Risofladan, Vaasa, Finland - UN-3 | ecosystem: Environmental > Terrestrial > Soil > Coastal area > Acid sulfate soil | place: Finland: Risofladan, Vaasa | collected...
ACGTGTCCACCGCCGTGCTTGACCAGGGTGGGCGCGCGGAACGTGCCGCCATTGACCGTTGCCGCGATGGCCGCGCCGAACTGGATCGGTGTTACGGCGACGCCGTGCCCGAAAGAAATCGTCATGGTATTGATCGGCCGCCAATTGCGCGGCATGAGCGGCAGGCCGATTTCCGGCAGCTCGATGCTCGACGGCGACAGCAGTCCCATGCGTTCCAGGAAAGCGCGTTGGCGCTTGCCACCGGCGGCCAGCGCCATCTTGGCCGAGCCGATATTCGATGAGTAGACGAAGATCTCGTCGACCGAAAGCCAACGCCCTCGGGGATGGTAGTCGCGGATCTTGTGCGAGGCGATGCGGATCGGCTGACGGGCGTCGAAACGGTCGCCGAGCCGCGCGATACCGGCATCGAGCGCCATCGCCGTGTTCAGGATCTTGAAGGTCGAGCCCATCTCGTAGACGCCGAGCGTGTTCATATTAAAGCGCGCGCCGGTGGGCGCTTTGGTCGGGTGGTTGGGATCGAAGTCGGGCAACGAGACCATGGCCATGACCTCGCCCGAATTGACATCGAGCAGCAGAGCCGATCCTTTCTTGGCGCGATAGCGCTGGATCGCCGATTTCATCTCTTCGCGCAGAATGTGCTGCAGGCGGATGTCGATGGTGAGGCGCACGGCGCTGCGCTTCTTACCAAGCATATCGTCAAACTGCCGCTCGATGCCGGCGAGGCCGCGGCTATCGACGTCGGTGAAGCCCACGATATGCGCAGCAAGGCGGCCGTGGGGATAGACGCGGCGCTCGTCGGCGCGCATGTAGATGCCCGGGATGCCCAGCGAATTCACCGCCTGGTACTGGCGCGGCGTCAGATGGCGCTGCAGCCAGACGAAGCGGCGGTTGGTGCGAAGCTGCTTGTGGATCTCGGCGGTGCTCAAATCTGGAAGCGCGCGGGCAAGCCGGGTCGCCGCGGCGTGCCGGTTCGGCACCGCCCTGGCGTCTGCATAAAGAGAATAGGTCGGTAGCGTGGTGGCGAGGATGATGCCGTTGCGGTCGACGATCTCGGCGCGCTGCTGCGGCGTCTGCGCGACCGCGGCGCGCGCCAGGCGCTGTGTGATTCCGTCGTTGAAGAGCGTGACGTCGACCAGGCGGATGCCGAGGCCGGCGAAGGCGATCGCGAAGAGGAAGGCAGAGACGACAAGACGGTTGCGTCCGAACTCGAGGCGCTGGGCAGCGAACCACTCAAGCCGCGGGCGCCGCACGGCAAGGCGGCGCGCGGGCCGTACCGGTGTACAGCTGGCGGACAGCCTGATGATCATCGCGGAGCTCCTGCTTTCGCGGATTGCTCGATCCGCTTGCCTTTTCCGGCGGGGGCGAAGTGCTCGGGCAACTCGTCGAAGGCCCGGATGTGTTTGGGCGTGATGGGTTGCAGCTTCAGATGCCGCTGAGAAAGGCGGGCGAGGCGGCTGGGCCGAATGAGGTAGGCCCATTCCGCGCGCAAGACGTGGATCGCCTGGCGGTCGCGGGCGATGGCCAGGTTGACCCCGGCAAGCCGCCGCTCCACGCCCTGGACCTGCTGCTTCAAGTGATAGAGCCCGACCACCAGCGTACCGATGAGGACCATGGCGATGATGGTTCTTTTGCGCATCACGCGGCCTCGCCCATATCCCCTATGGCGGGGGCGGCGGTGCGTTCGGCGGCGCGCAGGCGTGCGGAGCGCGCACGAGGATTGCGAGCGATCTCATCGTCGTGTGGACGGATTGGGCGGGTGGTCAGAACGCGGAAGCTCGGCTCGGTAGGGGTGCTCGGCTCAGGCAGGTGCCGCGAGCCGGCCGGCGCGCGGTCGCCGCGTTCGCGCATGAACTGCTTGACCCGGCGATCTTCCAGCGAATGGAAGGAGACAACGACGAGGCGGCCGCCCGCGCTCAGCACGCGTTCGGCGCCGACGAGGCCGCGGTCGAGCTCGCCCAGCTCGTTATTCACGAAGACACGCAGCGCCTGGAAGGTGCGGGTTGCGGGATCGATACCGTCGCGCGCCGGGGGTACTGCGCCGCGCACGATCTCGGCAAGCTGTCCGGTGCGCGTGATGGGTGCTGTCTGGCGGGCCCGCACGATCGCCTTGGCGACCGCAACGGCCCGGCGTTCCTCGCCAAACGCGCGGATCAATCCTTTGAGGTCGGGCTCGTCCATCTCGTTGACCACGTCGGCAGCACTGGGACCGTCGCGCTCCATGCGCATGTCGAGCGGCCCGTCGGCGCGGAATGAAAATCCGCGGGCCGGATCGTCGATCTGCGGCGAGGACACGCCCAGATCGAAGGTCACGCCGTCGACCACACTCACGGCCCGTTCTGCCAGCATCGCGGCCAGGTCGCCGAAGCGGCCATGAATGAGCGTCAGCCGGCCATCATGGTCGCGAACCAGGCGCTCGCCGCGCGCGATGGCGTCAGGGTCGCGGTCAATGCCCCAGACAAAACAATCGGCGGCGGCGAGCAACGCACGCGCGTAGCCGCCACCACCGAAGGTGCCGTCGACATAGACCGCCCCGGACCGGGGCTGGAGGAGGTCCAGGACCTCCCGGAGGAGGACGGGGGTATGATCCGGAGTGGTCATAACGTCGACGGTCTCCTCACTTTCGGGAGGAGCCTCAAGCTGGCTCCGGCGGCCTGGTCGCGATCGAGGGTCTCGGCCTCGAAGGCGGCCCGGCGTTCGGGGTGCCAGATCTGAAATGTGGGGCCGATGCCGGTGAAGAGCGCCATGCCTTCGATACCGGCCTGCCCAATCAAAGCCTGGGGCAGCATCACCCGGCCGTTCTCGTCGAAGGGCAGGAGGGTGGAGCGCGCGATGATGCGCTCGGCCCGCAGACGCTCGTCCTGAGTATAGAGGTCAGGGTCGTCGAGGGCGGCCGAAACGTCGGTCAGGCGCAGATAGTCGCAAGCATCGATGGCGCCGGGGTCGGCTGAGGGCGAAACCACGACGCCCTGATAGGACTGCTCGCGAATCTCGTCGCGGAAGCGCGCCGGCACGGAGACGCGGCCTTTGGCGTCCACCTTGTTCTCATAGCTGCCGACAAACGTCGCCATGCCGAACCCCCAGTTCGCCGGGCCCGGTTTCGGGCTCGCGGCAGGCGCCCATACGAGGTATTTCTTACCTTATGTTGTATGGGCATTCATGGGATATCATGGGACTATATGGTGGTCAATGTTAAAGAAAAGTAAATCAAGGACATAGTTGGTAGTCGGAAGCCGGTGAAAACAGTAACAGGTGGCCGCATCTCCCTCGATGTTGTTTGGTTACAGATACGACACTAAGACTGCTTCAATTCAACGTCGATGGTATATTTGTTTTTGTTTTGTTCTCATGGTGATTTATTTGCGTCATTGCCGCAAAGAGGCGCGCGCATCCACATCAGGCCGTCCAAACGCGCGCTCGCGCATCCCAAGCGCTCACGGCCAGGTGGATCGACAGAGGGAAAGGCGCCAGACGGCCTGTAAGCCGGGTTCTGTCCCTGCCTGAGCAGGGGATGACCATTCATCTGGGACGTCCGTTGCCGAACGCCTCATGCGGCCTACCCGGGCGGCAGCGCGAGAACACGCCTGCGCCGAGCCGAAGCCCGGCGCGCGCCACCCCTATTCGGCCTAGCTCCCGGTGGGGTTTACCGTGCCGCCAACGTTACCGCCGGCGCGGTGCGCTCTTACCGCACCCTTTCACCCTTACCTGCGAGCCCGAAGGCGCAGCAGGCGGTTTGCTTTCTGTGGCACTGTCCCGAGGGTCGCCCCTGCCGGGTGTTACCCGGCACCGTGTCCCCGTGGAGCCCGGACTTTCCTCACCCCGAGGCGAACCTCGAAGCGCGGCCATCCAGCCGTCTGGCGCGATCTCATTTAGGTGATGGGGCAGGGGGGGTCAAGTTTGGCCGATGGGCCTTGAGCTCCGAAATTGCGGCCGCAATGCATTGTAAGGCGTCAATTTCGTGCAAGACCGCAATCCGCCGCCGCCTTAGTCTCCGGGCAATGAGCGACTGGACGGCATGGTCTATGGGGCCTTTGGCGGCGGACGGGTTCGGCCCCGCCGAGACAACGCGGTGCTGGCGGGTGCCGCCGCTGGACAATCTCTACTGCCTGGCGGCCCGTTTCGAAACATATGAATTCTCGACCCACGCGCATGACAGCTACGGCGTTGCGGTCATTCTCGACGGCGCGCAATCGTTTCGCTGGCGCGGAACGACCCAATTGGCGCCAGCGGGTAGCCTAGAGGTGATGAACCCGGGCGAGCCGCATGACGGACGGCCCGCGGGAACGAGCTTTGCCTATCGAACGCTCTATCCGTCGGTATCGCTGATGCGCGAATTGGCGGCAGAACTGTCGGATGGCCGTGTCAGCGAGCCGGTCTTTGACCGGACGGTCATTCATGATCCGCCGCTTGCCAAGCGGATCGCCGCGATGCACCGGACCTTGGAGGCGTCTAGCGGCAGGTTGGCGCAGGAGAGTGCGTTTGTCGGCGTTATGTCCGCGTTGCTGTGGCGCCATGCCGATCTCAAGCCGGCAGCACGGACGGCCGGCGGCGAAGGTCCGCTTGTCCGCTGTCTTCGCGATTACCTCGACGCACATGTCACACAGGACGTGTCGCTTGCCGATTTGGCGCGTATCGTCCAGCGCTCGCGTTACACGGCCCTAAGACTGTTCCGCGACGGTACCGGCATGACGCCCCATGCATACCTGCTCAATCGCCGCGTCGAGCGGGCTCGCCGGGCGCTGGCGTCGGGCTGCTCGCTGGCCGACACCGCGCTCGATTTCGGTTTCTTCGACCAAAGCCATTTCACCCGCGTCTTCAAGCGCTTTACCGGCCTGACGCCGGGTCAGTACCGCCGTGCGGGCGACATCGTCCAAGACCTGCTGGCCGGGTCGACCTAGCCAATGTACGACCGAGGGTTAGGGCATAGGCAAGCACAAGACTGGCAATGACCGGAAACGCATCGCTTATCCAAGCAAGCCAGCTGACCGCCCGCGCGCAATTGCTCGCCGGCGCGGGCCAGGCGCTGCCGGTTGTCGCGGGCGTTGCGATATTCGGCACGGTCTGGGGCGCGTTGGCGGTGCAAGCGGGGTTGAGCCCTTTGGAAGTCGCCTTGATGAGCGGCCTGGTGTTTTCCGGCGCCGCGCAGTTCGTCGCGATCGAGCTGTGGTCGTCGCCGGTCGCAGTCGGCACGATCGCGTTTGCCAGTCTGCTCGTCGGGCTGCGGCACGTGTTGATGGGTGCCTCGATCGAGCCTGTGTTGCGCAGCGTCCGGCCGCGGCACGCCTATCTGGCCTTGTTCTTCATGGTCGACGAGGCCTGGGCGATGTCGCTTCGCCGCGCGGGCCAAGGCAAATTCGGCATCCAGTTCTACATCGGATTGTGCGGCCTGCTTTATCTTTCCTGGCTGACAACCACAGTGGCCGGCGCGCTGCTCGGCGGGCTGGTTGCCGACCCCGCACGATACGGGTTCGACGTCGTTTTCACGGCGGTGTTTGTGGTGCTGATCGTCGGGCTCTGGCAGGGCAAGCGCGACATCGCCCCATGGGCCGCGAGCGCCGTCGCGGCAATCGCCTGTCATCGCTGGGTGCCGGGCAATTGGTACATCTTCGCAGGCGGCGCCGCGGGGTTGCTGACGGCGGTGTTGTTGTGGTCGCCGCTGCCGCCCCAAAGCACTGAAAGCGCAGGAAGCGATGCGGGTTGACCCGGCGGCACTTGCGGCGATTGCGGCGATGGGGCTCGCCACATATGTCACGCGCATCGCCGGATACTGGTTGGTGCGCCGGTTCACGTTGAGCGGGCGGATCAGCGCCGGGCTTCAGGCCGTGCCGGGCGCCATCTTGATCGCCCTGATTGCGCCGGCGGCATTCGCAACCGGTCTCGCAGAGAGCGGCGCCGCGGCCGCGGCATTGCTTATTGCGATGCTGCGCTGGCCGATGCTGGTCGCGATAATAGCGAGCGCGGCGGCCGCTGCCGGTATCCGCGCGTTCATCTAGTCACTTTCAGTAGTCAAGCGCGGCCGTCAGTGCATCAAGACAGGCATGCGTCTCCGCATCGACAACGCCGTCGACCTTGGCCGGCCGGAAATGTCGCTGAAAGGCGGCGATAACGCCCCCAACCGTCACGTCATAGCCGATGCGTGCGAGCATGGAGCGCGCATCCGCTGTTGAGCGTTCGGCCGTTGCGGTTGGCCAGAGCCCGATGCCGGCCTCGGCCAGGCGAGCCCAATCGAAGAGTTCGCCCGGGTCCTGTCTGCGGTCGGGCGCCACGTCGGAATGTCCGAGCACCCGGGCCGCCGGGATCGCGTGGCGGGCGATGATGTCTTGCGCCAGCGGGATCAACGCGGCCATTTGCGCTTCGGGGAAGGCGCGATAACCAAACTCGTGCCCGGGATTGACCAGTTCGATACCGATGGAACGGCCATTCACATCGGTCTCGCCGGCCCAGAAGCTCTTGCCGGCGTGCCAGGCGCGGCGGTCCTCCGGGACATGCCAATAGACAGATCCGTCCTCATCAATGGTGTAGTGCGCACTCACTTGCGCGGCCGGATCGCAAAGCCGGGCGAGCGCGATCTCGGCGGTTTCCATGCCGGTATAGTGCATCAGCAGAATGTCGATCGGCGCGTCGGGCGGCCGCGCATTGTGGTTCGGCGACGGCCTTTCGATCACGGCTCGCCCGTGGTCAGGCGCCGGCCGAGCGATTGCAGCTGTTCGCGCACGTCCTCGTCGGGTTCGTCACCCAGCGTCAGGTTGAGCGCATCCTCGATGAGATCGCCCCAGGATTCGGGGTCCCGGTCGATGAGGATACCGCAGGCCTGGAGGCGGTGGCGGATCACCGGGCTGCGCATGGCCGCGGCGACCAAAATGTCGCTGAAGGGGCCCTGACGCTCCATTTCCTGGAGCAAGCAGTCAAGCGCGCCGCGCGCATCCCGGTCGTCACCCAGACCGAGTTCGAGCCCGGGCCCGGAGGCAATCCGGTCGAGCGGCAAGTGATCTTCGGCGAAGGCGATCACTTCGCCCCGCCGGGCCAAATCGGTGGTGCGCATGAGATCGTAGTAGATCGCCTGGTCGTGGGGCTTTTTTTGCAGGCGCTTCATGGCGATGGGCCACAGATCGACGCGCAAGATCTCGGCGCAGGAAAATGCAAGGCCGCTTGCCGGCTCTTTGCCCGCCTTATAGGCGGCGCGCAACCTGTCGGGCCATTCCGGCGCGCTCAACAACCGCTCGCAGCGACCGAGCAGCTCGCGGCGCACGGGTCCGCTCCAGCCCATGGTTTCCAGTGCTTCCAGGGTTTCAAAGTCGGGCGGTTCCGCGCCGTCGTCAAACTCCGCGTCACGGGTCGGCCGCAGCCAGCGCAGCCATTCGGCGATCTTGACCACGGTATAGAGCCGCTGAAGCGTGTTGCAGCGGTTCTCGACATGGCCGATCAGATGCCCGACCGCGACTGTCCCCTCGTCATAGCCCTGGATGTCAACCGACGGGCCGCCCTCAATCAGCGAGAGCGTGATCGTGAGAGCACCGTCCAACAGACCGTCGTCGATTTCCTCGGCGGCAAGCGCGCCGGCCAGATCGCCGGCACTTGCGCACAGATACGCAAGGTAGCCTTCCTCGACCTCATTGCCGCAACCGTGGCGCAAGAGCCAGTCCCGGATATCGGCGCGCTCAGGCGCCGATTCGGTGAGGCGCTCGACCAAGTGGATCTTGCCCCAACCGCGCACCGTGCTGGCCAGCTCGAGCCAATGGTCGGCCGGATCCTCGCAAAGACTGCCGATGGCGACGGCGGCGAAGAGCGTGAATTCGTCATGCCGGGCGAGCATCTTCAGCGTCTCGATATCGTCGTCGGTGGCGCCGAGACCGAGGATCAATATGCCGAGCTTGAGCGGCTCGCGGTGGGTGGCGGTTTCGACCAGCCACTTGCCGATTGCCCAAAGCCGCTCACCGTCGATCCCATCGCGGCTGTGCAGCTGCTCCACGATCGCGTCACCCGCCGTGATCAGTGCCTCTTCGCGGGCAACGCCGTATAGGCGTTCCATGTCGGCCTCGGCGAGCGTGGTCGCGACCTGTTCCACCGCATCGACGATGGCGCGCGCGCGGGCGTTCGTTTCCTCGTCCTCAGGCGGCGCGATGTGGTTGAGGAGGATGCCGTCGATCGCGCCGCTGGCGAAGCGCACCTCGCCCAGGTCCCAATCGGGCGGGCCGTCGTCGGGCAGCTCCAACTCGCCTTCGCCGTTCCAGGCGCGGATCAGATCCAGCAGCGGCGCGGGTTCATCGCCGCCGGCCGCGTCCCAATTGGGCGCCCGCCGCCACAAGCGTTTCAGGAAATCGAACATGGAGCACCGATCATGAACTCAAACCTCGGGCGCGCCGAGCTTGGGCCGGCGCAGAATGATGATGGTGACGCCGACGACCGTGATGAGGCCGCCGAGGCCGATCTGCAGGGTCATCGGCTCGCCGAGCGCAAATACGCCGCCCAGGACACCAACCACCGGGATCAATAGAGTGAAGGGCATGGTCTGGTTGGTCTCGTACTTATCGATCATGTAGTACCAGAGACCGTATCCTACCACTGTTACCAAAACCGACATGTAGGCAAGCGATCCCCATTCCAGCGGCCCCGCGGCCCGCATGGCCTCGATCTGGCCGCTTTCCAGCACCAGCGAGATCAGGAGCAGCTGGGGTGCTGAAAGCAGGGAGAGCCAGGCGTTGAGGGTCACCCCGTCGATGCGCTCCAGGCGCTTGACCTGGATATTGCCGATGGCCCAGATGAAACAGGCGAAGATGACCATGAGCAGGTGGAGGAGGCTGGCTTCCGCCTTCGGGTCGAAGGCAATCGTGACCACGCCGGCGAAGGCCAACGCCATGCCGAGCGCCCGCCGCCAGCCCAGCATGTCCTTGAACAAAATAGCCGCCAGGATCGCCGCGAAAGGCACCTGAAGCTGGGCCGCGATGGCGGCGACCGAAGCGGAAACCTGCGTCAGCGCCACGAACATGAGGCTGAAATGGAGACTGCCGAGGGTCACCGAGAGGACCGCGAACTGCCGCCACATGCCTTTTGGCATGCGCGCGAACCAGACCAGTGCCAGCGCCACCGCTCCGAACCGGAGCGCCATCAGGAAGATCGGCGGGAAGACCACGAGCGCGAACTTAGCGGCGACGAAGTTCATGCCCCAGATAAGGATGACCATCAAGGTCAGGGCGATATGGATGGGCTTCATTGCGCGGTCAGCGTGCTCTTGAGCTCTTCCAGCTCGAGCCAACGCATCTCTGCCTCGTCGAGCTCGCTGCGGGCGGCCACAAGGAGCGCGGCGGCCCGTTCGAAAGCGGCGCGGTCGCGCTCAAAAAAAGTGTTGTCACCCAGTTTCGAGTCGAGGCCGGCGATCTCCGCCTCCAGCCCGGCGATGCGGCCGGGCAGGAGATCGAGCTCGCGCTGGTCCTTGTAGGTAAGACGCGCGCGCGGCTGCGGCGATTTGACGGGTTTCGATTGAGCCGCCGCCGTCTCCACTTTGCGGGGCGGCTTTGCGCGCGGCTTTTCGGCCTTTCGCTGGCGCAGATAGTCGGCATAGCCGCCCGCGTATTCGTGGGCGTTGCCGTCGCCTTCGAGCGCGATCGTGCTGGTCACCGTGCGGTCGAGAAAATCGCGGTCATGGCTGACCAGTATCAACGTGCCGCCATAGTCGGCGAGGACATCCTGCAGAAGATCGAGTGTATCCATGTCGAGATCGTTGGTCGGCTCGTCGAGCACCAGAAGCTCCGACGGGGTGGCGAGGATCTTGGAGAGCAGCAGGCGGTTCCGCTCGCCGCCAGAGAGACTTGAGACCGGGCTGTCGGCGGATTTGGGGTCGAACAGAAAATCCTTCAGGTAAGCGCGGACGTGGCGCGGTTTGCCATGCACGAAGACCTGATCGCCGCCGCCTGGACACAAAGTCTCCCAGAGCGATTTTTTGGGATCAAGCGCCTCGCGGTTCTGGTCGAAATAGGCGCGATTGAGATGCTTGGCGATCCACACTTTTCCGCTATCGGGTTTGATCTCGCCGATAAGCAGGCGGAGCAGAGTCGTTTTGCCGGCGCCGTTGGGGCCGATGACGCCGATGCGGTCGCCGCGCAGGATACGGGTGGAAAAGCCGCGCACGATCGGGGTCCCATCGTCACCATCTCCAAAGCTCTTTGCGACGTCCTTTACCTCGATCACGAGCTTACTCTTGACCTCGCCCTCGTCGATCTTGAGACGCATCTTGCCGCGGCCGCCGAGCAGCGCGGCGCGGCGCTCGCGCATCTCTTCCAGCTTGCGCAGGCGTCCCTGGTTGCGGCGGCGGCGCGCCGTTACCCCGCGCAACAGCCAGCGCGCCTCTTCGGCGAGTTTGACGTCGAGCCGCTCGGCGGCCTTGACCTCATCGGCCAGAACGTCCTCGGACCACTTGTCGAAGCCGGCGAAACCGTGCGTGCGCGTACGGATCATCCGGCGGTCAAGCCAATAGGTCCGGTTGCTGACCCGCTCCAAAAAGGTCCGGTCATGGCTGACCAGAAGTAGCGCGCCCTTGCGGGCTATCAGAAGGCGCTCCAGCCATTCGATCGCGGCCAGATCGAGGTGGTTGGTGGGTTCATCCAGAAAGAGAATGTCGGGATCGCCGACCAGCGCGCGGGCCAGCGAAGTCCGTCGCAGCTCGCCGCCTGACAGCTCGCCCATCACGCGGGCGCCGCCGAGTTGAACCTCGCTCAACGCCGCCTCCACGAGATGGTCGGCGTGACCCCCTTCGCCGACATGGGCCGCGACAGTCACGGTGCGGTCAAAGACCGGATCCTGGGGCAGATAGGCGATGCTTGTTCCCGGTTGCACGAAGATCTCGCCCTGGTCTAGCTCGATCATGCCAGCGAGCGCCTTCATCAAGGTCGTCTTGCCGCTGCCGTTCCGCCCGACCAGGCAGGCCCGGTCGTTACCGCCAAGGCGCAGCTCGGCATTCTGAAACAGCGGATCGCCGCCGAAGCCGATGCGTCCGAACCGCATGGTGAGGATGGGCGGCTCAGCCATGCGCCGGATGCTCGCGGTTCGTTTTTGGCGGCCTGGGCGAAAAAAAACGAAAAATTCGCAAAAAATTCTGGGGGGTGTGACAGCCGTCATACCCCGTGCGCCGGCGCGCGGATAAAAACGGCGTCAACAACCCAAACGGAGAGAGCATCCAAATGTCCAAGATCAACACCATCGCCATCGTCCCCGTCGCCCTCGGCTTCACGCTGATCGCCCAGACCGCCTTGGCTTTCTTCTTCGTCGGCTAAAGCATTTTCCACTTTCGTGGAATCGGCTCCTGCCCACTCCCCACGGTTCAGCGCCGGTCAGCGCAAGCCCCGTTCCTTCTCAATCTTTTCGTAAGCCCCGTTGATGTTCGCCAGCTTATCGTTGGCCACATCGATCACATCCGGAGGCATGCCCTGCGCGATCAGCCGGTCGGGATGGTGCTCCCTGATTAGCTTTCGGTAGGCGGCCTTGAGCTCGTCGTTGCTGGCCTCGCGGTCGATACCGAGCACGACATACGGGTCGGCTTTGTCGGGACCCATGTTGCGGGCCTCGACGCGGCGGAACGCGGTCTCGTCGAAGCCGAATATCTCCGCGACGGTGCGCAGATAGGCTTTCTCGCCCGGATGATAGACGCCATCGGCCCGGGCGATGTGAAACAGGCAATCGAGCAACTCCTCCAGCACCGCAGGGTTGTCCCGGAACAGGCGCGCGATCTGTTTGGCATAAGCTTCAAACCCGATCGTGTCGCGCTTGGCCCGATCGAAGACCCGGCCGACATTCTTCGCCTCTTCGGGCGCGATGTGGAAGACATCCTTGAACGCGGCCACCTCGTCCCGCGTTACGACGCCGTCGGCTTTCGCCATCTTGGCGCCGAGCGCGACGACGGCGATTGTGAAGGCAACCTGCTTGACCTCCGACGGCGCAACGGCTTCATCGCCGGGCATTGTCGACATGCGGTCGACGGCGTGTCCGGCAAGCACACCTGCCAGCGCGCCAATCGGGCCGCCAAGCGCAAACCCGGCCGCACCGCCGATGATCTTTCCCCAGATGCTCATGGATGCTGGTTTAACGGGAGGACGGCCGTTTGGGCAAGGTTGCGCTGAGGTTTGTCGAGCGGGTTTCGATTGACCGGGAGGCGATCGTCGATGGTCACAGCTGACCGCCCAATCGTCGACGAAGTTGCCGCCGTCGGCGATCTGGATCTGGCTATCCGACGAAAAGCCGCGCGATCAATTCATCCTGAAACGGTTCCCGGAGAGATTGCGGCCCAACTGACGCACGAGATGTTGAGACAGCGCCGAGGCGATGCCAAAGGAATCCCCGCGCTGCCCGTCAACGTGGGCGGTGCCGACCCAATACTGGGAACCCTTGTCGTTGAGCACGATGACGCTGACAAGGTGGCGCTGTTCGCCGGGCTTGAGGGGCCGGCTGGACAGATTGAGGCCCTGGCGAATGAGCGGATTACGCATCGGTCCGGTGCTCTGGCGCGGATCGCGATTGACGTCGCTCCCACGCTCGGCTGAACGGCGCAGATTTGTTTTCGCCCGCCGCGTCTCCGGTGTGTCGGCGTTATAGATAAACCGGACGGCGGCGTTTTCCGCGACCCGGTACCCACGCGCTCTTAGAGCCCGTGCGATGATCGGGCGAAGGCGCAGGTTGAGATCGGTGTTGTCTTCCGGCTCAACGCTGACCGTCGCGCCGCGGCCGATGTTTGCGAACGTCTTGCCGCTAACCACCCCGTTACCCGCGGGTGACTGTGCGGCGGCCTGCTGCGGCACCAGCGCCGCCAGTGCGGCGACGACCACCGCGATACCCCAAACCAAGAAATTAGTCATGTAAGACCACCTTTTTGTTCTTGCCCCGGGCGCATGGTGGCTTTGCGTAGCACCCCGTTGCCTTCTACAGGAAATCGCATCGCCGCGCCACTGGGCATCGCGCGAATGTGGTGGATATCTGGTTGTCGCCACTAGTTTCGGCATTCGAAATTGCGCTAGGTTCAGGACCTCGTTCGGTCGCAGCCGCAAAGGTGGTCCGGCCTACAACGATACGAGGGAGGCATGGCGAGCGGACACGCGCCGATTTGCCAGGGCCCCGACCCTGCGCCAAGACGTCCGCAGATCACGATTCCGGCGGGGGCGTGTGATGCGCACGCGCATGTCTTCGGCCCATCCGAGCGATACCCATTGAACGAAGAGCGGACCTACACGCCGCCCGATGCTCCATTATCGGAATACCGGCGTCTCCTGAAGGTCCTCGGCTTCGATCGCGCCGTGCTGGTGCAGCCTAGCGTCTACGGAACCGACAACACGGCAATGCTCGACGCGCTCGCCGAGGCCGGCGACGCTTTCCGGGGCATCGCGGTGGTCGATATCGGCGTCTCGGACAAACAATTGAAGGCGCTGCATCGGGCCGGCGTGCGCGGTATCCGGGTCAATTTGCTCTACAAGGGTGGGATCAGCCTGACCATGCTTGGGCGGCTGGCCGACAAGATCAAAGGCTTGGGCTGGCATATCCAGCTGCTCATCGACGTATCCGACTGCCCGGAATTCTGGCGTATCGTCGACAAGCTGCCGGTCGATGTCGTGATCGATCATATGGGCCACATGTCGGCGAGCAAGGGGGTTGACGATCCGGGGTTTCGCTCGCTGCTCGCGCTTGTCGGCGACGGCAAGGCCTGGGTCAAGCTCTCCGGGCCGTACCGTATGACCGCACGCGGAGACACGCCTTACGCCGATGTGGCCGGGCTCGCGCGCGCGCTTGTCGAAGCGGCATCGGACCGCATGTTGTGGGCGAGCGACTGGCCGCATCCCCTCGTCCAGATCGCGATGCCCAATGACGGCGAACTGCTTGACATGCTGGCCATGTGGGCGCCCGACGCGGCCACCCGGGCGAAGATCCTGGTCGACAACCCCGCGAAGCTTTACGGATTTAAATGACGCGTTCGGATTTGGACGATCACGTGGATCAGCGGCGCCGGCCATGAAATTGACGAACCTTGAGACCTTCGTGTGGGACGCCCGGCTTGGGAGCTTCCGCGCGGCCGCCGGGCGGCTGCACGCGACGCAGCCATGAACACATCCCCGATCGACCGGGCTCGCTCCGATCCCGGACACGCCCGCACCCGCGCGCGCGAAATGATCCAGTCGATCCGGCGCGGCGACTTCCAAGGCCAGACGGCGGGCGCCGCGCCCGGGATCGTGCAAGGCAACGTCGCCATCCTGCCGGCCGACTGGGCGGAGGAGTTCGTGCGGTTCTGCCGGCTCAATCCCAAGCCCTGTCCGCTGATCGGTCTTGGCGAGCCTGGCGACCCGCGCCTGCCGGAGCTGGGCGAGGATATCGACATCAGCACCGACGTGCCGATGTACCGGGTCTTCCGCGACGGTGTGGCGGTGGAGGACGTGCCCGATATCCGCCACCTCTGGCGCGATGACCTGGTCGCCTTCGTGCTCGGCTGCTCGTTTTCCTTCGAGGAGGCGTTGGTCCAGGCCGGCGTGCCGATGCGCCATATCGAGCGCGGCTGCGAGGTGCCGATGTTCCGCACCAATATCGAGACGCGGCCGGCCGGCCGGTATCACGGGCCGACGGTGGTTTCGATGCGGCCGCTGACGCCGGCACAGGCGATCCGGGCCATCCAGGTTACCTCGCGCTTTCCAAATGTGCATGGTGCGCCCATCCATTTTGGCGATCCCGCCGCGATCGGCATCGCCGATGTCCATAAGCCCGACTTCGGTGAGATGGTGCCGGTGCTGGAGGGTGAGGTGCCGGTTTTCTGGGCCTGCGGCGTCACTCCGCAGGCGATCGTGGAAAAGGCCAAGCCGCCGCTCTGCATCACCCACAAGCCGGGCTATATGCTGGTCACCGAGTTGCTGAACGCCGAGCTGTCGATACTATAGTGCTGATATGAACGACACCGCCGAGCGCTGGCAGTTCTGGATCGACCGCGGTGGGACCTTCACCGATGTGGTGGCCAAGCGTCCCGACGGCGCGCTCGTGACCCACAAGCTGCTCTCCGAGAATCCCGAACAGTACGAGGACGCGGCGCTTCAGGGCATTCGTGAGCTGCTCGGCGTGGCGCAGGGCGCGCCGATCCCCGGCGACGCCGTCGACGCCGTCAAGATGGGGACGACCGTGGCGACCAATGCGCTGCTCGAGCGCAAGGGCGAACGCACGCTGCTGGTCATCACCGAGGGCTTTGCCGATGCGCTTCGCATCGGGTACCAGAACCGGCCACGTCTCTTCGACCGTCACATCAAGCTGCCCGAGCTGCTGTACGAACAGGTTGTCGAGGTGCGCGAACGCATCGGCCCGCGCGGCGAGGTTCTAACGCCGCTCGATCTGAAGCGCGCCCGTGTCGACCTTGAAGCGGCATACGGCGCCGGCATCCGCTCGGCCGCCATCGTCTTCATGCACGGCTACCGCTTCCACGATCATGAGCGCGCAGTGGCGGCGCTGGCGCGCGAGGTCGGCTTTACGCAAGTGTCGATCTCCCACGAGGCAAGCCCGCTGATGAAGCTTGTCGGGCGTGGCGATACGACGGTGGTCGATGCCTATCTCTCGCCGATCCTGCGCCGCTATGTCGACCGGGTGGCGGGCGAGCTGGGCGAGGGGACACGGCTCATGTTCATGCAGTCGAATGGCGGGCTCACCGATGCGCGCTTCTTCCAGGGCAAGGACAGCATCCTCTCGGGACCAGCGGGGGGCATCGTCGGGGCCGTGCGCCCGGCCGGCATGGCGGGCTTCTCGTCGATCATCGGTTTCGACATGGGCGGGACCTCGACCGACGTCTCGCATTACAACGGCGAGTACGAGCGCGCCTTCGAGACGCTGGTCGCTGGGGTGCGCATGCGCGCGCCGATGATGCAAATCCATACGGTGGCGGCGGGTGGTGGGTCGATCTGCGTTTTCGACGGCTCCAAATACCGCGTTGGGCCCGAATCCGCCGGCGCCAATCCGGGACCGGCCTGCTATCGTCGCGGTGGGCCGCTCACCGTCACCGACTGCAACGTCATGCTCGGCAAGCTGCATCCGGAGTTCTTCCCCAAAGTATTCGGCCCGCGCGCCGACCAGCCGCTGGACGCGGCGGTTGTAGCCGAGAAGTTCACCGCGCTGGCGGCCGAGATCGGGGCGGCGAGCGGTGACAAGCGCAGCCCGGCCGCGGTCGCCGAGGGTTTCTTGAAGATCGCCGTGGAGAACATGGCGAACGCGATCAAGGAAATCTCGATCCAGCGCGGCTACGACGTCACCGAATACACGCTGGCCTGTTTTGGCGGTGCGGGCGGTCAGCACGCCTGTCTGGTCGCCGACGCGCTCGGCATGACGCGCGTATTTCTGCATCCATTCGGCGGCGTGCTGTCGGCCTACGGCATGGGGCTCGCCGACATGCGGGTCATGCGAGAGAGAGCAATTGAAGCCAAGCTAAAAAATGACTTGATCGGAATTCTTGAGAAATCACTTGAAGAAATTTCCGTGGATGGGCGTGCCGAGATGGCCCGCCAGGGCATCGCCGGTACCAATATGTCGGTGCTCCGCAAAGTGCATTTGCGCTACGAGGGTACCGACTCGGCCCTGATCGTCGATTTCGCGGCGCTTGCGGATATCGTCGCGGCTTTCGAGGCGGCGCATCGTCAGCGTTACGGCTTTGTCGTGCCCGACAAGGCGCTGATCGTGGAGGCGGTTTCCGCCGAGGTTGTCGGGGTTACAGAAAAGGTTGAGGACCGGGAGCTTGATGAGGCGGTGGAGCCACGGCCCGATCCGTTGGCGCGGGTGGCGATGCACACCGGAGGGGCGGACACCGATACACCGCTTTTCGACCGCGACACACTCGGGCCCGGCCATGCCGTTGACGGGCCCGCCATCATCCGCGAGGACACCGCGACCATCGTCGTCGAGCCCGGCTGGCGCGCCGAGGTGACGCGCCGCAATCACGTCGTGCTGACCCGCACCGTGCCACTGTCCCGTACTGCCGCCGTCGGCACCCAGGTCGATCCGGTGATGCTGGAGATCTTCAACAACCTTTTCATGTCGATTGCCGAGCAGATGGGTTCGGTGCTGGAGAACACCAGCTATTCGGTCAACATGAAGGAGCGGCTCGACTTCTCCTGCGCTATTTTCGACCGCGAGGGGCTGTTGATCGCCAACGCGCCCCATATGCCGGTGCATCTGGGCTCAATGGGCGAGAGCGTGCAGACGGTGATCCGTGAGCGCGCGGGTGCCATGAACCCCGGCGATGTCTATGTGCTGAACGCGCCCTACAATGGCGGCACGCATCTCCCTGACGTCACGGTCATCACCCCGGTATTCGATGATGCCGGCACCGACATCCTTTTCTATGTCGCAAGCCGCGGCCACCACGCGGATATCGGCGGTATCACGCCCGGCTCGATGCCGCCCAACTCGACGACGGTCGAGGAGGAGGGGGTGTTGATCGACAATTTCGTGCTGGTCGATCGCGGCCGTTTCCGCGAGGCGGAGATATCCGAGCTCCTGACCTCGGGCCGCTATCCCGTTCGGAACGTTTATCAGAACGTCGCCGATCTGAAGGCGCAGATCGCCGCCTGCGAGAAGGGCGTCCAGGAGCTGCGCCGGATGGTCGCGCATTTCGGGCTCGACGTCGTTCACGCCTATATGCGTCACGTCCAGGACAATGCCGAAGAGCAGGTGCGCCGGGTCATTGGCGTGCTCGAACCCGGCAGCTTCACCTATCCGATGGACCAGGGGACGCAGATCAAGGTGACGATCTCCATCGACAAAGCGGCGCGCACCGCCAAAGTCGATTTCACCGGCACCTCGCCCCAGCAGCCCAACAACTTCAACGCGCCGTCAGCGGTGTGCCGCGCCGCGGTGCTCTATGTCTTCCGCACACTGGTCGACGACGATATTCCGATGAATGCCGGCTGCCTCAAGCCCATCGAGCTCATCATCCCGGAAGGCTCGATGCTGAGCCCGCAATACCCGGCCGCCGTCGTCGCCGGCAATGTCGAGACCAGCCAGGCAATCACCGACACGCTTTATGGCGCGCTCGGTGTGCTGTCCTCGGCGCAGGGCACGATGAACAACTTTACCTTCGGCAATGACGAGTACCAGTATTACGAAACGGTGTGCGGCGGTTCGGGCGCAGGACCGGGCTTCGACGGCACCGACGCGGTCCACACGCATATGACCAACTCGCGGCTGACCGACCCCGAAGTGCTTGAGTGGCGCTTTCCGGTACTGCTCGAGGCTTTCTCAATCCGCCGCGGCTCTGGTGGTGCGGGGCAATTCAGGGGCGGCGACGGCACGACACGGCGCCTGCGCTTCCTGCAGCCACTGACGGCGGCAATCCTCTCCTCGCACCGCAGCGTGCCGCCCTTCGGTATCGCGGGCGGCGAGCCGGGAGCGCTAGGACGCAATTGGGTCGAACGCGCCGACGGAACGCGCACCGAGCTGTCCGGCACGGACAGCACTGAGATGAATACAGGCGACGTCTTCGTTATCGAAACCCCGGCGGGCGGCGGCTATGGTAAGGTTGCCGAACGCAAGGAAGCGGCGAAATGAGTTGTGGGCCCGGCAGGCGCTATCCCGGGTGATTTTCTAAGAGGATATCGATGGCACTCATGGACAAACGCGGCTTCATTCGCACTGCGACGGTCGTCATGTTGTCGACCTTGATCACTGTTGCCGCCGGCGGCAACGCAAATGCTCGCATGCAGCCGATCCACAATATTGTCGATGCCCCGTTGCCGGCCAGGCCAGGTGTGACGATGCGGCAGATCGAGCGGGCGATTATCTCGGCCGGTTCCGTTCGGGGCTGGGCAGTCCGGCCGGTTTCACCCGGTCAACTGATCGCAATACTCAACATTCGGCGGCACACCGCCGAGGTGACAATTTCCTATACGCCCAAGCGGTTTTCGATCACCTACAAAACCAGTCACAATCTACTCTACCGAAAAAGCGGTGAGACCGAGTATATCCACCGTAACTACAACAGCTGGGTCAGGTTCCTTCGCAATGACATTACCCGGACGGTCGGCCTGATCGGGCAGTAGCAAGGCACCGGCCCGGCAGGCCGTTGAACGAACATTTGGCGCCTTTTATCGTGGTGGTGGAGCCATTTAATCAAGATTTCAATTTCGGATACGGATACGGATACGGACACGGAGCAACGCTAAATGACTGACCGGATCACAGCCTCGCATATCCTCATCGGCTTCGGCGCCGACAGCGACCGCAGCGAAGAAGACGCAAAAAAACAGATCGACGCACTGAAGGACGAGATCGCCGGCGGCGGGGAGTTCGCGGCACTCGCTTCGGAACATTCCGACTGCCCTTCGCGGGCCCAGGGCGGGGATCTCGGCTCGTTCGGGCGCGGCATGATGGTGCCTGAGTTCGAACAGGCCGCCTTTGCGCTTGAAACCGGCAATGTGAGCGATGTCGTGCAGACGGACTTCGGCTATCACCTGATCCAGCGCACCGGCTGAGCATTCGGTTCCGCAGACCGGAGCTGGATCACCGGGTCCGCCAGTGGCGGTGGACCCGCGCTAGTCGACGTCCGGCTTCCAGTTGAACTTCCGCTGGATCCACAAGGCGATGCGCTCTGCGGTGAGCCCGATCACCACGAGTAGAACGGCAAAGGGGACGAACAGCACCCAGGTCGGGATGCCGGTATCGAGCTTTGCCGGCTTGGCCGGGGTCGAGCCGCCGGAGACGATGGCGAACGCCAGAAAGCCGAGCACGAAGGCGGCGCATCCCAGGGCCCAAAGGTAACGCTTTGCCTTGCTGATGGGGGGCCCGAAATCGGTTCCCCATTCGGGATTGATCGTCTCGAAACCGGGCTCGTTCTCAGGTGTCTGCTCGTTCATCGGCGGTTGCGGCTCCTGTTTGTTGAGATGATGTCTTCCTGCGTCCGTGGCAGTCAGGCGATGTATCACAGGCGAGGGCTGCGGCGATCCCGATGCGTCATACACATCGCTCAAGGCCGATGATGGGGTGTCGTTCACCCACATTGCGCACTTCCGCACCGAAGAGGCGCTCAAGCGCTTCCAGTCGCAGCCCCACTTTGAGACCTTCAACATGGGATTGCCGCCGCGTTGCAGCGATGGCGCGAAGGCCACCAAGGTCTCACTGGTTGCGACAACTGATCGCTGACGATCGTCAACGGGGGCGGCAATACTCAACTCGCGGCGGGCGCCTGTAGCAAAAGTATCACCGCCTTACCCGCCGCTCCGCCGACGACTGCCGTCTATGGCCAGAATTCCTGCGAGGCCAGCCGCGCGCCTTCGGCCATGGCGGCGAGCTTGGCCCAGACGATCTCGGGGACGACGGCGGCCTGGCCGACCCAGGTGCCGTAGCCGCAATCGCTGCTCGCGATCACCTGCTCGCGGCCAACCAGCTTGGCGATGCGGCTGATGCGCTGGGCGATCAGCTCGGGGTGCTCGATGAAGTTCGATTTGGACTCGATCACGCCTGGGATCATTACCATGTCGTCGGGCACCTTGACGGTCTCGAACACCGTCCACTCGTGGGCATGGCGCGGATTGGCCGCCTCGAAGGAAATGCCGCCGGCGCGCGCCTTGAAAGCAATGTCGATGATGTTGGCCAGTGGCACGTCGCAGTGGTGGGGGCCTTCGTAGTTGCCCCAGCAGAGATGGAGGCGCACCCGGGCGGGATCGCAATTGACGAGTGCATGGTTGATCGCCTCGACATGCATCTCCGCCTGTTTCCGGAATTCAGCGAGTGGCAGGTCTGCAAATTGGATATGCCGGCCCATGGCGAGATCTGGGCAGTCGAGTTGGAGCACATGGCCGGCCTCGACCACCGCTTCGTACTCATCGCGCATCGCCTCAGCAATGGCGAACAGGTAAGTCTCGTGATTGGCATAGTGGCCATTATGGAAGAAAAGCGAGATCACGCCCGGAGATGCGGCGCTCATGAAGCTTTCGACCGCATTCTTGCCGGCCAGCGCGTTGCGCAAATTGCGGGCGTCAGTGCGGGCGGCCTCGCGGTCGGCGACCTTGATCGGCGCATTGCAGCCCGGCGTCTTGCGGCGCTTGCGGCCGGGATCGCCGAAGACGCGTGCGGCCATCTCGGGAAACTCGACGAGGTCCTGGTAGGTCAGCGGATGGCTCTCGCCGCCAAAGCCCGCCAGCCGATCTTTCACGTAGGTCGCATAGCTGGGCTTGCTCATCTCGCCGTCATTGACGATGTCGATACCGGCGGCGCACTGGATTTCCACAACGCCGGTGACCGCTGCGGCGATCCGCGCGTCTAGCGCGGCGCGGTCGACCGGCACGCCCTCCTCCTTGGCGAACATCATCTGGATGAGGTCGTCAGGACGCGGCAGGCTGCCCGTATGCGTGGTGAGGAACCGGTCGGTGCTGCGTTCCATGGGTCTGCCCGCGCCGGATGCTACTGTGCGGCCTTCGCCAGCTCCTCGCGGACGATCGCGGTGCCGGCGACCATTGCCTCCAGTTTGGCGTAGGCGACGTCGCGCGGCAGATATTTCATGCCGCAATCGGGGGCGACGATGATCTTGCCGGCGTCCTTAAACGGAAGCGCAAGGCGGATGCGCTCGGCGACCTGATCGGGCGTTTCGACGGTCATGTCTTCCAGGTCGATGACCCCAAGGATGATCGTCTTCTCGGGCAATGTCTCAAGCACCTTGCAGTCGAGACGAGACTGGGCCGTCTCAATGGAGACCTGGTTGCACGAGCAGTCTTCGAATTCCGGCAAGAAAGAGTAGCCCTCGGGCCGCTCGTGGATGATCGCCGCATAGCCAAAGCAGATATGGACGGCGGTGGTGCCGGTCACGCCGTCGAGCGCCCGATTGAGGGCGGCAAGCCCGTATTCGCGCGCCGGCTCGGGTCGCGCCTGCATATACGGCTCGTCGATCTGGACGTAGTCGGCGCCGGCCGCAAAGAGATCCTTGATCTCCTCGTTGACGGCGACGGCGTAGTCCATCGCGGCATCGGCCAGGTTCCCGTAATGGTCGTTCTGCGCCTGCTGCGCCATGGTGAAGGGGCCGGGCACGGTCATCTTGATTTGGCGGTTGGTGTTGGCGCGCAGGAATTCCACGTCGCGCACCTCCACGGGATGCTTGCGTTTGATCTTGCCGGCAATGCGCGGCACCGGGTTGGGGTGGCCCGAGCGGTCGAGCGCGGTGCCGGGATTGTCGATGTCGATGCCCTCGAGCGCGGTCGCGAAGCGGTTGGAGTAGCTTTCCCGCCGCATCTCGCCGTCGGTGATGATATCGATCCCGGCGCGCTCCTGGTCGCGGATGGCGATAAGTGTGGCGTCGTCCTGGGCTTCCTGAAGATACTTCGGATCGACGCGCCACATCTCCAGCGCGCGCACCCGCGGCGGGAACCGGCCGCGCAGGTTTTCACGGTCAACCAGCCACTCAGGCTGCGGATAGGATCCGACAAGGCTCGTCGGCAGCAAGATATCGGCGGCACCGCTCATGCCGGCTTCCTCCCTGTTTTGATTTTGTCGAAAGATGACGGCAGGCGCGGGCGGGCGCAAGCGCCCATGTACAGGCACCTAATGTAGCGGGCCGGCGAAGAGGGTTGGGTGTTCAGGCGGACCGGCGCTATTCGGCGGCGGCGGTTTTCGAAGCCTTGCGGAAGCGCGGCATCACCTCCTCGCCGAACAGGGTCAACGAGCGGCGGATGCGTTCGGGTCCATAGTAAGGCGGGTAGTGGAGGATGAGACCGGTCATGCCGGTCTTTTCCGCCATCTCCTCGATCATCGTAGCGACCGTGTCAGGCGAGCCGTGGATCACCACATCGCCCAGCAGTTTGTCGTACGCGAGACCCTCGGCGGCGCCTTCGGCGCCCTTCTGGACCATATTCACGTAGTCGCCCTGGCCGAAATAGTGGCCCAGATGCCGCAGCACGCCTTCCTCGCTTTCCTTGCGCGCGGCTTCATCGGTATCGGCGACATAAACGAAGCGATTGAGGATGACATCGCCGCGGGCGAGGTTGCCTTTGTACTTCTCCTCTGTGGTCGACAGCATCTCGCGGTAGCGCCCGGCCTGTGCTGCACAAACCTCGACCGAGGGGATCGACGACAGCATGATGCCGAAGCCATAGCGCGCGGCTGCCGCCATCGATTGCTCGGAGGCGACCGCCATGGTCAGCGGCGGATAGGGCTTTTGCACCGGATGGGGAAAGAGCTCGTGGTCGCCCTCGATCAGCGAACGGCAGGTCTTGCCCTCAAAGGAAGTCCGGCGTTCGGTCAGGAGCTGCATCAAGAGCTCCAGACCCTCGATCTGGATGTCGCGGCGCGTCTCGAAATCGACGCCGAGGCCCTGGAACTCGTACTCGCGGTAGCCCGAGCCGAGGCCGAGCACGAAGCGCCCGCCCGACAGCACGTCGATGAAGCACATATTCTCCACGACACGGACCGGGTTGTTGAGCGGCAGGACGACCACGCCGGTGCCGATCTTGATGGTCTTTGTGAGCCCCGCGAGATAGGCCCCGTAGGTCATCACGTCGGGCATGATCCCATAGGTATTGGAGAAATGATGCTCGGCCAGCCAGGCTACGTCGTAGCCGAGCTCGTCGGCCAACTGCACCTCGCCGGTAACCCGCGCATGGACCGAATGATGCGGGTACTCGTCAATTTCGAGATTGGGCTGGGATATGAACAGGATACCGAACTGCATGGCGTGCTCCCTCGAATTTTGTCGTCAGCATGAACCGCCGAACGGCCGCGGGCAACCGCTGCTCCGGCCTTTCAGTTTTCCTCAGTCATGCTGGATTTACGGGCGCTGCGGCCAGGGCTCTTGAAGAAGACCATGACCAGGCGCGTATCGCTTGTTTCCACCGAGTGCTTCACGTCGGCTGGAATGAAAACCACACTGCCGGCGCTTACGGGGACCGGCTCGCCGGCGACCAGAACCGTGCCGCCGCCTTCCAGGATATGGAATATCTCGTCCTGTCCCACGTGATGGTGTTCCACGGTCTGCTGGCCGGGCTCGTAGCACACCATCTCCATCTCGATGCGCTCGGACATCACCAGGCGCTTGCGCACCTGGCGCGCGTCACTGAACTCGACTTTGTCGGCGATACTAAAGGTTTCCATGGGGCCGACGCTCCGTTCCACCTTGCAATGTCAGGTAGCAATTTGACCGATGATGCGGCATTCGTCCGGGCAAGGCAATCCGGGCAGGGGGCAGGGCGCCCGCGGCTTTTGGCAGGCGGGCTTGCCGGTGCCACGGGTGCAGCCTAGTCTTAACCGGTGCCGCCGTTCCTGGTGGCCCAATGCTGTCGGAAAGGCCACGATCCCATGTCGCTCCAGCTCGACGCCAAGGTTCAGCATCGTCCGGAAGCCAACTACGACGCCGCCCTTAAATCGGTCAAGCAACGCCTCGGCGACCGCTTTTCAACCGCCGTGGCCGTACGTGAGCAGCACGGCCAGGGCGAGGACAACCACCCGGTGCTGCCGCCCGACGGCGTCGCCTTTGTGGAGTCGACGGAGGAGGTCTCTGAGATCGTGAAGATCTGCGCCGCCCACAAAGTTCCCGTTGTGCCCTTTGGCACCGGCACCTCGCTGGAGGGGCATGTCGGCGCGCTCCAGGGCGGCATCTGCGTCGATCTCAGCCATATGAACAACGTGCTGGAGGTCAATTCCGAAGACCTCGACTGCCGTGTCCAGCCGGGCGTCACGCGCAAGCAGCTCAACGAGTATCTGCGCGACACCGGATTGTTCTTTCCAATCGATCCGGGCGCCGACGCCTCGCTGGGCGGCATGACCGCGACCCGCGCATCGGGGACCAATGCGGTGCGCTACGGCACCATGCGCGAAAATGTCCTGTCGCTAGAGGTCGTGCTTCCCGACGGCCGGATCATCCGCACCGCCAAGCGCGCGCGCAAATCGGCGGCCGGCTACGACCTGACACGGCTTTTCGTGGGATCGGAAGGCACGCTTGGCGTGATTACCGAAGTGTCATTGCGGCTTTACGGCATACCGGAATCGATCACCGCGGCGGTCTGCAACTACCCCGATCTCGAAAGCGCCGTGAACACCGTTATCGCCACAATCCAGTCGGGCATCCCGATTGCCCGCATAGAACTTATCGACGAAGTTCAAATAGAGGCAATAAACAACTATTCAAAAACGGATTTCCCGGTTGAGCCGACGTTGTTTCTGGAGTTTCACGGCACCGAGGCCTCGGCCCGCGAGCAGGCGGAGATGGTGAAGGCGATCTCCGACGATTTCGGCGGCGGCGACTTCAAATGGACGGAAAAGCTCGAGGACCGCAACAAGATGTGGCAGGCGCGCCACGACGCCGCTTATGCCGCCATGGCGATGCGGCCGGGCGTGTCGATCATGGCGACCGATGTGTGCGTGCCGATCTCGCGGCTGGTGGAATGCATCACCGAAACGCAAAAGGACATCAAGGAGAACGGCCTGGTGGCGCCGATCGTTGGGCATGTCGGTGACGGAAATTTCCATCTGGTGCTGTTCGCCGATGAGAACGACCCCAAGGAACTGGAACGCGCCAACGCGCTGAACGAACGCCTGGTGATGCGGGCGCTGGCCATGGAGGGCACCTGCACGGGCGAGCACGGTATCGGCATGGGCAAGATGGATTTTCTCGTCGCCGAGCACGGCGGCGATGCGGTCTCGGTGATGCGTGCGCTCAAGCACGCCATCGACCCCGACAACCTGATGAACCCGGGCAAGATCGTCCGGATGTAGGGCCCGCACCGCCTCCGAATATCCTCCGGCTCCCTAGACGGCGAATTTTACCGAGTTCGCAGTTCTGATCTTCGGCGCGGCGTTCCATTCGATTTTGGCGGTGCCTGTTGCCGGTGAACGTCGCATGAACGGGCCCTTCAGATCCGGTTCAAGGTGCAAGGATCAATCTCCTCGGCGAACGATCGGCAGGCATCCAGCCGTTGTCGATCACCGGACAGGTACGTCCCTCATCGTCGCGGCCAGACGCCCAACTCCGCCGGTCGCGCCACAGTCGAAGGAGAACCGCCATGAAGACCCTGATCGCTCTTGCCCTTGCCGGCGCCACGCTGGCCGCCGCCGGCAGCGCATCGGCAGCAACCGGTGCCGGCAATGCCGAGTTCAAGTCCCCTGTTCGCCCGCATGTGGGGCGCCAGCACCTGGTCAACCGTTGTGCCTGGCCGCGCATAAGCGTCCGCCGGGAAACGATGAAGCTGCGCTTTGCGGGCTATAAGAACGTCCGCTATCAAAACACCCAGACCTTCTTGCCGCGCTGCGCAAAGTTTCTCACTTTCTCGGCCTGCCAGGGCATCAAGCGCTACAAGGTTATCGTCCGCTTCATCCGCGGCACGCGTTACGTTATCGTGCAGCGCAACGGCTTCTGCGGGCACCGCATCCTGCCGCGGACGCTGCAACGCTCGTAGGTGCAGTCTGCCAAATGCGAAAATATTAGCCGCCGGCGGAGACCGAAGGCTCCGTCGGCGGCTCGTCCGAGCCGTCCAATGAATGGCAGCATTTCGGCCGATAGGTCGATCGAAGGTCTTTACGGCACCGGGTGCGGCACGTCGACCCAGAGTTCCGCATCGGGCAACTGGTCGATCGAGGTGCGGCCGATCTGGCCCATGCAGCGGTCGAGTTCGTCGCGCAGAAAACCGAGCGCCTTTTCCGCGCCGCGCTGGCCGGCCGCTGCGACGCCGTAAAGCGTGGCACGGCCGACGAAGACGAAATCAGCACCCAACGCCAGCGCCTTGACGATATCGGCCCCGCGCCGCACGCCGCTGTCGAGCGCGATCACCAGCCGGTCGCCGACCGCTTCGCACACCTCGGGCAACATTTCGATCGGCGCGGGCGCGCTGTCGAGCTGGCGGCCGCCGTGGTTGGAAAGCACGATGCCGTCGGCGCCGTGCTTATGCGCGAGTTCGGCGTCTTCGGCCGACATCAGCCCCTTGATCAGCAGCGGCTTGTCCTTCCAGGTCTCGCGCACCCAGTCGAAGGTCTCCCAGCTAAGCGACGGCGAGAGCTGCTGCATCACATAACTGGCGAGCGACTGGGCGCCAGCCTTGGGATCGGTGTAGGGCGCGAGATTCTCAAATCGCGGCGAGCCATGGCGAAGGAGCTGCATTGCCCAGGCCGGATGCGCGATTGCGCTCGCGATGACCGCGAGGTTCGGGCGCAAGGGCAGGGTGAAGCGGTTGCGGTTGTCGCGCTCGCGCTTTGCGGCGAGCGGGATGTCGACCGTCACCATGAGGCCCCGCGCGCCCGCCGCCTCGACGCGTTTCAGAAGATCCTCGCGCACCGGCTGGTCGTGCGGGACGTAAAGCTGAAACCAGGTATGCTCAGGGATCGCGGCTGCGATCTTCTCGACCGACGTGGTCGATGCGGTGCTGAGCACGAAGGGGATGTTTGCCTCGGCCGCCGTGCGTGCAAGGGCCAGATCGGCGCCCGGCCAGGCGAGATTATTCAGCCCCGTCGGTGCGATGCCGAAAGGCAGATCGTAGTCGTGGCCGAAGAAGCTGTGACCTAAATTTCGGTTTGAGATGTCGATCAGATAGCGGGGCACGATGCGGACATTGTCGAAGGCGCGGCGATTGTGGGCGAGACCTTTTTCGTCCTCTACGCCCCCGTCGATGTAATCAAAGACGATGCTCGGCAGCCGCCGCTTGGCGAGGGCGCGCAGATCGCGCACGTTCTGGGCATCGGAAAAGCGCATCGCAGTATCTTTCCAGCTCGTTGATCCCAGCTACCTGTCTTGCCTACTAGCTCTTCGTCGATTCCGCCAGCTTTCGGATCGTGGCGAGTTCGGCACGCAGGGCGGCGATTTCGGTGCTGATCGTCTCGCGCTCCTTGTGGGCGATCTCTTCTATCGCTTGGCGTTCCTCGTCGGCTTCCGCGGCATGCTGTTCCTGCATTGCGTTAACGATCACCGCGATGAAGAGGTTGAGTACGGCAAAGCTGGTGATCAGGATGAAGCCGACGAAGAGCACCCAGGCATTGGGGAACTGCTCCATCACCGGGCGCACGATGCCCATCGACCAGCTTTCCAGGGTCATGATCTGAAACAGCGAATACATCGATTCACCCACCGTGCCGAACCATTTCGGGAATGCCTCGCCGAAGAGTTTCGTGGCCATCACCGAGAATACGTAGAAGACCAGCAACATCAGCAGCACCACCGAAGAGACCCCGGGAATCGCGGAGAGAAGGGCGGAGACCACGCGCCGCATCGCCGGCACGACGGACACCAATCGCAAGATCCGCAGCACGCGCAAGGCCCGCAGCACCGAGAGCGGTCCCGAGGACGGCACCAAAGCGATCCCGACGATCACGAAATCAAAGAGGTTCCAGGCATGGGTGAAAAAGCGCCAGCCCTGGCCGAATATCTTCAGGCACAACTCGGCGACAAATATTCCAAGGATGATGTCGTCGACCAGATCGAGCGTCTGGCCGATCCCGCCGCGCACCGTGGCGGATGTTTCCAGGCCGAGCGTCACCGCATTGAATACAATGACCGCGGTGATAACGGTCTGAACCCGCGCGGTCTCCATGAACGCCGCGACCCTGGCGCGGAAACCGGTGGGTTCGGGGGGCAGCTTGGCCATGAGATCGATCCTCTGCGTGGGGCCGATGGATGGGGTTAGCGCGCTCTCATAGGAGAAGCCGCCGCCTGCGGCAACTGTGGCTGCCTGAAATGATGCACATGAACCGCCGCGGGGCGGTCACCGGGCTATGGGGGGCATGGCCGGGCCGTTTGGTCAGGCTGGAGCACGGGCAATGATGAAAGCGCCCGCTGTCGTCAGATCGTCGTCGCCGAGATCACGAAACGGCGATGCAAGGCGCGCCCGCCCGAGGCCGTCGTCGCGCTTGACCGGCTGATCTTCCAGGATCTCAAATCCGGCCGCGGCGAGCGCCGCGCGATGCCGGGAATGCGGTGCGCGGTTGATTAGATAGCCACGCGCCCCCCGGATCATGCGCCAGGTGAGGGCGGAATAGGCCCAGTGGCCGTTCCACGCCGTGGCCGTGCCGTGCGACTTGAAGTCGATCTGGTGCGACATCGCCGCGCCCGGCCGCAGCCAGTCCCGGCAGGCCGCGTAGGTTGCTGCAAGATCGTCGACATGTTCCATGACGGCTTGGGAGAAAATCCAGTCGACGCTTGCGTGCGTGACTTGGCTGGCTTCGAACCACGGTGCGACATAGGAAACAGTGGCGCCATGTACAGCCATGCCCTCTGGTGTCAGGGCCGCCCGTAGATGCGCCAGCCGCTCATCGCTCAATGCGCGCGCCAACCGCTGCTCAGTCAATATGTGCCCAGGGAACGCGAGATCCGGCAACGCGGGCTTGATACGCGCGAACTCATCCGTTCCGGGGATTGGCGCGCGGGCCTTGAAGAGCACGACGAGCTCGTCGAACACCGCAAGGCTGCGCGGGCTCGAGCCATACGCCTTTATGTCAAAGCCGTGATATCGATCGGCACCGGCGATTAGCCCTGCGAGCCCGGTCCCGATCGATGCACCGGGGCCAATTTCGGCAATCGTTCTGGGGTCGGTGTCGGCGCCGACGGCATGAAGACGCACGATATGGCGCATATAGACCGAGTAGCAGTAGCGCGCCGACAGAGTGCGCCCCTCCGCGCGGTTGAGCCAACGCGGCGGTACGATGAAGGTGGTTAGTCCCTTTGCGACCGCTGCTATGGACATGGGCCCGATTATCAGGTGCGGAATTCGATTTCGATATCGAGCCGCCTTATCGCTCAATGAGGTGGGCGGGTTCAAGGATTACAGGGGTTGTGTGCGGTGGTTGCCGGCCTGATATGTGAGCCAACCCAAAGCATGCACGAAAGGCGAGCCCCGCCTCGTAACATGCTAGGATCACGCGCGGTTCTGGCGGCGTGGTTAAGATGGGCACCAAGAGGGCGGCCGAGCCTACCGATGGAGCTAGCTTGAAAAAGACCCTATACGCTCTGGTCGCGCTAGTCGTGATCGCGGTCCTTGCGGCCCTTGTCGGACCGAGTTTTATCGACTGGGAGGACTACAAGGCCGACATCGCACGCGAACTTGAGACCGCGACTGGGCGCCGCGTGGCGATTGATGGCGAGGTTTCGTTGCGGCTTCTGCCGGCACCGTCGTTGCGCGCGAACGGCGTGCGGATCGCTAACATCAAAGGCGGCGCGGGCCGCGAGCTCGCGCGCGTCGGTACTCTGCAGATGGATCTGGCCCTCTGGCAGCTGTTGCGGGGGCGCATCGTCGGCACCGGCGTGGTTCTCATAAAGCCGGAGATCTCGCTTGAGATCCTTGCCAACGGAAAGCCGAACTGGCTGTTGAGCGGGTCGCGGCAATCCTTCGGCCAACGCCAACTGATCGATGATCTGACCCTTCGTGGCGGCACGATACGGTATCGCAACCACGCGCTGGGGCAGGATTTTTCCGTCGGCGGTTCTGAAATTTCCATAAACGGAGGTGACGCCGGTGCGCCGTATCTCTTCAAGGGGACTGTGCAGGCGGGCCGCTCACGGCTGAACGCCCGCGGATCGTTCACCCGCCAATCAGGCGGGCTCTATGCGGTGCTGCTTGATATCGGACATTTGGACAGCGCCTCGCGGCTTCGCTATCGCGGCGTGGCCTCGCTTGGCGATCGGGGACCACGGCTGTCGGGCAAAATCTCGCTAAGCGGCGCGCGGCCGCACCAGTTCGTGCGTGCGCTGGCGCCCAAGTTCCCGCTCGGCAAGGCCGAAATTGAGTGGCTGAAGGAAAAATTGTCGGTGTCAGCCGACCTGACCGTGGTCGGTACCGAAGCGAGTGTCGGTGGGCTCAAGATCCGCATCGGCGAAGTCGAGGCTAGCGGTCAGTTCGACGCGAGCCTGACCGCCAAGCCCCGATACCGCGTGTCGCTCGCATTCAATCGGCTTGACCTCGATGAGGTCATGACACGCATGGCCCGCGATGCCGGCAAGTCGTCGCTGCGTCTGCCGGCACTGGCGGGCACAAGCGCGCTTACGGTGGAAGTAAAGGTCAACGCCTTGATCTTCCGGAAGGAAATCATCCGCGATCTGCATCTGCGCGGGCGGTTGGAAAAGGGAGTGGTCCAACTTCATTCGCTGACCGCGCAGTTACCGGGCGCCGCCGATCTCCAACTGGTTGGCGCCAGCGCAGCATCGCCGACCAAGGACCATTTCGTGGGCGGTTTCAATTTGAATGCGGGCAACTTGCGCGGCACGCTCGATTGGCTTGGCCTCGACACGTCGCGTGTTCCGGCTGCGCGCCTGCGGCGTGCCTCTGCAAGCGGCCGCCTGACGATCACTCCGCGCGGGATTACGCTCCACGATACCAAGCTCGATGTCGACACGTCGCGAATCGAAGGCAGGTTGGCGCTCGAATTTGGCAAACGTCCGCGGCTTAGCATCGATGCGAGCGCCGATCGCATCGACATGAGCGCCTACATGCCGCGTGAAAGACCGCCGCCGGTCATGACCACGCGCAAGCCGAAGGGCACGCCAGAAAAAAAGCCGAAAATTGCCGGCAAGGCACCCAAGCCTGCAGTGGCATTCGACTGGCGCAAGCAGCTCGACGCCGTATTCGCAATCCGCGTCGCGCGGCTGGCCTATGAGGGCCGGACGGCAAGCGCGGCTCAGGCAACCGGAAGGTTCGAGCGCGGGGTCCTGACTTTGACCAAAGCCCGGGTCGCGGACCTTGGCGGTGTCAGCGGCGAGATCCGCGGCACCATCACCGACGACGGCAATCAGCCCAAGCTCGACCTTACCTTCGACGGTAGTACGACGACATTGTCGAACGCGCTGGCACTGTTTGGTCTCGGGGCAAATGCGGCGCTCGATCGACTAGGAACCGTGCTGGCAAAGGGCACCATTACCGGTACGAAGGCCGGTGCGAAACTCAAGGCGACGGTCGCCGCCGCCGGCGGGCGGATAAGCCTCGACGGCGATTTCGTGCCGAGCTTGGCAAGGACCAAATATGGCTTCCGCTTTGCGCTGGCGCACCCGCAAGCCGAGGAGGTTCTGGCCGCCCTGGCGGTCACGGGTCTGCCCGCGGATGCTCGCATTGGCCAGGTTCGCATGAGTGGAATAGTCCGCGGTGATCTCGCGAAGGCGGATTTCTCGGAGCTCAAGGTCGCTATTGGCGGCGTTGCGCTGTCGGCCGTCGGTGCTATCGAGATTGCGCGGGCCCGGCCGCTGATCACGGGCGAGATCAAGACAGGTAATCTGACGATCCAGCAGCTGCTGGCGGCACCGGCAGCGCTTGTTGCCTCGGGTTCAGGCGCATCAAACGGATTTCATTGGCCGAAGGGATTACCGAAGGAAACCCTCATTCTCGATGGGCTTAAATTGCTGGACGCGAATCTGGTGGTGCGCCCCGCGACCGTGAGCATTGGCCGGCACAAGATCACGCAGCCGCTGATCGAGTTCGAGCTGCGCGACGGTGCGCTGAATATCAAGCGTGCCGGCGGTCGGATCTTCGGTGGCGATCTCTCGATGCGCGCCAATCTGCGCTCGGAGAAGGCGACGCTCGTCGATGCGGTGTTGACCCTGCGAGCCGCCGATCTGACCAAGGCAGGGGAGCTGTTCCCCGAGGCCGCCTTTCGCGCCGGCAAGCTCAATATCGATGCGGCGGTGAAAGCGCGCGGCGCCAGCGTTCATGGCTTGGTCGCGGGACTTAACGGCACGATTACGATCAAGATGCGTGACGGGGCTGTTGCGGGCTTCGATCTCGCCGGTATCAACCGGCGCATCGCAAGCCAGGCCGATGCGATTGGGTTGATCAACCTGCTGACCGAGGGCATGTCGACCGGCACGACCAAGTTCGACCGGCTCGATGGCAAGGTGACTTTCGTGAATGGAGTGGGTGAGGTCAAAGATCTGACGCTCGCTGCGGAAGGCGGCTCGGCCACAGGAAGGGGTCACATTGCGTTGGTTGCAGGGCGGATCGATGGAACGGCAGCGTTTCAATTCGCCGCGATCAAGACGGCGCCGCCGTTGATGGTTGCGCTGTCCGGCAAGCTTGATGATCTAAAAGCGGTCTTCCGGTTTAACGCATTGCAGCGCCATTTGATGGCCCGGCACGCCAAGAAGCCTAATACCAAGTCTCAGTGATATTGCCCCATTTGATGGCGGCGGATTGGCCCTCAGGTTAGGCACGCGGCGCGGCGCGATGCAGCGCATCGGGCAAGCCGCGTAACGCGGCCGGAGGGCCAATCGGCCCCACCGAAGGCCGCCATTTTTTGTCCGCCGGCGTCGTTGCGCGCGGCTTGTGGTGCGCCGCACCACGGCGCAACCCGCGCCTAACCGGCGGACAAAATCTTGGCGGTCAAATGGCTCAATATCACTGAGATTTGGTATTAGCTGCTACCCTTCGGTTTGTGGTTTTCCGACGTGATTTTGCCAGAGCCGGCGGCTGTCAGCCCCGCCCGGCGAAGGAACCCTGCCGCGAGCAACGGAGCGAAGATGCAGGTGGCTGCGGCCGTCAGGATCATGGCACCGTATAATTCCTCCGGCATTGCCCAATCGCCCAATCGTCGACCTTCGGCGACGATGACCATCGCGATCTCGGCGCGCGGCACCATGCTGACCGCGAGCGCCATGGCCGCAGACGATCCGATCAACGGCCAGGCCGGTACCATCGTGCCGACGACCTTGCCCAGGATCGCGGCCACGAGGATCGCCACCGAGGCAAGCAGCCCGCCGCCAAGCGCGCTGGTATCGATCGACAGGCCGATCCAAATGAAGAAGAACGGCGTGAACAGCTCGTAAAGCGACGAGAACGAAGCGTCGACCTTGATCGCCCGCGGATCGCGGCTGAAAACAAGCCCGGCGAAAAGAGCGCCCACCGGCAGCGAGAAACCCAGACCGTCGGCCGTGGCGGCGATCACCACGGCGATGCCGACCACGAGTAGCATCGGGTCGGGGCTCGCCCGCAAGCCAGCGAAAAAATTCGTTATCGGCGCTTCGAAATAGCGCGCGAAAATGATGCAGAACGCAAGGAAGAGGCCTGCCTTGATGGCCAGCCAGGCGGCCGTCTCACCGATGTTCAACCACAGCATCCCGTCGCCGCGCATCAAGACCGGCGCCAGCGCAAACAGAACCATCATCAGCGCAATGCCGGAAACATCGTCGAGCTCGGCCACGTCGATCAGGAGATCGCCGGTTGGAGAACCCAGCGCGCCGAGCTCGCGCCACACGGCAAGGCAGACCGCAAGGCTGGTGGCGGTGAGCGCGACTGCCACGAAAAGGCTCGGCACCAGCGCGTATCCAAGCAGATAGCGCGCCGCCACATAGCCGGCGACGGCGCTGACGCCGACATTGCCGATCCAGATCCAGACCGCGCGCCCGAGTTGGGCCAGCAGTTTGTCGACATTGCTTTCAAGGCCGACGCGGAACAGCAGGCAAAACACGCCGATCCCGCCGAGAAACTCGAAGACGTGCAGCGCATCGCCGTTCAACAACGCGTATTCGCGATTGGCCGCCGAAAGCGCAAGACCAAGCAGCAAATAGCCGACCAGCGCCGGCACCCCGATGCGGTTTAGTAGCTCCCGGATATAGATCGCCGCGACCACAAGCGCGCCAACCGCCGCGACTATCACCCAGAGTTTATCGAAGGCGCCGTCCATCAGATCAAATAGCTCAGCTTCTTTCGCCCGCCTGCCGGGCACGCAGCGACTTCAGCACGTAGACACGCAAAGCGCTCGACAGATTGGTGCTGCGTCCGGCGTCAATTTCGGCGACCAGATTGTTCACCGACAGCGCGCGCGCCGCAGCTATCTCCCTGAGCGCGTCCCAGAATTCCGGTTCGAGCGACACGCTGGTCGGGTGGCCGGCGATCCGCACCGAGCGCTTGACCGCGCCGCCCATTGGCAGGTCCACAGATCCGCTCCTTGCCGTTAGCGGGGCCGCTAGTGCGGGCCGCCTATCGCTTGGGCCCGACCATGTTCTCCGGGCGCACCCACTCGTCGAACTGCGCCTCGGTGAGCAAATCGAGGGCCATGGCTGCTTCCTTCAACGTCGTGCCGTCCTCGTAAGCTTTCTTGGCCACCTTGGCTGCATTGTCGTAGCCGATATGCGGGTTGAGCGCGGTCACCAGCATCAGCGAGTTCTGCATCAGCTCGCGGATGCGCGCCTCGTTGGCCTCGATCCCAACAACACAATTGTCGGCGAAGCTGACCGCGGCGTCGGCTATCAGACGGATTGATTGAAGCACGTTGTAGATGATCACCGGCTTGAAGACGTTGAGCTCGAAATGTCCACTGGCGCCGCCGATGGTGACGGCGACGTTGTTGCCCATGACCTGGGCGCAGACCATGGTCAGGGCTTCGGCTTGGGTTGGGTTCACCTTGCCGGGCATGATCGACGACCCCGGTTCGTTCGCCGGCAGGATCAGCTCACCGAGGCCGGATCGTGGGCCGGATCCCAGAAAGCGAATGTCGTTCGCGATCTTCATCAGCGAGGCCGCGACGGTGTTGAGCGCGCCGGAGATCTCGACCATGGCGTCCTTGCCGGCGAGCGCCTCGAACTTGTTCTCCGCGGTCTTGTACGGATGGCCGGTCATCTTCGTGACTTCGCTCGCAAAGCGCTTGGCGAACCCCTCGCGCGCGTTGAGCCCGGTGCCGACCGCCGTGCCGCCCTGGGCGAGTTGATAGAGCCGGCCCAAGCAACCTTCGATGCGGTCGATGCCGTAGCGCACTTGCGTGGCGTAACCGGAGAATTCCTGGCCGAGCGTCAGCGGGGTCGCGTCCTGGGTGTGGGTGCGGCCGATCTTGATGATCGCCGCGAACGCTTTCGTCTTCGCTTCAAGCGCCTCTGCGAGATGATCGAGGCCAGGTATGAGCGCGCCGTGGATCTCCTCGACCACTGCGATATGCATGGCGGTCGGGAAGCTGTCATTCGAGGACTGGCCGCGGTTCACATGGTCGTTGGGGTGGACCGGTTCCTTGGAGCCGCGCTCGCCGCCGAGCATCTCGATGGCGCGGTTCGAAATTACCTCGTTGGCGTTCATGTTGGTCTGGGTGCCCGAGCCTGTTTGCCAGACCACCAGCGGGAAGTGATCGTCGAGCTTGCCGTCGATGACTTCCTGGGCCGCATCGGCAATTGCCTTCCCAAGTTTCTTGTCGATTTCTTCGATGGCGATATTGGTCAGGGCCGCGGCGCGCTTTTGAATGCCGAAGGCGCGCACCAGCGGCAGCGGCATACGCTCGGTGCCGATCTTGAAATTGCCGAGCGAGCGCTGGGTCTGGGCGCCCCAATAGCGGTCGGCGGGGACCTCAATCGGTCCCATCGAATCGGTTTCGGTGCGGGTCTTGGCCGTTTCTGCCATGATCGTATTCGGTCCCTTTGCCTGGGAGGAGCCTTGCGGAGATGTAGCTGTTTGGCCGGTTTTAGCGTGGGCCTGCGTTATGGGGAAGGGCCGATCGCGCGTCCGCTTGCGGCCGCGTCCATCCGCTCAGCGCTTGAGCTTTGCGCCGGCCAATGCCGCATCGAAGGCTTTGCGCGCCCAGACAGCGAATTCATCGGCGTCGTCGGGCAATTCAGGCGGGGCTTCGTAGTAGGATTTGAGCGCCGCGGTCTTGCCCTTGCGCTCATAGCTGAATGGCGACATTCCTGCGGTTTCGAAATCGGGCCGGTTGCGGTCATCGACCTTGAGATAGAGCGCGTCATCGGCGACAAGCGCGAACATCAGACCGTCGCGGAACAGCCCCGCGCCGCCGAACATCCGGCGCACATCGAACGGACCGAACGCCTCGAGCTGGTCGCGCAGATAGTCGAGAAAATCCGGACTTACGGCCATCACCGTCTCCGCGATTCCCGCCAGACCATATAGTAATTGGCGCCGAAGATAATCGCCGCGCCGACAATCACCCAGATGACCAGCCGCTCTGCATAAAACGCCGCGCCGATGAGCGCGATCAGCGGCACTCGCAGGAAGTCCATCGGCAGGACGATGGTCGCATCCGCCAGGTTGAGCGCCCGGGCCAGCGTGAAATGCGCGGTCAGTCCCCCGACACCGACGACGACAAGCCATGGAAGATGCGTCAGCGTCGGCGGTGTCCAGTCGAACAACGCCGGCACGAGCCCCAACGGAAGCTGTACCGCCGACATATAGAAGATGATCGTGAGCGGCGAATCCTTGCGGATCAGCACCTTCGTGATGATGACCGAGGTCGCAAAGCCCAAGGCGGCGACCAGCATGTAAAGCACGGCCGGGTTGAACGCGGCAAACCCTGGACGCAGGATCACCAGCACGCCGGCGAAGCCACCGATCACCGCTATGTAGCGAGGCGTGGTCATGCGTTCGTTCAGCGCAAAGACCGCGAGCAGCGTTGCCCAAATCGGCATCGTGAACTCAAGCGCAAAGGCTTCGGCCAGCGGCAGCACGGCGACTGCCGCAACCCAGCCATATTGTGCTGAAAAATGTATGGAATTGCGCACGACCTGGAGGCTTGGCCGATGGCTGCGAAGTCCGGCGCCGCGATTGCGGAGAAAGATGGGCAAGAGGATCAGCAGACCCACGAAACTGCGGAAAAACAGAATCTCGAAGGTGGACATATCGGCGGAGAGTTCGCGCGCCGCGACGGCCATGCCGGAAAAGGACGCCAGCGCGCCTCCCATCCACAACGCCGCGGTTATCACGGCACGGCCGTCAGGTGGCTGGGTCACGCTGCTGTGCCTTGGCGAATGGGTCTACGGACGGCCGTCAACGCGCTGGCCGCCGGCAAAAAATCGATAGGAGACGGGAACGTAAACCCATCCTCGGCTCGAATCCATGAATGACAGCGATGCAAGGAGCAGGCAATGCAAGCAAAAAGGCGGCGGCAATGAGCGCCCAATTGACAATGCGCAGACGAGTACTGGCTTTTCTCGTGGTGACGGCGGTGACGATCCCGGGCGCCGCCGTCCGCGCTGGTGATGCGCGGTTCACGATCCCCTACGGTCCCGATCTCAGCCATCGGGTTGATATCTTCATGCCCAGCCCGCCCAAGCCCGGCCAGCGCCGTGCCGCAGTCATTTACTTTCATGGCGGCGGTTGGACCATCGGCTCGCGTGTGCTCGACCACTATATCGGGCGGGCGCTCTCCGAGATGGGATATGTCGGCATGCTGGCCGATTACCGCCTGTTCCCATTCGTTCGCTTTCCGGCATTCGTCCATGACGGGGCCCGCGCGGTTGCCTGGCTGCGCAGCAACGCGGCCCGATACGGGGTTGCGCCGGACCGCATTTACCTGATGGGGCATTCGGCCGGTGCACATATCGCCATGCTGTTGGCGCTTGATCCGCGCTACCTGCACAAGGCCGGCGTGCCGATGCACGCGGTTCGGGGGGCGATTGGCCTGGCCGGACCGTACACCGCGAACCCAAGGAGCAACCTGGTGTTCCGGCCGGTCTTCGCGGGCCTTGCCAATCCGCAGGAGGCGCGGCCGATCTCCTTCGTCGGCAATACCGGACCGCGGCTATTGCTGCTTCATGGCGGCGCGGATCTGTTGGTCCCGCCGCGCCAGGCACGCGAAATGGGCCGCCGCTACCGTGAGGCCGGCGGCGAGGCCAGGATACGCGTTTATCCGGGCGCCAATCACATGGACATGGTGCTTGCATTCTCGCAGTCGGAGCGGTGGCGCTATTCGGTCTTCAACGACGTACGGAAATTCGTCGGCGCTCCTTGATGCGACGTCGAGCGGGCCAATCCGCTCTCGTTCTACGCGGCGCTTTCGATCGCCTGGATAAGATCGGCCGTAAGATCGTCTGGATCTTCGATGCCGACCGAGAGCCGGAGGAGGTCAGCCGGCGCCGGGCTGCCTTCGCCCTCGATCGAGGCGCGGTGCTCGATCAGGCTCTCAACGCCGCCCAGCGAGGTCGCCGGCTTCCAGATGCCCGTCGCAGCGGCCACCGCGTGTGCTGCTTGCTCACCGGCCTTCAGGCGGATTGAGAGCATGCCGCCGAAGCCGCCCGTCATCTGCCGCGCCGCGACCGCGTGGCCGGGATGGTCGGGCAGGCCCGGATAGAGCACCGCGCGGACGCCCGTATGGGTCTCCAATCGCTCGGCAAGTTGCTGCGCGCTTTGGCAGGCTCGCTCCACGCGCAACGCCACGGTGCGCATACCACGCAGCAGCAGCCAGGCTTCGAAAGAGCCAAGAATACTGCCGGACAGCGCGCGATGCGCGGTAATGCGCTCCCAATGCTCGTCCGCTGCGGCGGTGACCAGCGCGCCCGCGATCACGTCGCTGTGGCCGTTCAGATATTTGGTGGCCGCGTGCATGACGAGGTCGGCGCCGTGCTCGATGGGACGGGTGAGAAGCGGCGTCGGCACGGTGTTGTCGACGGCCAGCCGTGCGCCGGCGCCATGCGCCAGCTCCGCGGCGCGCGCGACATCGGTGATCACCCAGGTTGGGTTGGCGGGGGTTTCGATCCAGACCAGCTTGGTCGCGCCCGGATGGATCGCGGTGGCCAGCGCGTCGGGGTTGCTCGCGTCCACGAAGCTGACCGAGATGCCCCAGCTCTCGGCGATCTCCGCCAGCCAATGGCGAAGCGCCCAGTACATGACCCTCGGCGCCACCACGTGATCGCCGGGTTGCAGCGTTTGGAATACCGCGATCGCCGCGGCCATGCCAGAGGCAAAGGTGAGACAACCTGCGCCGCCCTCCAGCGCATTGAGCGTCGCCTCGGGAGCATCGAAACTCGGATTGTCCGCGCGGCCATAGACCCGGCCCGAACGGTATCCGCCATCGGCGTCGCGTAGATAGGTCGTCGAGACGTGAACCGGCGGGACGATCGCGCGCGTCGTCTCATCGATCGCCCCGAACGCCTGGGCGGCAAGCGTTGCCGGACGCAGGTCGGATGTCTTGGCCATCGCGCTGCTCCATTTCGAGGCGCCGGGAGACGGCACCCATTTCGAGGCGCCGGGAGACGCCGCCATGGCGCCCATGTGCGGGTGTGCTGTGCTTGTGTCTTAGAGCGCGGCCACAAATCGCGCCAGTGCCGTGACCGCATCGGTCAAGTTCTCAGCCTCGCTGTGCCCGGACGCCTTGCGCGGCTTGAGGCCGTGATCGCCGTCGGGCAGCCAGTGAAGACGAACTGCCTTTGAAAGCGTATAGCCCTCGACCTCCTCGCGCCGGCCGAACGGGTCGCGCTCGCCCTGCAGGATCAAAGTCGGCGTCTTGATCGTTTCCAGGTGCTCAGTGCGCAGACGTTCGGGTTTGCCGGGTGGATGGAACGGGTATCCAAGGCAAACGACGCCGCGCACCGGCGCACCTTCGGCTTGGAGCGCGGCGGCGACCATGCTGGCGATGCGACCGCCCATAGACTTGCCGCCAACCACCAACCGATCGCGGCCCAGCCGGTCGATCATCTCCCGCCAGGATTGCAGCAGCACCGGCGCGCGGTCGGGCAGCTTCTTCGCCCCGTCGGCGCGGCGTTTCGCCATGTACGGAAACTCAAAACGTGCGACCCGCAGGCCATGGCCGGCCAGTCCCGCTACGATCGTCTCCATGAACGGCGCGTCCATCGGAGCGCCCGCGCCATGCGCCAACGCGATGGTCATGGGTGCGTCAGCGGGCCCGTCGAATAGGACCTGATCCGTTTCAGCCATGCCGGCCGGCACCATCGACCAGCTTGCGCCTCGCGTTGTCCCACTGCCAGGTGGCCTCGCGGCCTTCGAGATGCACACCGCCCATCCAACGGTCGACACCGCCCATGCGCACCCAGTTGGCCGCGCCGCGCATCATGGCATGTCCGGCGCGGGTCAGTCCGACCTTGGTCGCTTCGATACCCTCGCGGCTCCGATACCAGTCGTCCGGACCGGTAAGCACCAACGCCGGCATTGGCGCATGCGCAAGTGCGCGCAGCCAGCCCCAGAACATGGTATCGCCGCACCAGCGCGCCTCCTCCATCGCCTGGCAGACGCCAAAGATCTCGCCGGGATTGGCGTCGCCGCTTGCGGCTGCCAGCAGCGCGTTGCGCTCGGTGCGCGCGAGCCCGTCGAGCGTGCCGGGGAAGTCTTCGAAATGGCGCAGGATCGCGCCGGCGAGAAAAGGCAGATCGGACGTATCTTCCGTTAGCAGTACTTCAAGTCCGCGCGGATCGGCCGAGCAGAATGCGGCCCAGGCACGGCGGGCGAGCGCGAACTGCGGCAGGCTCACGGGGACTCGTTCGGTAAAAAGCGCGTCGAGGGCGTCAGCGCCGAGTTGGCCGATGCCGTGGAAGTGCTCGATGCCGGGATAGTGGTCGATGCAAACCAGCGACAGGCGGTCTTGATCGATCTTGCGCGCGGCGAACCAGTCGAGGAGGCGGATCAAGATGAATTGGTCGAACTGGTCGTGCTCGAACCAGAGGATGATTTCGGCGGCGGAGACCGACGCCTCGAGCGCGCTTTCCTGCTCATCGAGAAAGCGTTCGGCTTCCTGCAAGCTGACGCCGTATCGCGCGGCCGCGTAACCGGCGCGCAATGAGCGCCATTCCTGTGCATCGACATCGCCCGGCGTGGGACCCTCGCAAAGCGGGTCGGCCCAGCGTATGAAGCGGCCGGTGAGGCTGCTCGCCTCGAAGGCCGGACGCATGTCGTCGCCGCAACGGATATGGGCGAAGTCGGTCACCGGAAATGCCGTATTGATTCAGGAAACGCTGCCACGTCTGGTTTCAGCACAAATTCCGCGGCACACCAAGCACCGGCTGTCTTCAGCCATTCCTGATCTGGCGATATGGTGCTAAGCGGGTCATTCCGGTTGGGGGCGGGCAGGTTGGATGCGCGCGGGTAGGGACTTCAATGGACGATCCGGCATTCGAGCACGGTACCTTGGACGGCGACGGAGTGCGCCTTCATTACGCGGCGGCGGGCGAGGGGCCGCTGATGGTTTTCGTCCACGGCTTCCCCGAGTTCTGGTACGCTTGGCGCAAGCTGCTCGCAGAGTTCAGCTGCGATCACCGCGTCGTCGCCTACGATCAGCGTGGCTATAACCTTTCTGACAAACCCGACGGCGTGGAGAACTATCGCTCCGGTCATCTGGTCGCTGATCTTGCGGCGGTGATCCGCCATTTCGGACGCAAGCGCGCGATCGTGGTCGGGCACGATTGGGGCGGCGTGGTCGCCTGGGCCTTCGCGATTGCCCGACCGGAGATGGTGGAGAAACTGGTTATCGGAAACGCGCCGCATCCGGGCGTGTTTGCGCGGCTGTTATCCAGCGACGCCGAGCAACAACGCGCCAGCGGCTATATCGCCAAATACCAGGGCGCCGATGCGGAGCCGTATTTGAGCCGCGACGACTTTGCGGTGCTGCGCAGTACCGTGACCGAACCCGGCCGGGTGGCGGGATATTTCAATGCGGATGATGCGGCGGCCTACCTGGCGGCCTGGCGCCAGCCCGGTGCGCTCACCGCAATGCTCAACTTCTATCGAGCGATGCATTTACTGCCGCCGCACAAGGACGGCAGACCGGCCAAGGTCCCGGCGATCGATGCCCAAAGCGTCGCGGTCGCGGCGCCGACGCTGGTGATCTGGGGTATGAAGGACCGCTATCTGCTACCGCAGAACCTCGATGGTCTTGACGCCTTCGTGCCGGACCTGACGATCCACGAGATCGCCGAGGCCACGCACTGGGTATTTCACGAAAAGCCGGAGGAGGCGTCCCGCGTTATGCGCGACTTCATCGCGCGATAGCGCCGGCCGTAGTGGTCTTGTCGGACGAAATGGTTGGTTGGCGCGCGCCGGCTATTTTTTTCTGAATGCGTCGAGGGCGACTACTTTTTCCGAATCGTCTTCGGGCTTTTCCTCGGCGACCTCTTCGGCCGTATCCTGCGCTTCGGTCATCGCCGCCATCGCGCCTTCGGTCAATTGATCGATTGCCTCGAACTTCAGACCAAACTGCACGGACGGATCGGCGAACGCCGTCACCGCTTCGAAGGGGATCGAGAGCCGTTCGTGAACCTTATTGAAGCTCAGTGTGATTCCGAATTTTTCGTCGGTCGATTCCAAATCCCAAAACTGATGCTCCAACACGATCGTCATTTCCTCGGGATATTCCCTGTGCAGCGAATCGGGAATTGATACGCCGGTATGGTCGGTGCGGAAGGTGATGTAGAGGCTGTGATTTCCAGGCAACCCGTGGTCGGCGATCTGTTCCAACGCTGTGCGCACCACATTGCGCAGCGCAGTTTCAACGATCTTGTCGTAGCGGAGCAGATCATCGGTCATTGTCTGGCCTGTGTGCCCTGTTGTTTGCTTGCTGGTGCTCTATCGATGTGATGCGGGGCGGCATGAGATCGCATCCCCCCACGGCTTGTGGCTTCTTTATGAGGTGCTGACCTGTTTGACGCAACCCGCTGCAATGATTGGGCGGATAAAGTGGGGGGCTTCTGTTGCCCGGTGCCCCCCGAACCGCGCTTGCCTAATTAGGCAGCGAGAGCCATACGATTGTCGTTGGCATCTGTGATACGGCCCGATAACGGTGGTACCATGCCGAGCAAAAAACATGTCTTTACCCGCGCGTCGATCCTGTTTCGCCCCCGTGACTTGCCAGCCTATGTAGCCGGCCGGGAATTTGGTGGAGGCGCCGGGTACTGCCCCCGGGTCCGCATCGGTTATTACACATGCCGTTTATCGCCATAGTCGGTTTCCCGACGCCCTTGATATAGCGATTGCAGTCCTAACTTGAAAGGACTGACATGGCTGACACCGTCTACATAAACGGCCTCGGCAGCCATCTGCCGGGCCCGCCGGTCGCCAATGACGATATCGAGCATTTCCTCGGTCCATTCGATGATCGTGAGCGCCGAATCGGCCGCAAAGCGCTGAAACAGAACGGAATTAAGAGCCGCCACTACGCGCTTGATCCAGGCGGGCGACCTCGCACGACTAATGCCGAGATGGCGGCCCAGGCGGCTCAGGCGGCGGTATGCGCCAGCGAGCTATCGATGGGTGAAATCGACTATCTCGCGGCTGCGGCGTCGCAAGGCGATCTCCTGGCTCCCGGCTTTGCCAGTATGGTTCACGGCGCGTTAAGCATGGGGCCGGTCGAGGTCGCATCCTTCTCGTCGTTTTGCGCCAGCGGCATGATGGCGCTCAAGGCCGCCCATGACGGCATCCGCGGCGGCGCACGGCGCAATGCGCTGGTCTGCGCCAGCGAGTTCGCTAGCCGATTTTTGCGGGCGAGCTTTTTCGACGGCACGCGGCCCGACACCGACGCGCAGTTCCTCCGCTTCATGCTGTCCGACGGCGCGGGCGCGCTCGTGCTCGAGAACCGGCCCAACACCCATGGCCTATCGCTCAAGGTCGAGTGGATCGACCTCGTCTCGTACGCCGACCGTCTCGATGTCTGCATGTATGCCGGCATGAACAAGAACGGCAACGGGATGTCGGGCGAGCCGTGGAGCCATTATGCAAACCCTGCTGCGGCCTTCGAGGCGGGCGCCTTTCAGCTCCGCCAGGACTTGAAGCTGCTCGATCATCTCATTCCGCTCGGCCTCGGACGCTATTTCGAGCTGATTGATGGGGGCCGGGTCGACCCCAACGAGGTCGATTGGGCGCTTTATCATTTCTCGTCCGACATCTTCCGCAAGAAACTGATCGCGCATGCCGACCGCGCCGGGGCTGCGATCAATCAGAACCGGATCTTCACCAACCTCTACGAGAAGGGGAACACCGGCTCGGCCTCGATCCTGATCATGCTCGATGAGCTGTTTTCGAGTGGCCGCCTCGAACCCGGCCAGAAGATATTCTGTATGGTTCCTGAGAGCGGGCGCTTTATCGTCTCGTTCATGTTGCTGAGCGTCGTCGCCCCGAATGGCAAAGCGTTGGCGTCCGTGGAGACCGTCGCACCCACGCCGGTCGCAGCGTCAGCGTCATCATCGACACGGCGGCCGATCGCAGAGAAGCTGGTGCGTGATCTGAGCCGCGTTTGGGTGGAATTCGAGGCCGCGCTGTCGAAAGTGCCGATCGTCGAGAAGCTCGAGCGTCGGCGGCTGCGGCTCGAAGACTACCGTGCGCTTCTGCTCAACCTGCGCCAGCAAGTCGTTGAAGGATCGCGCTGGATCGCGCGCGCAGCGTCCAGCATCGGCACGGACCATGCGGCGTTGCGCGTTCCCTTCGTACAACACGCCCGCGACGAGCAACTCGACTATACGATGCTTGACGATGACTTCGTCGCCTGCGGCGGCGTGCGCGACGAGATCACCTCGGCGGAAAAGAACATTGGCTCGGAGGCGCTGTCTGCCTGGATGTTCCACAAGGCGAGCCGGGAGAACCCGTTCGATCTTCTCGGCGCCATGTTCATTATCGAAGGGCTCGGCAACCGGCTGGCCGCGCGCTGGGGTCACGCGATCAAGGCGCAGCTCCGCCTGCGCGACGATCAGGTGCGCTTCCTAATTTATCATGGAGAGAACGACGAGACGCATCTTGAGCGCCTTTGGGCGGCGATCGACAGTCTCGATCCTTCTCCGGAACTCGCGCGAGCAATCGTCAAGACGGCAAAAGTGACGGCGCGGCTCTATCGGCTCCAGCTCGAGGAGCTCGGCAACACATGAACCAACCGCCGAACGCCGGCAGCCAACAGCCGCACCTTGACGGTCCACCTAAGTCCGCAAAAAGGAAACAAAAAAAGGCAAAGGCCGCGGCAGATTATCCGCCGGATTTCGATCCCGCGCGCCACGACCCGCGCGATCCCGACACTTGGCTCGCGCTTTATCTGGACCAGTCGATCCCGCTCGACGAAGACGCCAAGCTCGCCTTGCTGCGCTCGATGCGCCGGACCTCGCGCAAGGCGCTGCTGCCGTTCATGCGGCCCTGGGCGCGGCTTTGGATCGTCCTGATCACGGTGCTACGGCTCATTCTGCCGAGCGTGGTCAGCTCACCGAAAGCGCTGCACCGCTTCATTCATTGGGGGCTCAAGACGTTCGTTTCGCCAGAGGCGAACATGCTGATCCTCCGCCATTTCCACATCGGCACCGAGCTTCTGCAATTCATCAAGGACAACGTGCCGGGCGCCGAGGTCGAGACCGTACCGCTCCGGCCCGGCACGTTGGCGGACCTGATCGACAACGTCTTCCTGCAGCACGATCTCAATATCTATAACTTCGTGATCGGCCTCGGCACGCATTTGCGCGAGACGGGCCGGGAGATCACACCGCGGAGCCACGTCAACTTCGATGCCATCACCGATGGTGCCTTTCCGCTCGCAGAGATGCCCGACGGCACGCTCAACCATATCGACCTCCAGACCGCGATCGAGATTTACACCCCGGTCTATCAGCTCTTTTTGTCGAACAACGATTTCTGGCGCGCCTCGAACTCACTTCAGCTCGATGAGGTGATCGGTGTCTATATTGCAAGGATCCTGGGCACGCCCTATCACCTCAACTTTCTCAACAACGCCCATCCGATTGTGCCGCAGTCGACCTTGCGCGCGGGCTGGCGTTTGATGTTGCACGGGCTTGCGGCCGAGCAGCTTCATTATCACTTGCGCGAATGGAAGCGCCGGCAGGCCGCTGAGGCGGCCGCAGACGGGAAAGCAAAGCCTCAGGCGGTCTGAAGGTCTCGCGCGGCGTGCTGGTGCTCGGCCATCAATGCGCCGAGATCGACGCCCGCGATGGCGCCGTCTTCGACGATCCAGCGGCCCCCGACCATCACCCGGTCCGCCCGGTGCGCACCGCACAGAACCAGAGCTGCGAGCGGGTCATCGAAGCCTGAGAAACGCGGCTCGTCCAGACCGAAGAACGCCAGATCGGCCTGCAGGCCCGGCGCAATCGTCCCGATATCCGCGCGGCCGAGGCAGCGTGCGGAGCCGGCAGTTGCCCAGCGAAGCGCGTCGTTATGGCTGACCGCCTCCGCGCCATGTTTCAACCGTTGAAGCTGAAAGGCGAGGCGGACTTCCTGGATCATGTTGGAGGCGTCCGCAGAGGCCGATCCGTCGACGCCCAACCCAACCGGCGCACCCGCTGCTTCCAGCGCGGGCACGGGCGCTGTCCCGGATGCGAGGATCATGTTCGAGCTTGGGCAGTGCGCGATCCCGGTTCCGGCCGCGCCCAGCCGCGCGATCTCATTCTCATTGAAATGGATGCCGTGGGCGAGCCAGGTTCGATCTGTGAGCCAACCGACGTCCTCCAGGTAGTCCAGCGGCCGGCAGCCGAATGCCTCGAGGCAGAATGTGGTTTCGTCCTCGGTCTCGGCCAGATGCGTGTGCAGGCGGAGATCGAGGCGCTCGGCGAGCGCGGCAGTTTCGCGCATCAACGATTTGGTGACTGAAAAGGGAGAGCAGGGGGCAAGCGCAATCTGTATGGCCGCGCCGGGCCCGGTCTCGTGCCATTGGCCGGCCAGCCGCTCGCTCTCTGCGAGGATACGGTCCTCCTCTTCGACGATCGTGCGCGGCGGCAGGCCGCCATCCTCTTCCGACAAGCTCATCGAGCCGCGGGTCAGCACCGCGCGGATGCCAAGGTCCCGCGCCGTTTCGGCCTCGATGTCGACGGCGTCCTTGAGCCCGTCCGGGAATACGTAGTGGTGGTCGACGGTTGTCGTGCAGCCCGAGAGCAGGAGCTCGCATATCGCCAGGCGCGCGGCGAGTCGTAGCTGCTCGGGCTGCAACCGCGCCCAGACCGGGTAGAGCGCTGTCAGCCAGGGAAACAGGGGTTGGTCGAGTGCCGGCCCGAATGCCCGGGTGAGCGTCTGATAGAAATGATGATGCGCGTTGATGAGGCCCGGTAGGATGACATGCGCCGCGGCACCAAAGACCCGGTCGTATGACGCCGTGGGCTCGCGCCCAGGGCCGACCAGCTCGACGATCTCGGTGCCCGCGATCACGATCCCGCGCTCGGCGCCCTCGGCCAGGATGGCCAGCGGGTCGCGGAACCAAATGGCTGTCGACGCGCTATGGGATTGGGAGTTGTTGGCGGTTTCTGGATGGGCCATTTGATTGGATTGTAGGCGCAATCTTCGTGCATTCGCTTGCGACGATTTATCCGCCATTCGGATGCGTTCGTCACTGGCGCATGTCGGATCGACGCGCTAGTTTCCCTCCCGGTCATGAAGCCTACCGTACCGCCCAAGACCCAGAGCGTCACCGACGAACAGCAGGCCGAGATCGAGGCCTCGCGCGCGGAGCGCTATGCGACGCGACGCGCCACTGTGCCGGCGCTGGAGGAGATCCTCTACCAAGCGCTGCCGGTACTCGATCATGGCCTTGTGCGCGTCATCGATTACATGGGCGACGATGCGGCGGTGGTTCAGGCCGCGCGGGTCTCATATGGCCGGGGCACCAAGCGCGTTTCGGAGGATAACGGGCTCATCAACTATCTGATGCGCCACCGGCACACCACGCCCTTCGAGATGTGCGAAATCAAATATCATGTAAAGCTGCCGATCTTCGTTGCGCGCCAGTGGATCCGGCATCGCACCGCCAACGTCAACGAATACTCTGCGCGCTACTCGATCCTCGACAACGAGTTCTACGTGCCATCGCCCGACCAGCTCGGCGTGCAATCGGCCGCCAACCGCCAGGGCCGGGGCGACGTACTGGAAGGCGAGGAGGCGGCACGGGTGCTTGAGCTGCTGCGTTCCGATGCCGAGCAGACTTACGCGCATTACCAGGAGATGCTGAACGAGGACGAGGCCGGCAATGTTCTCGACGCGAGCCGCCAAGGGCTCGCCCGCGAGCTTGGACGCATGAACCTTACCCTCGGATTCTATACCCAGTGGTACTGGAAGACCGATCTTCATAATTTGCTTCATTTCCTCAGCCTGCGCGCCGACGCCCACGCCCAGTGGGAGATCCGCGTTTACGCAGAAGTCATGCTGGAGACGGTCAAGCGCTGGGTCCCGGCGGTCTATGCGGCCTTCATGGATTACCGCATGGGGGCGGCCAGCCTTTCGGCCAAAGGGCTCGCCGTGGTCAAGCGGATGCTGGCCGGCGAGGCGGTGACCCAGGAGGCGTCCGGCCTGTCCAAACGCGAATGGCGCGAGTTGATGGCCACATTGGACCGGCCTGAAGCCTAAAACAGAAAATCTAGCGTTTGTGCGGATTTACGCCGTTGTTTTGGCGGTGTGCCCCAATGATGCCGTAATTTTGGGCTTCCCTGTATGTCCTCGCTTAACGCCTGTTTAACGCCCTCGCATTGAGCATCAAGGATCCGCGCCCATGACCCTTCGCCGGCTCTTTGTGCCATTGGTGATAATGGCGGTGCTGGTGGGGATTGGGATCGTCGGCGTGGGCCGCACGACCTTCGGCCAGGGCGGCCAGGGCGGCCAGACCGCCGCCGCCACACTCAAAGTGGACAAGATCGTGGTGTTGAAGGCGGCCCGGCGGATGAAGCTCCTCTACCGAGGCCGCGTGGTTCGCACGTATAGTATCGCCCTCGGCTTCGCAGCCAGGGGACACAAGACGACCGAAGGTGACGGCAAAACACCGGAAGGGCTCTATCGCATTGACGCGCGCAACCCCAATAGCAGCTTCCATCTTTCGCTGCGGATCAGCTACCCGAACGCCAGGGATCGCGCACAGGCGCGCCGTCGCGGCGTCTCGCCGGGTGGCCAGATCTTCATTCACGGCCAGCCCAGCCGGCTTAGCGCGGCCGTCGGCGCGGCGGGGAATGTCATTGCGTTGCCCGGCGACTGGACGCTGGGCTGTATCGCCGTGTCGAACCGCCAAGTCCGCGAGATATGGCACGCGGTCAGGATCGGCACGCCCGTCGAGCTGCGTGCATAGTATGTTAGGCGGCACATTGTCGCTGGAGGCCCGGCTGGCGCATCGAGGCCCCGACGCCGCGAACAACGGAGACATGCTTCGATGAGCTCCGATCCGTCGAAACCGACCGGTCCCGATGCGCCGCAGGACGGCAGGTCCGATCCGGGCAAGGACGAACGCGCAAAGCCCGCGTCGACCAACTTGCCGGCGGTCGTGCCGGGTGCGCGGCGGGTCGATCATCCCCGCGAGACGACCACCGTGGCGCTGCGTCCCGCAGAGCGCCGGCGGGCGCGCAAGGCCAGCCGGGATCGCTCGCCTGGACTTGTTCGGCGAATTCTCCGACGCCATGCCGTGAAAGGTACGGAACTTGTGCTTTCGGCGCTTGTTGCCGCGCCGCTCGCGGCGATCGTCGTTCTTTCGCTCATGCCGGAACTCCGCCACGATTTGCTGTCGAATTCCAAACTCAAGGGCGTGGTGGCGTTCTTCATGTATGACGATCCGTTCCCGCCGCCGACCCCGAGCAAACTGTGGCTGGCGCGGCTCAAGCAAACCAACGTGGTGTTTAAGCACTTGCCGGACCGCAAGAACGCGCGAGGCCGCTGCGGCTATGAGCGTGCGGTACAGGTGACGAAGATCGGCGCGGCGGCGATCCAGGGCCGCGCGATCGTAACCTGGCCGTTGGCGGTGAAGCTCGAGGAATGGATGCGCACCGAGGTGCAACCGAACGCGAAAAAGCTGTTCGGCCAACCGGTGACGGCGATCAAGGTCAGCTCAAGCTATGACTGCCGTCTCGTGGCGTCCAAGCGGGTGTTGAGCCAACACTCGTTTGCCAATGCCGTCGACATATCGCGTTTGTTTCTCGCTGATGGCCGCGAAATCCAAATCCAATCCTTCTGGAAGAAGAACGGCGCGTTCGCGGAATTCCTGCAACGGATCGGGGCGGCGTCCTGCGGCATCTTTTCGGTCGCGCTGACGCCCGACTTCGATTACCAGCACCGGCATCATTTCCACTTCGATGTCGGTCGTCGCAGCTATTGCGGTTATGGCAATAAGCGCCGCCGGCTGGTGATATCCGCGGCGCCGAAACCGGGCGGACCTCAAAAACAGGCCAGCCGCTGACGGCGCGCGCCGAAGCGCGTTTTTCTCCGCGCCTGAACGACGATCTCCTGAACGGCGATCTACTGAACGACGATCTTGGGCGCGGCGCGCACGCCTTCGCGGGCCTCGAGCTTGACCCAGATCTTTTCGGCGATTGATCTGTACGCTTTGGCGTGCGGGCTGCCGGGATTGGAAGTCACGATCGGCCGGCCGCCGTCGGAGGTCTCGCGGATCTCAATGTCGAGCGGGATCTCCCCGAGGAAATCGATGCCGAGCCGTTCGGCTTCCTTGCGTGCGCCGCCATGGCTGAAGATATGCGCCTCGTGCCCGCAATTGGGACAGATATACAAGCTCATATTCTCCACGATGCCCAGCACCGGCACGTCGACCTTGCGGAACATGTTGAGGCCTTTGCGGGCGTCAAGAAGCGCGATGTCCTGGGGTGTGGAAACGATTATCGCGCCCGCCAGGGGCACACGCTGGGCCATTGTCAGCTGGGCGTCGCCCGTGCCCGGGGGCATGTCGACCACCATGACGTCGAGTTCGCCCCAGTCAACATCGCGCAGCATTTGCTCCAGCGCGCCCATCACCATGGGACCCCGCCAGATCATCGGCGTTTCCTCGTCGACGAGGAAACCCATAGACATTGCCTTGATGCCGTGACCGATCATCGGCGAGAGAACTTCGTTATGCACCGTCGGCTGTCCCTCGATGCCGAGCATCCGGGGCACGGACGGTCCATAAACATCGGCGTCGAGCAACCCGACACTGTGGCCTGCCGCGTGCAGAGCCAAGGCCAGGTTAACGGCGGTGGTCGACTTTCCAACCCCGCCCTTGCCCGAGGCTACGGCAACGATCGACTTGACGCCGGGCGCCAGTGTCTTGCGCGGCTGCGGGGTCGCCTGGGCGGCGGGTCCAGGCGGCGGCCCTGGCCGGGGGGCTGGACCGGGACTTGCCGGCTGAGATCCAGGGGCACGCTCCGCCGTCAGGACCGCGGTCACAGAGACAACGCCCTTGATCGCCAGAACAGCGCCCTCGGCCGCTTTGCGGACCGGCTCGAAGCCCGGACCGCGCGCCGGCTCAACCTCGATCGAGAAACCGACATTGCCGTCACGAATCACAAGGCCCTGAACCATGCCTAGCGCTACGATGTCTTTGCCACGGTCCGGGTCATGTACTTGTCCCAGTGCCGCCATGACCGTATTTTCTGAAACGCCCGCCATCCTTGACAACTCCGTCCCTCTGCCAATATCCGAGTCACGCTAACCGGCACCCATCGCCGTCTGCGCAAAACGGCCGAGGCGACCACCTGTCGTACGACCGTTCCACGCAGACAGACATATAAGGCGGGCGGTGCTATAGGAAAGGGCGACGCGCTTGCTCGAAACTCGCCGCAGCTCCATCCGATCAGTTCTACGAGAGGGAAGGTGATCCGAATGCCGGTGACCAATCAAGGAAACGGAGGCGGCGGTCGAGGTGGCCCATGGGGCGGCAATGGCGGCAGCGGAGGCGGCGGCCAGGGACCGTGGGGCGGCCGCGGTTCGGGCGGCGGCGGCCAGCCACCGAACTTCGAGGACATGCTGAAGCGCGGTCAAGATCGCTTCCGCAGCGTGTTGCCCGGCGGTATGGGCAGCAAACGCGCGGTCATCCTGATTGGCCTTGCGGTCGTCATTATATGGTTGGTCAGCGGATTTTACCGCGTGCAGCCCGACGAGCAGGGTGTGGAGTTGGTCTTCGGCAAGTGGGTTGCGACGACTAATCCGGGCCTCAACTACAATTGGCCTGCGCCGATCGGTCAGATCATCCGGCCCAAGGTGACCAAGATCGAACGGCTGCCGGTTGGATTTCGCAGCGACACCCGCTCAGACATCAAGGCCGAAAGCCAGATGCTGACCGGCGATGAAAACATCATCGAAGTTCAGTTCGTGGTGCATTGGAAGATCGATACCCGCCCCGGCAAAAAGGGCGTGCGAAACTATCTTTTCAACATCCGCAACCCCGACGAGACGATCAAGAACGCGGCCGAAGCCGCAATGCGCGAGATCATCGGTAAGTCGGAGTTCCAGTTTGCGCGTACGCAAGGCCGCGTGCAGCTTGCCGTCGAGACAAAGAAACTGTTGCAGGAAATTCTCGACGACTACGGTACCGGCATCGAAGTGCGGGCGGTCCAGATCCAGAAGGTCGATCCGCCCGGCAGCGTGCTCAACGCCTTTCGCGACGTGCAGGCCGCACGTGCCGATAAGGAGCGCATGGTCAACGAGGCGAACGCGTATCTGAACGAAAATGTCCAGAAATCCGAAGGCGAGGCCGAACGGATTGTGAAGGCCGGTGAGGCCTATCGCGCCGAGCAAATCGCCGTGGCGGTTGGCGAGGCAAGCCGTTTTCTCGCAGTCTTCAAACAGTACCTTCTGAACAAGGACGTCACCAAGCGCCGCATCTACATGGAGGCGCTAAGCGAAGTCCTGGGCAGCATCGACAAGGTTTTCATCGACAACACGGGCCGTAGCGGTGCGGGTGTGGTGCCCTACCTGCCTCTCGACAGCCTCCAGCGGCGGAACTCCGGTACCGGAGCAGGCAGCGCCGCACCAAAACGGCAGTCGACAGGAGAGAGATGATGAAGTTTACGCGTTGGATCATCGCCGGGGCCATCGTCGTCCTTGGTATCGTCCTCTTCTCCTCAGTCTTCACGGTCAACGAACGCGAGCAGGCTCTGGTGCTCCAATTCGGCCAGGTCAAGCGGCTGGTCAGTACGCCGGGCCTCAACTTCAAGCTGCCATGGCAGAGCATCGCCCGGTTCGACAAGCGTGTCCTCGATTACGACGCGCTTGCCGTCGAAGTGCCGACACGCGACCAGAAGCAGATCGTGGTCGATTCGTTCACGCGCTATCGGATCATTGATCCGCTGAAATTTTTCCAGACCGCACGCAATGAACTAGGCATGCGCGAACGGCTCGAGTCGATCGTCGGTGCGGAGCTGCGCGCGGAGTTCGGTAAAGTCGAAATGGCGACCATCCTCACGCCTCAACGTGCCGTGCTGATGACGCGGGTTGCGAAGAAAGTCGCCGAGCAGGGCGACAGTTTCGGCATCACGGTGCTCGACGTGCGGATCAAGCGTGTCGATCTGCCGCAGGAGAACTCCGAGGCGATCTTTCGACGCATGAAGACCCGGCGCGAGCAGGAAGCGCGGCGCATCCGCGCAGAGGGGCAGAAGGAGGCCCAAACGATACGCGCCGACGCCGACAAACAAGTTCGTGTCATCAAGGCCGAGGCCAACAAGCGCTCGCAGATCCTGCGCGGCGAGGGCGACGCCGAGGCCCAGCGCCTCTACAACGAAGCCTTCGGCAAGGACAAGGAATTCTATGACTTCTGGGTGCGGATGCGCACCGCGCGGCAAAGCCTGACCGGCGACAAAACGCGCTACGTTGGGCCGCCGCAGGTTGACCTCTACCGAATGTTCCCGGACGTGACGAGCGCTGGACGCGCACGCAGACCGCAGCCGAAGCGGGAGTAGCGCCCGCGGACGGACGAATTTATCTCTGATGGACTTGTTGGTTGCGGCCTTTGCACTGTTTTTGCTGATCGAGGGCACTCTCTACGCTCTCTTTCCGGCGGCCATGAAACGAATGATCGCCGAAGTCTTGCGTATGCCCGATAAGCTTATTCGCAATGTCGGGATGATCGCCGCGGCCGTGGGGTTCGGCGCCCTTTGGCTTATTTATCGTTAGCCATGCTCACGAGCAATTTACGGTTCCGCCATCAATTGACCATATTGTCTGGCCAATTTCGGCCCTATGCTGAACAAGCGCTGAACTATGGATCTGGCTCAGCCAAAGCTTGAAGAGCGGTTGGGTAGGACCCAATTCGCTACTATCCACGGACGGGCGGCATGCCCGGCTCACTATCGGCTCATAGGCGTCCGCGAACGGCCGCGTTCCCAGCCACGGCGGACCGGCGCCCCCTCGAAACGGAGTGCTCTTGTGACACGAATGATATCTTCCAGTGTCTCCATCGGCCGGACGGCAAGCCACGGTCTTGCGGTTTGGGTCGTACTGGTCTTTGCCGCCATGCTCACATCCGGCGCGCCGCCGGCCCACGCACGCGGAACCCCGGACGGATTTGCGGATCTGGCCGCGCGGCTGCTGCCCGCGGTGGTCAACATATCGACGACCTCGATTAGCAAGCGCGCCAGCAACCCCAACCCCGGGCAGCGTCGGCGCATGCCCAATCTGCCGCCGGGATCGCCCTTCGAGGAGTTCTTCAAGGACTTCATGGAGCGCAACCGCCCGCCAGGCGGCGCACGCCGCGCAACCTCGCTCGGCTCGGGCTTCATCATCGACAAGTCCGGCATCGTCATCACCAACAATCACGTCATCGCCAACGCCGAAAAGATCAAGGTGATCCTGAAGGATGGTACCCGGCTCGACGCCAAGGTCATTGGCCGCGACGCCAAGACCGATCTCGCCGTGCTCAAGGTCAACGCCAAGGGCGATTTGCCGACCGTGCCGTTCGGCGACTCCGACAATGCGCGCGTAGGCGATTGGGTCGTTGCAATCGGCAATCCGTTCGGTCTCGGCGGTTCGGTGACGGCGGGGATCATTTCCGCCCGCCACCGCGATATCAATGCCGGGCCCTATGACGACTTCATCCAGACCGACGCCTCGATCAACCGGGGCAATTCCGGCGGCCCGCTGTTCAACATGAAGGGCGAGGTGGTTGGCATCAACACGGCGATCATCTCGCCGCGCGGTGGCTCGGTGGGCATTGGCTTTTCCATTCCCTCCAATCTTGCCCAGCCGGTGATCGCACAGCTTCGCGAGTTCGGCCGCACCAAACGCGGCTGGCTTGGCGTTCGTATCCAGACCGTCGATCCGGAAATCGCCGAAAGCGTGGGCCTGAAAAACGCCAGCGGCGCATTGGTGGTCAACGTGACCAAGGGTGGCCCGGCGGAGAAGGCCGGTATCCGCGCGCGCGATATCATTCTGAAATTCAACAATCGCGCCGTTACGGCCATGCGCAAACTGCCCCGCATCGTCGCCGACACCAAGGTGGGCGCCGATGCCGCGGTATTGGTCTGGCGCAATGGCAAGGAGATGACGTTCACGGTCCGCCTGGGTGAATTGGAGAAGGCGGAGAAAGCCATTCGCGCCAGCGTCAAGCGCGACCGGCCGGCGCCCATGACCAGCAGCACCGCCAATGCGCTCGGTCTGACCTTGTCCAAACTTACGCCGGCGCTACGCCAGCGATACCAGCTGAAGGGCGATGTCGAGGGCGTGCTGGTGACCAAGGTTGAAGGCACGTCGATTGCTTTCACCAAGGGCATCCGGCCGGGCGACGTCGTGGTCGAGGCCGGCCAGGACAAGGTCGCCAATCCAAACGATGTGCTGGAAAAGGTCGAGAAAGCCAGGAAAGCCGGCCGCAAGTCGCTTCTGTTGCTTGTCAACCGGAAGGGCGAGCCCCGCTTCGTGGCTCTGCGGCTCGACAAGAGCTGACCTTCGTCGGCCTGCATATCGATCCCAAAGGGCGCCCCATGCGGGCGCCCTTTCTTTTGTTCCAGCTGCCGGACCGCGATGCTCCGATCCAGCGCGTGCCCATAGCGGGGGTGGTATGCTTGCCTGCACGGCGCCAACGCGCCGTGAGCACGGACTGACAGGAACGAAGTTTCGATAGATGAAACTGGACGACAAGGTTGCCGACGCGCCGCCCGTGATCGTCATTGGCGGTCCGACCGCGAGCGGCAAGTCGGCGTTGGCCGTGGACCTGGCCGAGGAATTGGGCGGGGTGGTCATCAATGCCGATGCAATGCAGATCTATCGCGACCTGCCCATTCTGACCGCGCGGCCCGGTGCGGCTGATTGCAAGCGGGCACCGCACCGGCTGTTCGGGATGATCGACGCTGTCGATCCCTGCTCGGCCGGACGCTGGCGTGAATTGGCGTTGGCGGCGATCGGGCAGGCGCGGGCGGAGGGCAAGCGGCCGGTCGTGGTCGGTGGCACCGGGCTTTATCTGAAGGCGCTTCGCGACGGCATCGACGAAATCCCGGCCGTGTCCCCAATGATCCGGGCGCAAATCGAGGCGCGTTATGATGCGGAGGGTGGTGCCGCGTTCCGGGCGGTGCTCGCGCGCGACGATCCGCAGACCGCCAAACGGCTGCCGCCCGGCGATCGCCAGCGCCTTGTCCGCGCGGCCGCCGTGCTGGAGGCGACGGGCCGGCCACTCAGCGCCTGGCAGACCGGCGCAACGGATAAGGCCGAGCCGGCCCTCCCGACCCAGACTTTCGTGTTGTTGCCGCCGCGCGAGGCGCTTTACGCGGCCTGCGATGCCCGTTTCGAAGCGATGGTTGAGCGCGGCGCGCTTGCCGAGACGGGAGCTTTCCTTGCCCGCGGCCTCGACCCGGACCTGCCCTTGATGAAGACAGTTGGCTTGCGCGAACTGGGCCGGCACATTGCCGGCGAAACCTCGCTTGAGGCAGCCATCGCGGAGGGATGTCGCGCGACCCGGCGGTATGCCAAGCGTCAATACACCTGGTTTCGCCATCAGATACCCGATGCAGCGCTCTATAATGCGCAACATTCGGAAAGTTTATCGATAGAAATCTTTAAGATAATTCGTCGATCTTATTGACCAGGACGGGTTGAGCCGTTAGGACTGGCCTTTCGCGCGTGCACACCACAACCGCCGGGGATCGCCGATTCCCGGCGGCTTGCGGTCGGATGCACTGCGGTATCATTCGGGGAAAAGCGCGGGCGTTACCAGGTGGCCCGTGGCAGGCGGAGATCAAGATTATGGTAAGCGACCAGATGACCGGCTCAGAGATTGTCCTGAAGGCATTGGTGGATCAGGGCGTCGAGGTCATCTTCGGCTATCCGGGCGGGGCCGTCCTGCCGATCTATGATGCGATGTTCAAGCAGAACTCGCTGCGCCACATTCTGGTGCGCCAGGAGGGCGGGGCGGTACACGCCGCAGAAGGCTATGCGCGATCCACGGGCAAGGTCGGTGTGGTGTTGGTAACCTCAGGACCGGGCGCGACCAATGCTGTCACGGGGTTGACCGACGCGCTGATGGATTCAATTCCGATTGTCTGTCTCACCGGCCAGGTTCCAACCCATTTGATCGGCAACGATGCCTTTCAAGAGGCCGATACCACCGGCATAACGCGGCCTTGCACCAAGCATAACTATCTGGTCAAGGACATGAACGACGTCGCGCGGGTGGTCCACGAGGCCTTCCATGTGGCGCGGTCCGGCCGGCCCGGTCCGGTCGTTGTGGATCTGCCCAAGGATATCCTGCAGGGCATGGGCCCCTACATGCCGCCAGGGCAGGTCAAGCGCCGCAGCTATAACCCGCAGCTCAAGGGCGACCTCACCAAGATCGAGGCAGCCTGCGAGATCATCTCCAAGGCCAGGCGGCCGCTCTTTTATTGCGGCGGCGGCGTGATCAATTCGGGCCCCAAGGCCTCGCAGTTGCTGGGCGAGCTCGTGCGTGCGACCGGGGCGCCTTGCACGCTAACGCTGATGGGGCTCGGCGCCTTTCCGGCGAGCGACAAGCAGTTCCTGGGCATGCTCGGGATGCACGGCACTTACGAGGCCAACCTCGCCATGCATGGCTGCGACGTGATGGTGAATATCGGTGCCCGCTTCGACGACCGGGTGACGGGACGGCTGGCCGATTTCTCCCCGGGCTCGACGAAGATCCATGTCGACGTCGATCCGTCGTCGATCAACAAGAACGTGGCCGTCGACCTCGCGATCGTCGGCGATGCCGCGCATGTTTTGGAAGACATGCTGAAGATCTGGAAGGCGCGCCAGTACCGTATCGATCGAAAGGCGATTGCGTCCTGGTGGGAGGAGATCGAGGCCTGGAGGGCCGTCGACTGCCTCAAATACAAACCCAGCGAAAAGATCATCAAGCCGCAATTTGCGCTGGAGCGCCTCCGCGAGCACATCCAGGGAAAAGACTGCTACATCACAACCGAGGTCGGCCAGCACCAGATGTGGGCCGCCCAATTCCTCAAGTTCGATGAGCCCAAACGCTGGATGACGTCGGGGGGGTTGGGCACGATGGGGTACGGGTTGCCGGCCGCCATGGGCGTGCAGGTGGCGCATCCCGACGCACTGGTGATCGACGTCGCCGGCGAGGCCTCCTTCTTGATGAACATCCAGGAGATGTCGACCATTGCCCAGTACCGCCTGCCGGTTAAGTCGTTCATCCTCAACAACCAGTACATGGGCATGGTGCGCCAATGGCAGGAACTGTTGCATGGCGGCCGCTACTCGGAGAGCTACATGGAATCGCTGCCCGACTTCGTGAAGCTTGCCGAGGCCTTCGGTGCGGTCGGCTTACGCGCGACCAAGCCGTCGGAAGTCGATGATCTGATTGCCGAGATGCTCAGGGTCGACAAGCCGGTGATCGCCGACGTGATGGTCGACAAGGAAGAAAACTGCTTCCCAATGATCCCGTCGGGCGCGGCGCACAACGAGATGCTGTTGGGGCCTGCTGACCAAGCGGCGAAGCCGGTCTCCGAAGAGGGCATGGTTTTGGTCTGATCGCAGGCCGTCCGGACGAAGCTGATACGGCGCGCCGAAAGGGTTCAAAGCAATCGTGTCAAATGGTAATGCGTGCTGACGGAGCCGGTATCCGGGCAAGGGAGCGGCCGGCGGCGGGGAGGCGAAGTTGGAGCAGGTGGCAACAGAGGTCCATACGATCTCGGTCCTGGTGGACAACGAGCCGGGCGTGCTTGCGCGCGTCATCGGCCTGTTCTCCGGGCGCGGCTACAACATCGAGAGCCTGACTGTCGCCGAGGTCCAGCACACCGACAGCCTTTCGCGTATCACGATCGTCACCTCGGGCACGCCGATGGTGATCGAGCAGATCAAGGCCCAACTCAACCGGCTGATCCCGGTCCACGCGGTGCATGATCTGACCAATGAAGGTCCTCATGTCGAACGCGAGCTTGCGCTTGTAAAAGTTACTGGAATAGGAGAAAAACGCGTTGAGGCTTTGCGCATTGCCGATATCTTCGAGGCGCGCGTGGCCGACACCACGCTGGAGAGCTTCGTCTTCGAAGTGACCGGCACGTCCAACCATCTCAACCGCTTCATCGACCTTATGAACCCGCTCGGGCTGATTGAGGTGGCGCGTACAGGCGTTGCCGCCATCAGCCGCGGCAAGGAAGGGTTTTAGAACAGGGAACCTGCCGACAAGGGGGTTTCGCACTGGCGATGATCGATCCAAGGAGAAATATGCATGCGTGTCTACTACGATCGCGACGCTGACGTCGCGCTGATCAAGGACAAGAAGGTCGCGATCGTCGGCTATGGCAGCCAGGGCCATGCCCATGCCATGAACCTGCGCGATTCGGGCGTCAAGGACGTTGCCATAGCGTTGCGCGAAGGCTCGGCCACGCGCAAGAAGGCCGAGGCCGCCGATTTCAAGGTCATGAACCCCACAGAGGTCGCAAAATGGGCCGACGTGGTGATGATGCTGGCCCCCGACGAGCTGCAGGCCGATATCTACCGCGACGAGCTCGCGGAAAACATGAAAAAGGGCGCCGCGCTTGCCTTCGCGCATGGCTTCAACGTCCATTTCAATCTGATCGAGGCGCGGGCCGATCTCGATGTTTTCATGGTCGCGCCCAAGGGCCCCGGCCACACGGTCCGCTCTGAATACCAGCGCGGCGCCGGCGTGCCCTGCCTGATCGCGGTCGCCCAGGACCCGTCCGGAAATGCCCACGAGATCGGGCTTTCATACGCTTCGGCGATCGGCGGCGGCCGCGCCGGAGTGATCGAGACCAATTTCCGCGAGGAATGCGAGACCGATCTTTTCGGCGAGCAGGTGGTGCTATGCGGCGGCTTGGTCGAGCTGATCAGGGGCGGCTACGAGACCCTGGTCGAGGCCGGATACGCGCCGGAAATGGCCTATTTTGAATGCCTTCACGAGGTCAAGCTGATCGTCGATCTCATCTATGAGGGCGGCATCGCCAACATGAACTACTCGATCTCCAACACGGCCGAGTTCGGCGAGTACATATCGGGCCCCCGCATCATTACCGACGAGACGAAGGCTGAAATGCGCCGGGTGCTGGCCGATATCCAGTCGGGCCGTTTCGCCCGTGACTGGGTATTGGAGAACAAGGCAGGTCAGACCAGCTTCAAGGCCACGCGCGCTCACAACGCGGCCCATCCGATCGAGGAAGTCGGCGCCAAGCTGCGTGGCATGATGCCCTGGATCCAGGAACGTGCCCTGGTCGACAAGTCGAAGAACTAACCCGGGTTTTTCTGCCCGGCGCGCTGGGCCGCAGCGCCGGAAGGCGCCCCGAAAGGCTACGCTTGCCGATGGCGCTGAATGGCGCAAATTTTTGAGTCTAAAGCGAAAATCCCCCTATTTGGAGGTTGCGGACGCGACTCGAAAGCGCGTAAACAAGATGTTGTGGATTGGGTGTGGGTTAACCGCACTTTAACGGCGGATTCGCAATAATGAGGCCGAGTTGTTCTTGCGGCCTCTGTGGTCGGAAGGACTTCGCGGCAGCAAGGCTCATGGCGAGCAAGGCAGACGGGCCAGTTCTGAACCACCGCGTTCCGCGCGGAATTAGTGCGATCTGCAATGTTTATCATGGCTTGAAATTGGCTGCCGCAGGCTTTGCGGGCGGCATTCGCGCATGCCCGCGCGCCTATGAGGTCCGACCGGCTGAGCAGAACAAAGTCTAGAAACCGAGGATGGGTTTAAAGCGATGTTTTCTGGTCTTCTTGGCATGCTCTCCGCCGATATGGCAATCGACCTTGGCACGGCCAACACCCTCATATACGTCAAGGGTCGCGGTATCGTGTTGAACGAGCCTTCGGTCGTTGTTCTCGCCGAAATCAAGGGCAAAAAGCAGGTCCTGGCCGTCGGCGATGAAGCGAAGATGATGCTGGGCCGCACGCCCGGCAACATCCAGGCGATCCGTCCGCTTCGCGACGGGGTCATCGCCGACTTCCAGGTTGCCGAAGAAATGATCAAACATTTCATCCGCAAGGTTCACAATTCGCGCAGCTTTGCGAGCCCGCAGGTGATCATCTGCGTGCCCTCGGGCTCGACCGCAGTCGAGCGCCGCGCCATCCAGGAATCGGCCGAAAGCGCCGGCGCGCGCCGGGTCTATCTCGTCGAAGAGCCGATGGCGGCGGCGATCGGCGCCGGCCTGCCGGTGACCGAACCGACCGGTTCGATGGTTGTCGACATTGGCGGTGGCACCACCGAAGTCGCTGTCCTGTCGCTCGGCGGTATCGTCTATTCGCGTTCCGTGCGGGTTGGCGGCGACAAGCTCGACGAGGCGATCATCGCCTACATCCGTCGCAAGCATAACGTCCTGATCGGCGAGTCAAGCGCTGAACGCGTCAAGAAGGAAATCGGATCGGCCATGCTGCCCGAGCGCGGCGATGGCCGGCTTATGGCCATCAAGGGCCGCGATCTGATGAACGGCGTGCCCAAGGAACTCCTGATCACCGAGCGCGAGATTTCCGATTCGCTCGCCGAGCCCATCGGCCAGATCGTCGAAGCGGTCAAGGTCGCGTTGGAGCATTCCGCGCCTGAACTCGCCGCTGATATCGTTGATCGCGGCATCGTGCTTACGGGCGGCGGTGCGCTGCTCACCAATCTCGACCGTCTTCTGCGCGAAAACACCGGTCTCCCGGTTTCGATCGCCGACGACCCCCTCTCCTGCGTGGCTCTCGGCACCGGCCGTTGTCTAGAAGAGCTGAAGACATTGAAGGACGTGCTGATCACGACCTACTAGATCGAACACATAAATTGGACGCCGACCGAGTGCAGGGCTGGGGGGCCCGGGGGCTTGCGGCTCGGCAGGTTGACGCTGAAAGCCTGAAAGCGACGACGTGATAAACCGCGGCTCCGCACTCCGAGTAGCAAAACCCGTAAAGCTTTGGACGCAGCGCTTTGCTTTCATGGCGTTGAGTCTGATCGCGATCGGATTGATCGCGCTCAGCGAAGCAAACTCGCCCTTCGCCAGTCGCATGCGCGCGCAGGTTGTCGACGCCTTTGCACCAATCCTCGCCGCCATCTCGCGCCCCGTCGATTCGGTGTCGGGCTGGCTGGGCGCGATGGCAACCGCCTCCTCGCTTCGCGAAGATAATGCCAAGCTGCGTGCGGAAATCGAAACGCTTCGTGCAACCCGTGTGCGTGCGGCTCAGATCGAGTCCGAGAACCGCTCATTGCGTTCGCTCCTGGGTGCGCCGCGAATGAATGAGGGCCGGCCGATCGCCGCGCGGATCATCGCCGACGCCGGCCGCGGATTCGTACGAAGCTTCCTGATTGCGTCGGGCACTGCGCACGGCGTGCGTCGTGGGCTGGCCGTGGTAACCGCCGAAGGGCTGGTAGGCCGTGTGACCGAGGTCGGTGAGCGATCGGCCCGCGTCCTGTTGCTCATCGATCTCAACTCGCGGATCTCGGTGCGTGTCCAGCGCACCCGCTCCCGCGCGATCCTTGCTGGCGACAATACCAGCGCGCCGCGATTGCTTTACCTGCCGCAGGACACCGAGGTGCGACCGGGCGACCGGGTCGTGACTTCCGGTCATGACGGCGTTCTGCCGCCGGGCATTCCGGTCGGTATCGTCGCTGCGTCCGATGGCGGATACCTGCGCGTCCGTCCGCATGTTTCCTGGTCGCGGATCGAATTCGTTCGTGTCATCGACTACGAGACAAAAGGGCTTGTCCCGGCCTCGCCAAGTGCTGCGCGGCAGCTAAAATGAAGGCGCCGCTTACCCATGTGCTCGACGATCTGGTTCGCAAGACCGCACCGGTTGCGGTGACATTGGTGCTGGTGCTGGTCGCGTTGATGCATCTCCCGATACCTGGATTCGCTGAACTCGCGCCAATGCTTCCGGTGATGGCGATTTATTACTGGTCGCTCCACCGGCCGGAATTGCTTCCCTTTTGGACGGTATTTCTGATCGGGCTCGTGATCGACACGCTGACCGGCGGTACCCTGGGTTTCAACGCGCTTATGCTTCTATTGGTTTCCGCCTTCATGCGACCGCAGCGACGCTATTTGGCCGAAAGGGGATTTGCGATCCACTGGGTCATTTTTGTGATCGTTGTGGCGGCTTTTGAGTTCTTGCGCTGGTTGCTGATGGCCGCGATCGCGCAAAAGTTCCTTTCGCTGGGCGATCCGGCGCTACGCGTATTGCTCGCGATCGCGCTCTATCCGTGTTTGTCCTGGTTCCTTCTGCGGGTTGACCAGGCCCTCCTTAAGCCGGCCTGAAGCGCTCCCATGCATCCCGATATAGAGCGCCATAGAATGTTTTCCCGCCGTGCGACGATCCTGGTCGGCGGCCAGGCGCTGATGTTCGCGGTTCTCACCTGGCGTCTCTACGATCTCCAAATCGTTCGCGGCAAGCGCTTCAAGACGCTGGCCGAGGAGAACCGCATAAGCTTGCGCCTGACGATCCCGCCGCGCGGCCTCATCGTCGATCGCACGGGCCGGGAGATCGCCTCCAACCAACAGGAATTCCGCGCGGTCATTGTCGCCGAGCGTATCAAGAATATCCGGCGCACACTCGATGTGCTGGAAAACATCATTCACTTCGATCGTATCGAACGCTTGCGCATCTTGAAGGAGATCAGGCGCCGGCCCCGTTTCGTGCCGGTGGCGATCCGACGAAGCCTGAGCTGGGAACAGGTTGCGCAGGTCGAGGTCAACGCACCTGACTTGCCCGGCGTCTATATCGAACAGGGCTTGGCGCGGCGCTATCCATATGGGCAGGCCGCCGCCCATGTGATCGGTTATGTCGCGGCGGTGGAGGAGAAAGAACAGACCGGTGATCCCCTCCTGCAACTGCCGGAATTCCGCATCGGCAAGAACGGAATTGAGCGAACCTATGATCTTGCACTGCGCGGCCATGCCGGGGCGCGCCAGGTTGAGATCAACGCCCATGGCCGGGTGATCCGTGAGCTGTCGCGCAAGCGCGGCAAACCCGGCAATAAGCTCGTGCTCACACTCGATGCCGAACTGCAGAAATTCACGGCAGAGCGGTTGAAGGAAGTGAGCGGCGCGGCAGTGGTGATGGATATCCATACTGGCGACGTGCTGGCGCTTGCTTCGACCCCGGCCTTCGATCCGGAGGTGTTTGGCGAGGGCATCGACCGCAAGCTGTGGCGGAAATATCTTTCCAACCCCAAGGCGCCGATGACCAACAAGGTCATTGCGGGACAATACGCGCCCGGTTCGACCTTCAAGATGGTCGTGGCGCTGGCGGCGCTGGAGGCCGGCGTGATCACGCCCTACACCGGCTTTGTCTGTCCTGGCTTCAAACACATCGGCAATGCGCGTTTCCACTGCTGGCGCCGCGGCGGTCACGGCATGGTCAATCTTTACCAGGGCATCAAGCAGAGCTGCGATGTCTACTTTTACAACGTCGCTCTCAAAGTCGGTGTTGATAGGATTGCGGCGATGGCGCGCAGGCTGGGCCTTGGTGAGCTGGCCGGCGTCGATCTGCCCGGCGAGCGCAAGGGCTCGATCCCATCGACCGCCTGGAAAATGAAGGCGATGAAACAGCCCTGGTACCCGGGCGAAACACTGGTTGCAGGTATTGGTCAGGGCTATGTGCTGTCGACCCCATTGCAGCTTGCGGTAATGACGGCGCGGATCGCCAATGGCGGCTTTGCGGTGGCGCCCCGGCTCGCGCGCGATGATATCGACGGGCGTGAGATCGGCGCGCGAGCCAAGCAAACCTTCAAGCCGATCGGTGTCTCCAAGAAGTCTCTTGATCTCATAAGGAAGGCAATGATCGGGGTCGTCAACGAGCCGGGCGGGACGGCTTATTGGACCCGGATCACCGAAAAAGGCCAGTGGATGGCGGGCAAGACCGGCACATCCCAGGTCCGCCGGATTACCAGGGCCGAGCGTGCGCGCGGTGTGCGGAAGAACAAGGATTTGCCTTGGGAGCTGCGTGACCACGCGCTCTTTGTTGCTTTCGCGCCCCATGACGCGCCGCGGTTCGCGTGCGCCGTCATCGTCGAGCATGGCGGCGGCGGTTCACGTGCCGCCGCCCCGATTGCCAAGGACGTTCTCATGGAGACCCAGAAGCGGTTGAATCCGACAGTCGAGAAAAAGAGCCAAGAGAAAAAAGCGGCGGCCGTGAGACCCGGCCTGAAGCGCAAGCCCACGGCAAAGCCATCGGCTAGGCAGCGCGGCGATGCTGCCAGCGGCGGCGGAGGCTGATCGATGATGGAGTTCTCCGGCCGTTACCGCGAACATATTTCGGTCCTTGCCCGTCTGCGTGAGGTCACGTGGGGGCTCGTCTTCCTGATCGTGGTGACCGCCGGGATCGGCTTCGCCGCGCTCTATTCAACCGGTGGCGGCAAGTTCGATCCCTGGGCATCCCGCCAGATCGTGCGGTTCTCATTCGGCCTGTTGGTGATGTTTGGCGCGGCCATGGTCGATCTGCGATTCTGGTTGCGCCACGCCTATGTCATCTACGGCGCGGCCTTGCTGCTACTCGTCTCGGTTGAAGTGATGGGGCTGGTCTCGGGCGGCTCCCAGCGTTGGATCAATTTCGGCTTTCTGCGCGTGCAGCCCTCAGAGGTGATGAAGATCGCCCTGGTTGTGGCGCTGGCACGGTATTTCCACAAATCGGCCCTGGAGGACATAGCCCGCCCGACCCGGCTGATCGTGCCGCTGATCATGATTGCGATGCCGATCGCGCTGGTCCTGAAACAGCCCGATCTCGGCACCGCGGCGCTTCTGGGCGCGGTCGGTTTGGCGGTCATGTTCGCTGGCGGCGTAAAGGCATGGAAATTCGCCGTGGCGGGCGCGGCCGGGTTGGCCGCGATGCCGATTGTCTGGAGCGTGCTGCATAGCTACCAGCGCAAACGCATCCTGAGCTTTCTCGATCCGGCAAGCGATCCGCTCGGTTCGGGCTATCACAGCACCCAGTCGCAGATCGCGCTCGGCTCCGGCGGGGTCTGGGGCAAGGGCTTTTTGCAGGGCAGCCAAAGCCACTTGTCGTTCATTCCGGAATCCCAGACCGACTTCATCTTCGCGGTACTGGCCGAGGAGTTTGGCATGATGGGAGCGCTGGTGCTGTTGTCGCTCTTCGCGGGGATTATTGGTTATGGCATCGTCATCGCGTTGCGCAGCCGCAACCAGTTCGGACGCTTGCTCGCCCTCGGCCTGTCGGTCAATTTCTTCCTCTATGTCTTCATCAACATCGCCATGGTGACCGGGATTTTCCCGATTGTTGGCGTGCCGCTGCCGCTCATCTCCTATGGCGGCACGGCAATGCTGACCCTGATGTTCGGGTTTGGCCTGGTGTTGTCGGTCTATATCAACCGGGACGCCCGGATAGGCCGCTTCGATGACGAAATATGACGCCGCGATCGGCGGAGTGCGACGTCGTCGTGGCGCATAGATGACGAGCGCGGCCTGGCCTCTTGTGCGTCGGCCGTCACGGCCCTATATCCAGCCGGCTCGACAAGACTCCAGCCCTTTGTTATATCCGAGGCCACTGCATATGCGGGCGATTAGCTCAGTCGGTAGAGCAGCTGACTCTTAATCAGCGGGTCGGGGGTTCGAGTCCCCCATCGCCCTCCAATCAAATCAAGGGCTTAGCGAGAAATCGCTAGGCCCTTGTTTCGTTCGTGTCAACGCGGTGTCAACAAGCATTCGCCTCGGCTGCGCTGATTTACTCAGAAATGGCTGCCCGGCGCCGCGGACCGGCAACGAAATTCTGGCGTCCCCTAGGGGAAACGACGGACATTTTTCGAGCCGTTGTGTTTCAACGGTTTAGCCCAAGCGATGCTCCCATTGCGGGTCGGTTTTGTACCAGTTTGATGTACCACTGGCCAGCGCCAGAGCCTCAAGTACCGGGGCACGCGCCGCAATTTGCCCGTGCGCCGCGGGCTGGCGCGGTTCGGCCTGCCGCAACAGGGGCCGCAATTCGTCCGGCGTATGTTATCAAGCCAGCCATCGCAGTATCGCCTGGCACGTGGCCACGAAGTCCGGGTGGTCGCGCTGTAGCTGGGCCAACGACTTCCCATCTGTGTTCACCGCCTGCCAATCCGGTGTGGCCTTCTGACGCGGCGGCACACTCAGGCAGGTTTCCAGATCAACGGACCACATCACCGACTGGTCCCCCGGTCCAAGCAAACGCCCCAACTTGTCGCGCGCCGCCTTGGCGGCTGGCTTGATGGTTCCGTCCGGGAGCACGTCTTCATCCGTCACCGCGCACCACGGCATGCCCAACCGCTTCGCAACGTCAGCGTAGTCGGGCACATTGCCGACGCCGCCGGTGTCCACCAAGCTGACGCTGCGCGCATCCAGGTCCAGGCTGGGTCCAGCTTCGCGAGGGCCGACCGGATCGCCCAGGGGTCGTTCTTGCCTTCGCAGAGCACCGCGCGGTGGGCGAAAAGCATCTCGTGGTTGCCGCGTTCGTCCAGTCGCTCCTGGAACTTGACGGCATCGGTGGTCGTGGTTGTGTCGAACACGCCCTTGGCCACGTCATCGCCCCGCCGCCAAAGCCGCACGACTACCTGCGGCTGCGCGAAGCTGATGAATTCCGGGCCGTGCGTGGCTGTCAGCACCGTCCAGCCCTGGGCTGCGAGCCGCTCCAGCACGCCGCGCATCTTGCGTCGCAAGTGTGGGTGCAAGTGCGTCTCCGGTTCTTCCGCCAGGACTACTACCCGGTCCGCCACCTGGCCGGGGTATTGGCTCAGCACGTCCAGCGCCGCAAGTCTGACCAAGCTCTGCCAGCCGTCGCCCATGCTCTGAAGTGGCGTGGTCGCGCCACCGGCATCTGCGGCGAACGATACGGCCAATTGCTGAGCAAGCCACTCCTGCACTTGCTGCACGTCGGGTCGCAAGGCGAACCGCGCCTGTGCGCCCACGTACTGGGACAGTGTGTCCTGCAGCTTGGGCCGCAGGTCATCCTGCCAAAATGGGAAAGCTTCTACAGCCTCCTAGACAACCAATTGTTTATCTGGCGGAGAATACCGTCGGAGTGCCGCCACTAGGCCACCTGTTAAGACGACCCAATGCCGCATCGCATCGAGATGCCGTTCACCTCGGCGCGCGTCCGGAGGAAGTGGTTCTTCCCCCGGTGCGACGTCTCAAGACACTATCTGCCAGCTTCGGTCAGCAGTCCGCGGGCAGACCTTGTAATTTCTAGCGACGCCGGTGATCGCGGACGATGGGCCGAATATAGCGGCAGACGTGGCGGCTACATTGAACCCTTCTCAAAATTGGGGGGGCATACTGTTTCGGCTGGCCACGGTGATCGCGCACGATGCGCTTGGTGCCCTGTGTCGGCAGGTTACTGCCGCCGAACACGCCGGATTGGGCCGAGGCCGAGGCGGTTGCGCCGAGAGACGCCGGTATCGAAAGAGCCACGCCGACTGCGGCAATACGGATAAGAGCTTTGACGTTCATGGTCAGGTTTTCCTTTGGTGAGGACCGCACTCAGTTGAGGAGTGCGCTGATCGGTTGATCTGATCGAACTCTACCAAGACCAAAAATCGTTCAGATATGACGGCAATCACAGGACACCGAAAAAGGTCGATGTGACTACAAATTCGCATAGCGACCGGACCCGCCAACAAAACGCCCACCGTGGCTGCCGAGCCTGACGGACGATCCGCGGCGCCACTTCGTATGGGTTGACCCGGTGCTGCCACCAGACCTTGCGGCGCATCGTCAGGCCTTAGCCCCGACGACACCTGAATTGCAATTAATTGCATGCTGTATAAAATTGCCAAACGCTCGTTAAGCGGTCTTATCAGAAAGGTGATGCGGGGATGGCGAACGGGAAGTTCGTGGCATACCACCGGGTTTCGACCGACAAGCAGGGCCGGTCGGGGCTGGGACTAGAGGCCCAACGCAGGGCGGTTGACGACCACCTAAGAGGCGGTCGGGGCGAGCTTGTCGCCGAGTACGTGGAGGTCGAAAGCGGCAAGCGCGACGACAGGCCCGAGCTGACGAAGGCCCTTCACCGCTGCAAGGTGACCGGCTCCGCGCTCCTCATCGCCAAGCTGGACCGGCTGAGCCGCAACGTCGCGTTCATCTCGAACCTTATGGACAGCGGGGTCGACTTTGTCGCGGTGGACTTCCCGCAGGCCAATCGGCTGACGGTGCACATACTCGCGGCGGTCGCAGAGCACGAACGGGAGATGATCTCCCAGCGCACCAAGGCCGCGCTGGCGGTGGCCAAGGCGCGGGGCGTGAGGTTAGGCAACCCCAACGGCGCGGCGCACCTCCGAGGCCGCGGCAACCGTGAGGCCGTCGAGGCCCTGCGGGCTGGGGCGGACGCCTTCGCCGAGGACATGGCGCCCGTGCTAGAGGACGTGAGGGCGGATGGCCACACGTCCTACCGCGCCATGGCCCGCGAGCTGAACCACCGAGGCATACTCACCGCCCGCGGCGGTCGGTGGCACGCCGCCACGGTGCGGAACCTTGTCCGACGGTTGAGGGCGGACAAATTCACCTGGCGCGAGGGGGACGTGACGGTCTCGCGACCAGCGCAGGCGTGACGCCTTCAAAACAGTTTCATCCTGAGCGCGTGGTGGCGTATCCGCAGCGGCGACATTCCACCTTCTGCACTTGACCACTTCCGCCAAAGGTGCCGACCACCTCAATGAGTTGGTAGTCGTGGAAACCGAACCGGCAAAGAAGGCGGCCAATCCAGTTCAGCATCCTGTCGCGGCTTTCCGCCACGGTCGGAGCTCCAAATACCCAGCCGAGACCGGCAGGGCCGCCATCAGCAGCAACGCGGCAAGGGTCAGTGTTCTGAGTATCGGTCTGCTCCGCACTATCGAGCACAACGCTTAATCGAGCGGATCATCGCACAACTCTGCGGTCACCGCCCACCCGGCGCGCTCCTCCCGTTGACCAGCCGATCATCCCGTGTCGAGGTTTGGGCGTGGCGGGTTGTTGACTAGCCGAGCTCGCTTTCTACTTGAACGGCCTCTCACCCTCCACGTGGATGCGCCAGAGCACCTCGATGCATTTACCAGGACCAAGAGTATCAATCGCCCGATCAGCCGTGGCAGACAGCAAAAAGCCCCCCATCACCCCGCTACGTGACCCGTCCATGGCCATGTGGGCAATCGCCATCTTCCGCACGCCCTTCTTCAAAGCTGAGCATGGATCGAGCGTTCCCCATTTCAGCCAGATCGCAGTTACAACCTTCGTCAGGATGATAAGTGTGGTTTTCATGGCTCCATGGCACCTAAGTCAGTGAACCATCGAGCCGGTTGGTCGTTCGGTCGTGAGCAATTCCTCAACCACCTTTACGATCTTCCTCCACACCGCCGCTCCATCAAGATCACCAGCGTCGAGGAGTTCATCCGCGCGCATGGCGGCATGGATGGTCGCCTCGGAGCCGTGTTCGCGGATCAGGACGTTGGCGGCGCGGTAGATGTCGCGTTCAGGGATCATGGCGGATACGGGGAGACTGGCGGCGATGCGGTGACCGGGCGTTGGGCTGATCATGAGGCCAGCCGCTGAACTGGTAGATCGGGACGTTGTGCGGCTGTTGTCGTCGGGGTCAGTGAACCCGCGAGGCTGTTGGCCATTCCGAATTCTGGAGGACCTCGACCGCCTTGATGATCCTCCTCCAAGTCGCCGCCCCGTCGAGATCACCTTGATCGAGCAACTCCTGCGCGCGCTTGGCGGCGACGGTGCGCGCATGCGACCCTTGCTTGCGGATCAAGACGTTGGCGGTGCGGTAGATGTCGCGTTTGGATTGCATCGGGGGCAGTCGGTCAGGGCTCGCCGCTCGGGCTACCGCTTCTTCATCGGCCCGAGCATCCGTTGGTAGGTCTGATCTCCGTCAATGGAGTTGTTCCAACGAAGGACTTCGCCGTTCGCCATCAACTCGACGTAAGGCGTGCCAGTCGGTGGTACTCCTTGCGTTTTGTCCCACTCACCCTTCTTGTTCTGGACAAACCGCCCGACCGACCCAGCATCCCGCATGTCTTCGACTATGCGCGCAAGCTGTGCACCGGACAGCCCAACAAGGTCTTCCAGTGTTCCCATTGGGGCTTCCTCTCCTACGCGCCATCTTGGTCCCGTAGGTGCGACAGGTCCAGCCCCGTGTAGGTGGTCCGCTCCGCGCCCTCGATGAGCACCACCGGCCCCACGACCGAACCTACAAGTGCCGTGCGATGTCCCCAATAGTCTCCCAATTCGGGCGGGTGTGAACAGCCCGTGATCCGCAGGACGAACAGCGCATCCGTCGCGCAATGTCAGGCACGGGGAAGTGCGGCCCGAGTTGTCGGATCAAGAAGGCGGTCTCAACAACGGCGTTGTGGCAGCAACCGACGCGCATAAGTAGACCATCGAGGCCGCCCTGGAGAACTTCGTCGCCGAGATGCTCCGCCGAATGTGAAATACTACCGGTGAAGGAGAACGACATGGCAGCACCGCCCCCGAAGAACCGGCACTCTGGCCTGCGCGACAATTGGCCCAAGGGCGAGAAGGAGGAGCAGCTCCCGAAGATCGTGGACGAACGCAAGGTCCCGGCTAACGACGACGAGCCCCTCATCCCTGTGGGTGCCAAGTAGGGATAACCCCTTTTTAGATTGCAATTAATTGCATCGGACAGTGACCTCATATGGCGTTGCGCTCGATAACGCCGCCCAGGCTATGCAGACGGGGCTGGTCGTCGATATTTAGCTACAGGAACGTCATGTCGCCGAGGTGGCGGAACACCGCCTGCTCGACAGGCCCCTCGGCGGCGGCCAACGCCTCGCGGTCCATACCGAGCACGGCAGATGCCTTTGTTGCGTCTCCCTTCACGCCCCAGCCGTACACCTCGCTCGCCAGTATCAAGGGGGCGGCCCAGCGCGGTCACCAGGCGCTCCAGCCTCCGCCGCGCGCGCCGCGCCCCCCCCCAGGCCTCATCCCCCCTCCTCGCCCTCCAAGGCGGCCTCCGGCGCCTCCAGGCGGCGCTCCAGCTCCGCCGTCTCCATCGCGCGCAGCTCGCCCTGGAGGAGGGTCGACAGCGGCTCTGCCTCGTCGAGCGCCACCTCGCCGCGGGCCGCCGCCGCGGTCATGGCGTCGAGGGCATCAGCGATCCGGGTGGCGGTGTCCGTCGGCGGGAGTGTGAAATTAATTGCACGGGACCGGCGCGGCGAGATCAGGCGCGGGCCGTCGGGTCGCCGCACCTGGCGTCCTCGACGCCGCCGCGCGTCACCATCAGACGGCGGCATTGAGCGCCGCGTCCGAACCATCGAACGGTTGCTGACATCGAGCGTCAGATCGCCGAGATCAAGACGATGGGCGGGCCGCCGCAGGGGAGCGCGTGATCACTATGGCTGAGGTTCCCTTGGCGGTGGACCAGTAGTACGATTTCCACGAATTTGGATGTCATCTGGGGAAGGTCGGGTAAAATATCTCAACAAACCGGTCCTACCGGTCAGACACGGATCGAACGGTCAATTAGGCCCGGTTCCGTTTCGCCAAGCCCAACCAGGTTTCTAATAGAAGGTCAACAAGATGCAGACGGCACCGCATCGTATAAGTCTCGTGCTCGAGCACGCCTCGGCTACCGAGCGCTCATATGACGACGAGGACTCGTGGTTTGTCGTGGCCTACGAGATTTTGGATAGTGGCAAGCGCCAACGAGCCACGCTAAGGCGGTGCCAAACTCGTGAGCAGGCAGCCGATGCGCTTGGCTCTCTATGGCAAGAGATTACGAGTCCGAGTTGAATATGCGTTCCACGAGGGTGTGCCGTTCGCGATCCTTACTGATGGTCAGCAATGGCAATTCTTCTTGCCGGGCGAGCGAGGCGATTATTCTGAGCGCCGGGTCCACAAACCCGATCTGGCCGAGCGCGACCCGATAGAGGCGTCCTCGATACTCACCGCCCGTTTCGGGCGATGGCACCCCGCTACGGTGCGGAACCTGATCCATCGAGCAAATGCCGACAGTTTTCCTTGCGCGAGCTAGGGTGTTGACGGCCATTTCTATCGAACGCCACGGAACCAATGGTAAATAGCGACGATGTGCGGACGTTACACTCAGCATGCTCCATGGAAAGACCTGTTCGAGTATTTCAACCTACTCGGACCCCCTCGGAACGTCCGCGCGCGCTACAACATCGCGCCGAGCCAAGACGCACCGGTAATCAGACGGACTGAGCCTGGAGACCGCGAACTCGTCATGATGCGGTGGGGTCTTGTCCCGTTCTGGGCGAAGGACCTCAAGATCGGCTACAGGACGATCAATGCCCGCTCAGAGACTGTCGCTGAGAAACCATCCTTCCGCGCTGCCTACAAACAGCGTCGCTGCCTGATCCCTTCGACCGGGTTTTACGAATGGATGAAGACGCCAGAGGTCAAGGTTCCCTACCACATCGTTCCGACTGACGGCTTGTGGGCCTTCGCTGGGCTGTGGGAACGATGGGACAAAGGCGACGACGGCCCAATCGAGACCTTCACGATCATCACGACTGAGGCCGCCAAAACCATCACGCACATCCACCCTCGGATGCCTACGATCCTTGAGCCGCACGATTATGATGGGTGGCTCGATACCGAGGCCGACACAGACAGTCTTGCCGACCTTGCAAAGACACAGTTCCCCAACGAAAAGATGCGGGCACATCCAGTAAGCACACGCGTCAACACGCCGAAGAACGACGAAGCTGAGCTGATCGAGGAAGTAGAGGTGTCTTGATCTCCGAGCGCGACATCTATCGGACCGCTAACCTGATGATCCGCAAACTCGGTTCGGAGGCGCATATTCATGCGGCCATGCGTGCCGATGAGTTTCTCGACAAAGGCGACTTAGACGGCCAGCGCACTTGGCTACGCATAATCAAGGCCATCGAGGAATTGAGATCGACCGACCGTGGCGATGCGCAGCTGAACTAAGTCCGCTTTCCCCCGGTGGTCTCAACTGATGGACGCAACACTTTATCTTAAACGGCAAGATGGAGTGTTTTGTGATGGCAGGAATTTATCGACCAGGTTTGACAGCGGCACAGAAAGCCGAGTTATG
>Ga0307380_10000360_pt1 | contig 74480 bp, 68 predicted proteins | sample UN3MG_FD_202239 | JGI IMG/M metagenome (GOLD analysis project Ga0307380, IMG submission 202239) | Soil microbial communities from Risofladan, Vaasa, Finland - UN-3 | ecosystem: Environmental > Terrestrial > Soil > Coastal area > Acid sulfate soil | place: Finland: Risofladan, Vaasa | collected...
ATCTCCCCAACATTGTCGATGATGAAGTAGCTCGAACTCTTGCCCAAACAGCGGGTGGAACGGATGGGTTACTCGGAAGCGTCGTCGCTCATGATCCGGATAGAGTGCATTCGACGGCCAAGTCCAATGGAAAAGCAGAGAGGTTGCTTGGCTCGATACGTCGCGAGTTGCTCGATCATGTCATCGTGTACGGCGAAGGTCATCTGCGTATGCTGCTGCGAAAATACATCGACTACTATAATGCCGACCGCTGCCATTTGGCGCTTGGCAAAGACCCGCCGAAGACGAGGGAAGTGATGCCCAGGCCATCGGAGACCGCAACCGTGGTCTCACTGCCTCGGGTTGGCGGGATTCACCATCGATACGAGTGGAGGAATGCGGCATAGTCCGAGGTTCATTCGGTGTTGAGCGCGAGAAAAGCGGTGGTGACTAGCGTATTGCATTTGCTAGTCGGCCCGAGTTGGCTCGCGAATGCAGTCCATCGGCTTGAACGTCAACTGATGTATGGCTGGCGTGGACGAACTCGTTCAGAGGATCGTCCTATGACGCAGCTACTCAAATATTGTCGATGCACAATGCTCAAGAGCCGTAGCCTGGTCGAGAACGAGATCCTCCTTTGATTTGGTGCCGTTCGCACAAGCCAGTCCTAAAAGGGAAACTATCCAAACTATAACAGCTCCTGCTCGGTAAACTTTGTGCCCCATCACTCAGCCTCAGCTAGCCGTCAAAATCTCGCCAACCTCCCCAGTGTGCCCATCCACCAAGATTTGATACGCATAGTCTGCACCTCGTGCGCCGTTATCTCCGCTCGGAAAGAGCGGGAAGGTGACAATATATGAGTCCTTCTGCAGTCGAACGGTGAACCTGCCCTTTTTATCGTAATGTTCATAGCCTGCAATTGCCCTCAATGCTGCGTCACAGGCCTGAACACCGTCGATCAAACCCTTGACTTGTACATCGTAGTATCCCTCAACGGTGTTTGTCATGTTTGACGACCTAACGTCACCAGAGGCTGCATCGACATCAACTTCGTAAGTGCGCCCGGTATCATCACCTGGCAGCTCGACAAGCCTGACCCGAAAAATACTGTCACCTGGTTCAACCAATATGTCTCCAATGCCCCTGCAACCATACTTGCTCAAGGCGTGGCTTTGTGCATTTTTTAGAGCCTTGATTTGATCCACCATTATACTTCCTCTCGCTAAGGTGTCGGCCTCGGGTCAACACCCAAGGATTTATAGAGTTGTGCAGGGGAGCCCTTTGGATGTCCATGCGAAGCGAATCCCACTGAATAGTCGTACACAATCCCCGGTAGTGTCCCTATAATTGTGTAAAAGGAGAATTGACGAACTGAGAAAAAACGGGGAAGCTCCAATTGAACACAACCCAAAAAGACCTCCCAATCCGGAGGTCGAAAGGAGCGTTCCCCATGGCAGAGACTATTGAATTTCCGAGGTTGACGCAAGAGGAGTTGAGGAAGGATCTTCGAACGGTTTTTCTCGGTTCGATACGCCTGGTTCTGGAGCTTCTGCTGGAAAACGAGGTCAAGGAAATGGTTGGAGCAGGCCGGTACCAGCGACTGGTCACCCGGAAGGACGCCAGGAACGGGACCTACCTCAGGCGCCTGATGACGTCGATGGGCCAGGTCGAGGCCCTGGTTCCTCGTACGAGGAACCAGGGCGCGCCGACTCAGGTCATCGGTGAGTACCGTCGCCGGACCGAGGAAGTCGACGATATGATCACCGAGGCCTACGTCAACGGAGTATCCACCAGGGACATGGAGAAACTCACCAAGGCCCTGATGGGAGAGAATGTGAAGCGCTCGACGGTCAGCCGGGTCACCAAGAAGCTTGACGAGCTGGTCACCGAGATGAGACGAGCTCCCATCGAGGGACCGGTTCCCTACCTGTACCTGGACGGGACATTCTTGGACGCCCGCTGGGCCCGCTCGGTCGAGAACGTCGCCGCCCCGGTGGCCTACGGGGTCGGTATGGACGGTCATCGCCGGCTTCTGGGCATTGTCATCGGACCCGAGGAATCCGAGGCGAGCTGGAGCGAACTCCTGACGCAGCTGGTGGACCGCGGTCTCGACGGGGTAAAGTTGGTGATCGCCGATGACCACAAATGCTTGAAAGCGGCCGTCCGTCACCAGATCCCGGAGGCCGAGAAACAAAGATGCACTGTCCATCTCGAGAGGAACGTACTCCAAAAGGCTCCCCGACGACTTCGCCGGCGGCTGGGGAAGATCGTCTCCGAAATCTTCAAGGCCCCATCTCTTTCCGAGGCCAAACAGCGGGCTCGCGGCGCTTCGAGAAGGACTCGGCAGTCAGGTCCCCGAGGCCATGGAATGCCTGGAGAATGGGTTTGCCGACGCCACCCGGTTCTATGCCTACCCGAAAGAACACTGGAAACGCATCCGAACCAATAATGGCATTGAAAGGCTCCATGTCGAGATCAAGCGCCGCACAAAAGCGGTCGGCGCTTTTCCTGACAGAGCCAGCGCACTGCGCCTGGTCACCGCGGTCGCAATCGAATCGACACGCATCTGGAGCGTGCGTAAATATCTCGATATGAGCCTTCTATCGAAATCGAAAAAGGAGGCCGACCAGAAGGCGGCGTGATCATGAAACTGGAGCTTCAACCCAAATGCCTTTTACACACAAATCGGGACTTGACCCGAGTACGCACGGCTGGCGGGCAGGGACCGACGGCGGCGCTTCATAAAAGGGCAGAAGTACACCCTGTTGGCGAATCGAGAGAACCTCACGCACAGCGGCCGGGCCAGCCTCCGGCTGCTGCTCAAGGCCAACAAGCGGCTCAACACGGCCTACTTGCTCAAGGAGTCGTTCGGCCAGCTTTGGAGCTACCAGCACGAGGGTTGGGCGCGCCGGTTTTTCAACAACTGGTGCGATGCTCTCAAGTGGCAACGGCTGCCGGCCTACGAGAAGTTCGCGGCTATGATCGAGCGTCACTGGGATGGCATCGCGGCGTACTGCAAGCCCGAGAACAAGGTCGCACTCGGCTTCGTGGAAGGCTTCAACAACAAGATCCGCGTCATCCAGCGGCGCGCTTACGGCCTCCGCGACAAGGAGTACCTGCGGCTCAAGATTCTCACTTGTATGCTGCCTCAAATCTGAGGGATCCATGCAATTTCACCCAAAATCACCCATTCGGTTTCAAGAAGAGCCAAAATAAAAGAGGGTGACGAGATCTTCATCTGCGATGAGAAGTTCAAGTTCGTTCTCAGGTAAAGCCTTTTCTCGTCTAGGCCGATGGGACGAAGTGCCCGGACGCCATTTTCTCGTATAGTTCGACTTCCTGTTTGTTGCCGATCACGATCGGACAGCGTTGGTGCAACTCTTCGGGCTCGACGTCGAGAATGCTCTGGCTACCGGTGGTTGCCGCTCCTCCCGCCTGCTCGGCCAGCCAGGCCAGCGGTGAACACTCGTAAAGCAGGCGCAGCTTTCCGTTGGGGTGCTTGGCGTCGGCCGGGTACATGAACACGCCGCCGTAGAGCAGGTTGCGATGAAAGTCGGCCACCATCGAGCCGATGTAGCGCGATGACGTCTCGGCGTACCTGGGATCGTTGCCGTAGCGAATGTGATCGGCGAACCCGCGAGAGGGCTCGTCCCAATCATTGTAGTTTGCGTCGTTGGCCGAAAAGCAGCGGCAAGAGTCGGGAAAGCGAATGTTGCGGTGGCTGAGGACGTACTCGCCGACCTCGGGATCGAGAGTGAAACCGTGCACTCCGTTGCCGGTCGAGTAGACGAACATGGTGCTCGATCCGTAGACCACGTAACCGGCGGCGAGCTGCTTGCGGCCCGGCTGCAGGAAGTCGACCAGTTCGCAGGCGCCCCCTTTTGTAACGCGCCGGTGTATTGAGAAAATGGTGCCGATGCTGACGTTGGCGTCGATGTTGGAAGAGCCATCGAGCGGATCGAAGAGCAGCACATAAGTGTCGTTCTCGTCGGGATGCGGGGGCAGGCGAAGGACCTCTTCTTCCTCCTCGGAGGCCATTCCGGCGACGGCAGGCAGCCACTGCAGGGTGTTCATCATGACTTCCTGGGCCAGGATGTCCAACTTCATCTGCTCTTCACCCTGGACGTTGATCTTGCCCTGTTTGCCCAGAACGTCGATCAACCCGGCGCGCTGCACCTTCGACTCGATGATCTTGGAAGCCACGCCGATCCGCCGCAGGATGTCGGCGAAGAATCCCCGCGAGCTGGGATGCAGGTGCTGCTCATTGGAGAGAAAGCTTTCAAGGGTAACGAAACCCTCGAACTCGTCGAACTCCCTGGTACGCAGGTCCTTGTTTTCGCCCATGGAATACCTCCCCTGCGGGAATTTGCGAACATTGCTTAGCGCAGGCACTATATCACGAAAGTGCGTCACCAAAGCAAGCTGCGGGGGCTGTTAACTTGGGACTTTTTGCGATATTGAGGATCACATCCCGGAAAGAACTTTCCACTGGCCGTCTTCCTTGGCCAGCTTCATGCGGTTGACGTCGTCCTTGATCTGCCAGCGTTCGCCCGTGGGAAGCTTCATCTGGTAGCGGGCCAGGAAGTGGTAGTCGATGGTCGCCTCGTCTCCGTCGACCTTGATGCCTTTCAGACTGATGTTCAGAGAGACTTTTTTGAGCATCTTGAAGTGGTCGCTGAAATGGGTGCGCAGACCGTCCAGATTGTAGTCGTCATCCGTCTTGCTGGTGCCGCTGGTCTCGTAGAACTTGGGGGAGGCCATGGCCAAAAGCGCGTCGACGTCCTTGTTTTCATACGCCTGCTGGAACTTCTCCACCAGACCAAGCAGGACGCGGTTGTCCGGATTATCCGCCACCTCGATATCCAGGCCGGGAATCATCTTCGGGCCGCAAGCGCCAAAAAACATCGAAACAACCACCAGCGCCGGAATTGCCAGTCTTCTCATGCTTCCTCCTCACCGGACATGTTGGTCCGCAAGCGCCCGGCTGTCAAGAACGAGTACTTGTCGACAAACCTGAAGGTACAACAGTATAGGTAGCCTTGGTTATTCCCGCCAGTGTTTTTACAGGCTTGACGTAGGGCTGCCGCTTGCATATGAATGTCGGGTGAAGAAAGGCTGGCTGTATTCGTTCCTGGTGTCTTGCGTCGGGGCTTTCTCCGACAGGGAAGCCTCTGCGCGCTTACAGGAATTTGAGCGCGACAACCCCGATCTCAATATGGACGAAAGGATCCGGCGCTGGGTCGAATATCGCCTGCGTCAAACGGGAGTTGTCTACGGCACACCACTTTCGTCCGAGGACACCATCGCTCGATATACCGAGAAAGGCTCGGCCCAGCGGCGAGCCGTGTTTCTTGCCCTGCTGAAGATCGAGGCCGACCTGGCCATGGAAATCGGTTGCGCTGTTTCGCATTGTACCAGCGGCAACATCAGGGTTGCGGAACTGCTGGCATGTTTCGCGCTTTTGCGCCGGCGCTTCGAACTGGCGCGCAGCATCAATGACCTGCTGCCGTCATTGTCCGCGGAAGGGGCGCCGCCGCGCAAACTCGAGAAATTGGCTGACCGTGTAGGCGTGGCCTTGATGAACCGGGCCTATCTGGCCGGCAACCCGCTACTGGGCTTGCCGATTCACAATAGCTTCAACTACATGGAAGCCAAAACGCTGGGAAGGTTGGCGGTCGCCTATTTCGAACGCGGGTTTGCGCCCGAAGCCATCCAGCGCGTGCTCGACTTCGGCGATCGCGAGCGGGCTCTGCTCGTCAGGGCCATGGTTGGATTGACTCTGGCCGATCGCGATCTTGGAGTAGGCTCGATGCGTGTCGTGGCCGAGCAAATCAGGTCTTCCGGGTTATCCCACAAGACAAGGAAGAAACTGCTCGACCTGCTCAAGGGGCCGGTCGAGCCGTTGGCGGTTGCTTCCGCCGTCGAGGACGATCGCACGCGTGATTTCCTGCTCGAGCAGGTCATCCTGGGAGCGATGCTCGACGGTCACTTCAGCCGCAAGGAGTCTGACTACATCGGCGATCTGGCCGGCTGGCTGGGTGTTTCCGGCCAGGATCTGGCCCAGCGGGAAACGGAGGTGATGGAGTTCTACGAGCTTCACAAGGACTATCTCGACATTTTCACGGTCGGTTCGGCCGTAAGCTACTATCGCCAGCGCATGGCCGGCAGACTGCAAAGAGCGATCACCGAGAACCTGGGGATGATTATCGGCCAGATAAAAGAGACCAAGGATCTGGCCGACCTGCTCTATCGCGCAAGCTCGGGTGAGAAACTCTCCGCGGGTGAACGCAAGGAGATGGCCCGCAAGTTGGTCGACATTCTGAAGACCATACCCTCGCTGGCCATCTTTGCCCTCCCCGGCGGAATGGTGCTGCTGCCGCTGGTTTACAAATTCTTGCCCAACGGGCTGAAACCGCGAATCTTTGCCAAGCGCGAGTCAGCGAAAGATTGAAGTTCAGGTTTCTTTTTCGCCGAAGACCTGGGCGTCGAAGATCTCAATTTTAATGTCGGCTTCTTTCCAGCTTTCTGGCGGCAAGCCTGCCTTGAGACAGGTATGTTGCAGGAAGGTCTCGCGATCCCATCCGTACTCGGTTGCAACCTGAGGCAGGAGCACTCCGGAATTGTACCCGCGCGTTATGTAGATACCGTGGCGACCAACTTCTATTTCGCTGACGTCCACGATCTGACGCAACGGCGAGAGTGCCGAGATCTCGATATCGATCGACTCGAGCTCGTCCGGGCGCAGGGATGGGAAGCGCGGATCACGCTCGGCAGCCGATACAGCCATCTCCTGGACGGTGTTGACCAATGGGCGATTACTTTGAAAAGTGCCGATGCAGCCGCGCAAGTCGCCGTGCTCGTGCAGCGTTACAAAGGCTCCGCAGGGACGGGACAGGGCCGGGCTCGAGGGAACCGCCTGCTCGAATTTTCCGTGTTGCAGCTTGAGCGAGATGGTTTGGCGGGCAACCTCGAGCAGCTCTCTCTTCTCTTGAGGGGTCAGGTCTTCATCTGCCATGAATATAGTCCTTTCGCCGGTATTTCCACAACCGGGTCATATTCGCTCGACCTCGATCGTATGTTCTCCGGCCGGAACTTTCACATACAGTCTGCCGGCTGCATCATTGTCAAGATACCAACCGGCTGGGGACAATTCCAGTTCTTCGAGACTCGTACTTTTCGATAGCAAAGAGCCGTTATCGGTAACGCTTGACGGCTCGCGATGCCTGAAGTTTGTGACCTCGAAGAAGAAACCCTGCTTGAATTCGCTGCCGGTACTGGCGCCGAGAAGCAGCAGGCTGCTCGATCCGTCCTGGCTGAGTTCAGTTCCGTCGAAGAGGGTGAAACTCGATGACTCTCCCGGGGCCACCCGAGCCCACAGGATGCCGGGTGTGGTTGCATAGGAATCGACCCGCTCGGGTTGATTCGTCGGGGCCAGTGTGTCGATGCTCGGCCGAAGCAAGGGGATGATCGACCCCGAGCGCTGGTAGAGCGGCAGTTTGTCCAGCGGAGCGTCGACAGTTTCACTCCGCTCTCCCTGATGACTCTCGCCGTTCCACCAGTCGATCCAGATACCGGGGGGAAAGACAACCACTTTCTGACGCGCGCCGCGTTCTACGACCGGCGCCACCAGCAGATCGGGGCCGAACAGGTAGACGTCACCCGGGTGGATGCCTAACCCGGGATAGGCGAGTCCCAGCGGGCGCTGGATGGGCCGGCCGTTTTCGGAAATTCTTACAGCCAGGCTCCATTCGTAGGGCCACAGCCTCAGGTGCAAGCGAGTGTAGATGCGGTACCAGTCGAGCATCTCGGCGTCGAAGCCGTTTTCAGCGGTAGGTTCCCAGGCCACGTCGTTAGAGCTGGTGCCGATCTGCATCACCGAAGACAAGGCCGTCTGTTCGAACCAGCGGGTGAAGGTTTCCTTGTCGGGCGGCGAGTGGCGGTAGCCGCCGGTGTCCGCCCCGTAAAAAGGAAACCCCGACGGTCCCAGCGAAAGACCGTAGATCATTGAGGCCGGCAGGCCGCCGACGGCCACATATTCCTTGTCGCCGTCGGTGCAGGCGGCGCCGTGCAGGGCCATGTTGGCGTCCAGGTCGCCGGGCCAGATGATGCTGCCGTTGAGCTGATCGCCATAGGTGCCCGCCCGGCACAGCAGAAACCCCCCGGATGACGGCAGGGTTTGGGCGTAGACGCGGTGGTACAAGAGTTGATAGACCGCGTGCATGGTACGCTCATCCGAGCCGTCCGCGAACTCCCACTTGTTGCGGGCCCCCAGGATGCCGACCACGACATCCTCTGCGTAGTCGAGCTTGAAACCCTCCACACCCATGTCGGTATAGCGCCGGATCAGGTCCTGCCACCAGGCGTAGGCGTCCGGGTTGCTGAAATCGACAGGCGCCGACCAGCCGTTGACAATCAGACCGGGCCGCGGAGGGAAGAACCCCTGCGAGGCGGCTTCGTCATGGAGGCTTGCGGTGGCCGGATCGCTCTCGTCCAGGTATGGCGTGTGCCACAGGGCCAGCCTGAAACCCAGGTCGTGCGCGCCCGAGATCATGGCCTGTGGGTTTGGGAACTTCGCTGAATCGAAGTCGAATGAGTTGACGCCGGAGGCGTAGGGGCGATCAATCCAGATGGCGTTGGTCGCCAGGTCGAGTTCTCGCATCGTGTCCAGGTCGTTTTCCACTTGGGCCTGGTCGTCATTTTCGTCGCGCCATACCAACGGTCCCAGCGCCCAGCGGGCCGGAAGAACAGGGTAGCCGGTTACGTCGAAATAATGGCGGGTGATATCAAGCGGGTTGACATCCGCGAAAAGGTGGAAAACGAGCCCATCCGTCGAGGCGGCGCCTGTTCCGAAGGTCGCTGTGACCTCGTTGATTTCGGTGGAGGCCGCGTCGAAAACGGCCGGGTATGGGCTTTCTATGAACAATCCCCAGCCGCGGGTGCCGATGATCAGCGGGATCGGAACGTGGGCCTCGTTGTAGCCGCTCTCTGTGTCGAGGTCCAGTTCGGTTTGCATGGCCCTGAGCTTGCCGCGGTTGTTGAGCTGGTCGAGAAAACCGCCCAGTCCATAGAGACCTTCCTGGGGATCGATTCGTGCCCGGAGCTTAAAGTAAGCGATCGCCTCGCCCTCGCCTTGCGGTGTCCATGCCAGGCGGTAGCTGCCGGCCGAGACAAGCTCGATCTTCATCGCGGCCCGTTTGCCGCGCTCGAAAAGCAGAGCCAACTCGAGAGAGTTTGCGTCACGGTCGCTTACCTCGATCGCTGACAGGTCCAGCCAGCGCAGCCCGGCCGGCGGTGTGTAGTCGGCCAGGCCCCCGCCGGCCAAGAGCGGCCAGGGATCGTAGTTGACGTTGTCGTCGACGGCGTCGACACGCCCGAGTTGCAACCCGTCCCGTTCGATGGCAACCAGAACAAGACCGTCATGTTCGAGCGTGATCTTGACGGCTTGTGTATCTACGAAAACCCCGAAACCGGAAAGAGTCAGGCTTGGGCGATCGTCGCGCCCCGCTCTACCACCGCAGCCAGCCATGCTGAAAAGATATGTAAGAGACAATAGAAGGATTCGTATACTTGAAGACATTTCCGAACCTCGCCCACTTGATTTTTTCAGCTCGCTGGAGTCTATCATATTGTGCGAACAAAGCGGAACGTCGTTGACCTCGGCCCCGGGACGAGATAATCTTGACCGGTCTTTTGGCGGGGAGAGAAGGAACCTGGGCATGCTCGTGTTTGATCAGCTCGAGACCGGGCCGCTTTTGACAAATTGCTACATTGTCGGCGATTCCGAGAGCAAACAGGCCGTCGTAGTGGATCCAGGTGGACACGTGGGAGCCATTGTCAGCGCCCTCGATCGGAACGGATTGCAATGCCGGCACATCGTCAATACACATTCCCACTTCGATCACGTGGGCGGCAACCTCGCTCTGAAGGAGAAGACGGGGGCCGACATCCTGATTCACCAGTCCGAGGCGCCCATGTTGACACAACTCGCGGGACAGGGCCGCATCTTTGGCATTAGCTTGGAGAACTCTCCGCCGGCCGACAAAACCATCGACGAGGGGGACGTCATCGAGGCGGGGGCCGTCCGACTGAACGTGCTGTATACGCCCGGTCACTCGCCCGGGAGCATCTCGCTGGTGATCGATGGCGAGGGGAAGATCCTGGTAGGCGACCTGGTTTTCAAGGGCTCGGTCGGCCGCACGGACTTGCCCGGCGGCTCGATGGACACCTTGGTGAAGATGGTCCGCGAGAAAATATTCAGCTACCCGGACGACACGCGCCTCTACCCGGGGCACGGTCCGGCCACAACGGTGGGTGCCGAGAGGCGAAGCAACCCCTTCTTGACCGGCGAGTTATGGTGAATTTAGGTCGCGCTTGCAACGTCGATCGTTACGCAAGGTGCAAGGTGAGAAATGAAAAGAATGTACGGCATCGTCTTTGGTTTTTCACTCCTGGCCATTATGGGAGCTTGCCGGGCCGAGGCAGGTGGCGGATTGAAAGTAGTCAAGACCGGCGACAATTACCGGATCCTGATGGGTCAACTTCCCGATGGTCCCAAGAGCCTGTCCGGGAAGATAGCCATCGAGATTGGCGTTGTTGGCAACTGGAAGCTCAACAAACCGGCACCGCTGATAGTCGATTTAAAAGCGTCCGCCGGGATCGAGATTGCCAAGAAAAAGCTGCGCAAGAAAGACATCAAGATACTCGAGAACAAGAAGTGTCGCTTCGAAGTGCCCTACAGGGCAGCGCAGAAGGGGTCTTTCGGCGTCGATCTCAAGTTCGACTTCGTCCTTTGCAACGATACTCTCTGCCAGAAGAAACGTTTCGAACTTTCATACAGTCTTTCGACGTGACCGTCCTCAGTCCGTGTCGTGTGCTGAAATCTGGTACTTTTCCATCTTGTTGATTAAAGTCGAGCGGGCGATGCCGAGTACCCGGGCCGCTGCCTTCTGGTTGCCGTCGTTAGCGGCCAGTGTCTGGCGCAGGGTCTCGATCTCTACTTCCTTGAGCGTTTTTCCCTTGTGATAGATCTGCGACTCGGCCACGCGGTCGGCCAGCGTGGGGGGCGAGAATATCAGTTGTCCGGCTTCGATAGTAGTCTCGGGGCACATGATCGCCGCCCGGGTGATAATGTGCTTCAACTCGCGCACGTTGCCGGGAAAACGATAGTCGCAAAGTCGTTCGATGGCGCCGTCCGAAAATCTTTTGGGCTCGGTGCTCCGGGTGGAACGAGTCAGAAAGTGGGCCGCCAGAAGCGGAATGTCCCGGGGGCGCTTTCGCAGCGGAGGCAGCGGGATCTCGATTACGCAGACTCGGTAGTACAGGTCTTCCCTGAATTCGCCCTTGCTTACTCGTTCGGGCAGAGAGCGATGAGTGGCCGCGACCACGCGAGTGTCGACACGCACCGGAACATTGCTGCCCACTCGTCGGATCTCTCCGCTCTCGAGAGCCCGCAGGAGCTTTGCCTGCACGTCCATGGCCAACTCGCCGATTTCATCGAGGAACAGTGTGCCCCTGTCGGCCTCTTCGAACAATCCCTTACGTTTCGTCTGGGCGCCGGTAAAAGCCCCCTTTTCGTGACCGAAAAGTTCGCTTTCGATCAGGTCCCTGGTGATGGCGGCGCAGTTCAGCGCGACCAACTGCTGGGCAGTGCGCCGGCTGAGCTTGTGACAGGCATGCGCCACCAGTTCTTTTCCAGAGCCCGACTCGCCGGTGATCAAGATGGTTTCGTCGCTGGGGGCGGCTCGGCGGATCGCGTCGAAGACAGACCGCATGGATGGATCTTCGCTGACCAAACCGAAAAAAGACCCCGACTTGTCGACAGAGTCGTCTTCGACCGTCAGCTTTATACGACCCATGCTGACGACGGCTCCAGGCTCCAGTCGGGCCTCACCCACCCTGACTCCATTGACCGATGTGCCGTTGGTGCTGCCCAGATCGGCCACGAACCAGGCATCGTTCTTCTTGAAGAAGCGGCAATGAAACGCCGAGACGAAACTATCATCGATGACGATATCGTTGCCCGGATCCGTGCCGGCGTTGAGAACATTACCCGCAAGCCGTGCCTTGAATGGCTTGCCCAAAACAGTGCCGCTCAAGCTCAACGTATCCGAACCCGTGCTGGCTGGCAGAATGTTCGTGCCTCCGCCTATCAGGGTTGGTGTGGCCAGACTTTCCTCTCGGCTCGTGCGTAAGGTGGCCGTCAATTCCCCGAAGTAGATCCGAGAGCCTGGGTGCAACTCTGCGTCAGCGACCCGCTTGCCGTCGACGAGGGTGCCTTTGCCGCTGTGATCCAGAAGGCGAATTATGCCCCCATCGAGAGATATCTGGCACTGGTGCCTGGAAACTGTCGGCTCGGGCAGGCTGAGATCGTTGGTGCCCGCACGGCCGATGCTAACAGCATCGCCATCCAGGGGCAGGGTGACCAGGTCTTTTCCGCTCTTGGAAATCACGAATTCCAGCATTTTGGAAACTCTCCTCGTGGATTAGTGCGCGTGCGCACTATCGCTGGACTGGAAAGACAAGGCGATCTTGCGTGCTTTCATGATTGATGTCAACGGACAACGAAAAAAAGCCGGGCATATGGCCCGGCTTTGTGGTTTTCGGCAAGAACGATGTTTAGACAATCTTCACATTCTTGGCCTGCAGGCCTTTCGGCCCCTCGGTAACCTCGAACTCAACCTGCTCGCCCTCTTTCAGCGACTTGAAGCCTTCTGACTCGATCGCCGAGAAATGCACGAAAACATCCTCCCCGTCACTCTGCTCGATGAAGCCATATCCCTTCGCGTCGTTGAACCACTTCACTTTTCCTGTCGGCATACTCCCGCTCCTTGTTGTTGCGTCCACTTTCCAGGCGCAGGGCCGAAAAGCGGAACATTTCATACGGCGATACCCCGCCAATCACCAGTGTGACCGCTCATGCGGACTGCATGAAAACGCCACGCTCCAACCAATCCGAGCAGAGTTTCTCAACCCCTACATCCAGTTGTCAAGGGTTTCCTCGCAGAAACTGCGGTTTTCAACTCAGGGGAACGGCATGTTGATGCCAAAATACAGGCTGGCGGCGAAGTGGTTATAGGCATCGAGCATGTCCGGAAGAATCCTCATCGCGAACACCGAACCGGCTACAAGCATGGCCGCGGTGATCACCGCGTATGTCGTCATGGCTTGCCCGCGCCGACCCTTCCTGAGCTTTCTGAAAAACCTGGTTTTCTTTTTCATGACTTCCTCCCTGGCGCTACTTGCAATCCTTGACGCATTCAGCCTCTGATGCTTGGCACATCTTCTTGCACTGCTTTACTACTCCCCCGTCCTTGGAGCCTTTCGGAAATCTTTTTTCGCAAACCGTGAAACAGGCTTTTGTGCCCTCCTTGCACTCATCAATGCACTCTTTACGTGATTCATTTGCCCGGGATGTCCCTGCCAGTGATGCTATTAAGGCAAAAGCGATGATCAGCAAGAAGCTCCAAAATCCTGTTTTCATTGTTACACTCCTTTGATGTTCTGCCGTTAGCGTTATTCCGTCTCGAATACCACCATAGAGACAACCGTAGAAACTTTTTCTTCTTCGGGATCCTCGATGGGTAGAACTTGGACCACGCACATCTCGGACCCGCGCTTCATGACAATGCTCTGGACGCCGTAGGTGTTGTCATCGGGTTCTACCTTCCATCCCTGCTTGACGGCTTCCTTGACAAGGGCCGGGCGAGCCTTGTCGGGAGTGGCGCCGGGAAGCCTGTATGTGATTGTCCGTTGCTTGGCGCTCGCTTCTTGTCCGCCGGTCTTGACGACATCAGTGGCTCCGGGCAGAGAGGGAAGGTCTTCTGGAACTGCAACCGGAAGCAGCGCCGGCAAAGGATTCATGGATGAAAGAACGATCATCGATCCGCCAGACGGATCGACGACAACGGTGGCCATTCTCATTGTGTTGGCCTTATCGTCATAGTAGCCGACGTAAGCTACGGAGGCGCTGAATGCGTGTTGCACGGGCTTTAGTCCGCGATCTCTTATGGCCTTGCCGTAAAATGCGAGGACGGTTTCGATATTGTCCTTGGTGTTCAGCACGGTTGCATTCATGGGGGTGTCGTTGGCGCTGAGGTCGCCCTGGAAAGGTGACGATGTCGCCGCCGGGTAAACAGGCAGACCCTGAACGTCCTCACCCGCGATCGCGCGGCCCTGCCCCAGGCAAACGCCCAGCGCCACGGTGAAAAGCAACGAGTTGGAAGCAAGGACTTTCATTCATGCTACCCCGTAATCCGGACGTCAGTCACAGTTTCCGCTGCCATCGATTGCGCTCTTGCAACCCAGGTACCACCCATCGCGCTTGTTGTAGGTCTTCTCGTACATGTTTTGCTTGCCATCTTTGTAGGGGCTTACCCAGAAATTCTTCTGCCCCCCCAGTGCCACATCCCGGTTTTTTGTACTCTTGATCGGGTGGAGGGACGTGATGTCTTTCATCTTATTGGGTGCAAGATAATAGGGCTCGCTCACGGAGCCGACAGACAACACAAGATCCTTCACCTTTATCATGAAAGCGGCCCATTCGCCAACGACCAACAGGAAGCTTGCCGCCGATGTCGCCGCCCTTTTCCAACAAAAGTTGGTCCGTTCCATGAACGGGTCGTTATCGCTCCCGTCCTCGATGCTTTTGGCATTGTGGATGGTCCACGGATCGACCACCACGCCGAAGGCATATGCTTCGCCATTGTCGGTATACTTTAGCCATTCGTTTTTCTTGATGAACATGTCCGTGTTGTTATTCTTGGTGAACTCGGGCAGGAACTTCTGGGGGATGTAGCGGTTCTCAACCATGATGGCGCCCTTGCAATCGACCAGCCCGCCATTAGTGTATTTGTTGTGGAACTGTCCAATAATGCTGATTGCCGAGAGGCCCCCCAGCGGTTTCTCGAAATCTTTTTCACCTGTGCAGGTGGCGACCGTGCCTGAACTCTCCCATTTGAAATTGGCCCATGGGCCATCGGCTTTGTCTTTCTTGTCGCCGGAATGCCCGTTCTTGAATATTTCCCAGTTCTCCGATCGGATAGATCCGGCCAGGTCACTCACCGTTTTTTTCTCATAATCGCCGTAGGCGAAGTCCCAGGCGCTCGAGTAGATCGCTTCCTGCGCGTTGAGCTTGAAGTGGACGGCATCCTGAAAATATAGCGGCAGTAGAATCAGGGGGACAAAGACCAGCATCAAGACCACCAGCTCTACCATCGCGCCGCCGCGTTCGGCAGGCAGATTGCGCAGGGAAAATATCTTGATTTTCATGGCATTCTCCTCGCCCGGCATAGATCAGGGAAGCGGGACTTTGGCGATAACCCCGCCCACCAGCATCGCCGCATACTTGGCCGAGTATGGCGTGCCCAGCAACACCTTCCCGACCTCGAGGGCGTTCCTGAACGGCTGAAGTTTCGCTTTCCAGTAAGGGTTGAAGAAGTTCGGATGCTCCTTCCATCCCTCGTTATCATCCCATTCGGGCAAATGATAGTAGACAAGCGCCTTGCTGATTGCCAATCCCTTGCCAAGTTCGCTTCCTTCGGGGCTTGCACTGGGATTGTCGGACATCTGCACCTCGTGCTTGCCTATACTTCCGCCCAGGTCCATGGCCACCTCGCCCGAGCCGTCTTCGGCGATCTCCCAGGCCTGCTTATCTCCTCCGCCCTTCGTACGGCGCAGATCCTGATCGATGGTCGCGTAGACGGACGGCTGGCCGAAGTCGTTCTTCGCATTGTCATCGGCGTGGAAGAGCATGAAGCAGTTGTGCTTCACTTTGCCGTCATCGCCCAGGCACTTGAAGGCATCCTTGTGCTTTCCTTCGCCGCCGCAACATGTTCCCCAGCTGAAACCCTTGCACTTATGTTCGCCGCTGTTCTTGTCCGTTCCGACCCGCGCAGCGTAGGGGAGGGTCATCACCGGTATGCAGTGATTGGCCAGGGACGAGAATATCCACCCTTTATCGGCGCCGGCCGCCGCGTCTCCTTTGGGGCCATGATTGCCGCTGGCGATTTTTGAATCTACGCCGGTTCCACCCTCGACGATGCGGCTCTCGCCTTTGTGCCCTACGATAATAGACTTGCCGCCCGGAGCCTTGTTCGGAATATCGTGGACCAACTTCTTTAAGGTCTTTGGAGCGATGTAGAGCAGGATGTTCCACATACCCCGATTGAAGACGAACTTTGTATTCCGGGTGCCGTTGGCAATCTCGGTCGCCACCCACCTTCTTATATCAGCGTTTCCTTCCATTGCATTTTCATATTCCTTCGCGCTGAGAACGCCTGCCGCGCTGACTCCCGCAACCAGCCCGACGTTGCTTGCATTGGGCGCGTACCTTTTGATCAGGTCTCTTGTGACCTTGTCTGTACCGAGCGCATCCAGTTCGACCCATGCCCGCATTGCCTGCTGCTGCCCGGCAATTAAAGCCATATGTGTATCCAACATCTTTATGGCCGCGATGAAAGATTTGTTAGATTTTTTGAGTTTATTCAATAGATTCTTGGCTTCCTTGCGGTACTTCCTGGCGACTTGGCCATCCTTTATGGCATGCTTGCAGTGTTTTGGGCGACAGGGAAGAAAGTAGGGGCAGCCACAGCAACACAAGCATACCTCTTCGGCGGCCATCACGTAAAAATTGCGTTCTCCCGCGGTGAACATCTTCGGGACGGTCGTAGCCAGGCTCATGAATCCATGGGCCGACGCGGCGGCCACCAGGCCGGCGATGTTGGCGCGGTTGGTGTAGGCGTAGAAGTTGAACGAGCGGGCCGCCACGGTGGCACTGGAGAATGCCGCGGAATCGGCCAGTTGCTGAATGCGGATCTTTTCGTAGACGGCCTTGCCCACGTTGAGGGTCAGCAGCATCATCAGGGCCACGAGTATCACGCCCATCGCACCGAGCATCATGATCTGACCTCGTTGCCCCTTAACAACCACTTTCATTTTCAACGGGCTCATCTTGGTCTCCTGATCGAAAAGGGTTTCGGCAACTCGAATTGCCATCAGATCTTCCCCTTGCCGCAAGCATCGTCACTATCCGGAAGAAGTTCCACCGGGATATCGGAGTGCATCTTCATTGAGTAGTAAGTCTTGATGGGGATAATAAAGATGTCCCTCGTCTTTGCCGCCGTCACGTACAATGGATAGTGGTCGACGAATTTCTTATCCATGCTCGGTATGGCAATCGAACGGGCGTCCAGGTGAAGCTCCTTCGTCATCCTCTCGCCCCGCCACATCCTGTGGATGACCCAGTTGGCGAAGGGAATGATCATACGGTAGTTGAGCACCAGCTTGATTCGCAGCTTGGTGTGAATGCCCTTACTAGATGTCTCGATATTGTCAAAGGCGGCAAGGTTCTTGCCGGGGTTGTAGGTACCGCCCGAGACTTCTTTTTGCGTCGGCCCGCATATGGTCACCTCGGCGTACTTGAGCACGGGAAAATCTATCATCCTGTTGAGCATGAAGCCGTGCAGTCCCCACTTCTTCACCCAGTTTGCCGCGGTGTCGGTGCGCCCCAGGACCTCGGTGTGGTTTTTTCCCCAACTCAGGATGGGAAGTGCGGCCGCGACGGCCGCCCGCTCCATCAACTCGACCTTGCCGTTGCGAAGCGCCCCGGTGCGTACCGCTCGGTAGGCCGCGTACTTGGCGAAAATACCGGCCTGGTTCAGTAATCCCATCTGAATGAGTCCCAGCAGCAGAAACACCATCACCGGCAGAACAACGGCGGTTTCCGCCTCCACTTGGCCGGATTGCCCGTCGGACCTGCCGGGATGTCGACTTCCCCTGCATCTATCTTTCATTGGGTCCCTCCAATGCGGTTCCTCACAGCGCGAAAAATCGTAATCACCTTGTCCTTAGTGTAGCCGCCTCACAAGCGCCGGACAATCGGTCAGCCGGACGGCAAACATGTCATGTTATTCAATAGCTTATGATCCATGGCGACGGGCTATCGGTCAAGTGGACGCCCGCTTCCCTCGGATTATCACCAGCGTTGTATCTTCCAGCCTTCCCGGGTCAAGACCATTACCCCGTGTCCTCCGTCGCCGTTGCCCGAGCGATAGCTGAAGTTCACCTCGACCAGCGTTACAGGCTGTGCGCTCTCGAACTCGGCTCCGCTGAAAAAAGCCCGCGCCTGCGGGCGCATGTTCTCCCGCATCCATGCCGAAAGCTCTTCGCGGCTCATGCCCTTCCAGTAGCATGCCTCGATCGCTTTCCTGTCGCGGGCGACCGAAGCCGCCACCCATGTCTGAAAAGTGCGCGCTGGTGTTCTGAAGGCCATGGGTAGGCGCGGATCTTCCTGCAGCCCCCTTGGTGCAGGCCGGCAGCCGCACAAAAAGACGAAACCGACGATACCGGCCATCGCTGCAGATAGCAGCCTTTTCCGGGCGCGGACAAGCCCGCGACGAGTTTGACCCATGTTGAAATTGGTGTTATTGACGAAAGCGAGAAACATCGATGACACTATACTAGTTGGGAATAGGCTAAACTGCAAGTTGCCGGGAGGCATACGGTGAATTCTCTTCAAGCGCTGTGTTCGTGTTTTCTGGCGGTTTCACTGGTACCTGGTTGCAGCCTTTTTTCAGGGGAAAAACCCCCGGCGGAGCGTGCCAAGCAATTCTTTCAGCAGGGAGTCGCTTTCGAAAAGGAGGGACAGCCGGCGCAGGCGGCTGCGGTGTTTGGCAAGGCCGCTCAGCTCGACCCGGCCAATGCTGATTACCTTTTGCACCAGGGCAAGGCGTTGAAAGCCGCCGGAGACGTTGGCCAGGCCATCATGGTGTTGAGCAAGGCTGCACAAATGCTGCCCGAAAACGTCGAGCCCGAGTGGCAGATAGGCCTCTTGTTTGCCGAGCGCGGCAAGTTCCAGAATGCCCTCGAGCACTTGGAAAAAGCCGCCAGAATAGCCCGCAAGATAGACAAGAACGATCCCAAGATCCTGAAGAAGCTCACCGAGTTGTACATCGGGGCCAAGCGTTTCCAGGATGCTGAACGCGCATTGAGGAGGTTGAGACAATTAAACCCCGATGACGTGGACATAATCACCTTGCAAGCCGACGTGTTGTTGCGACAGGGAAAGGAGCGTCAGGCGCTGAAAAAGTTGCAGGAGGCCGCCAGCGCGGCTCCGGATAACTTCAACGTGCACACCACGCTCGGAAAGCACATGATGAAGAGCGGTCAGTTGGAGGCGGCGGCCAAGGAGTTCGAGGTGGCCCTGGGGATCGAAAGCGGCAATCCCAAGGCCATGGTCTACCTTGGCAATGCCTATCTCAAGCTGGGCCGCGCGGACGAGGCCAAGGCGCAGTTTGACAAAGCGCTCAAGCTGGATGCCGATAACGTGGAGGCCAGCATAGGCCTGGGACGCGTTTTCTTGGCCAAGCAGAATTTCGACAAGGCCTTGAACGCGGTGGATAACGCCATTACCCAGAATCCCACCTTTGCGGACGCGCATGTGGCCATGGGTGAGATCTATTCCCGCCAGGGTCAGGACGAAGAGGCCATTCGAAGTTTCAAGCGCGCCGCAGAGATCGATCCCACGGATCCAAAGCCGCGCATACGCATGGCGAACCTATATCGCGCGAAACACTTGCTGGCCGATGCCATCGCCGAGTTGGAGATGGCTTTGAACTATGCGCCCAACAGCTCTTCCGTAAAGCGCCTGCTGGCCGCATTGTACGTCGAGGACAACGGTAACTTGAACACAGCCATGGAATACGTAAAGGAACAGTTGTCTTCGGAGGGCCTCGACCTGGAGATGCTCAAGATCGAAGCTAAGATTCTGCTTCTTCAGAAGCAGTTCGACAAGGCGCAGGGAATTGCCGAGGATGCCCTGGCCATCTCTCCCGAGGACGAGGGTCTTCTGGTCTTGAAGGCCAAGATAATCGACGCCCGCCGGACAACAAAGAGACACGGAGATTCTAAAAAAAGGAAGAGAAAGAAGGCCGGCCCGATTATTATTCGCCCCGATGACTAATGATCTTCGTCTGCACTTTGCAGGCGCGCCATGAACTTTTCGATGCCCAGGTTGACAAGCTCCGGCAGTTCGATGGGGCCGGTATGGCTGCACATCGGCAGGGTCAGGAGTTCAGAGTCCGGGGTCAGGGTGTGCATGCGCCTGGAGATCCAGTAGGGAGTGAAACGGTCTTTCTCCCCGGCCACGATCAGTGTTGGAACTTTGATGTCAGCCAGGTACGGTTCGGCCGTGTGCCTGGCTGCACCCTCCAGGGTGCGCATGAAAACGACGGGATCCATCCTGCTCAAGTGTTCCAGGTAAGGAAAGAAGTCCTCGCGTTTGTTCAGTCGTCCGTTGATCTCGAAGATGCTGGCGTACTGGAAGGCCAGTTCCGAATGCACCAGGTGGCGCCACACCTCGCCGACCACGGGCTTGAAGTTGTCCGCCAGATACCCGGCCAGGGGCAATATCTTTTTACCCAGTCCCGAGTCATGGATGTGATCGATGGCCCGGCCGTATGAGCCGGTGACGGGCACCAGGGCACAAACGCGATCGGGGTAGCGGTGATAGAACTCCAAGATGACCTGTACGCCCATACTGTGTCCCAGCAAGACCGCCGGCTGTGTCACCCCGGCATCGTCGAGAACGATCTTCAGGTCTTCGGCGCATTCCTCTATTCCGAGGTTGTCGAGGTTTTCAGGTGCCCCGGACTTGCCGTGTCCACGGTAGTTCCAGTGGATGATGCGATGGCTCGTCTCAAAGTGAGGAACAATGTACTTCCAGACGAAACCATCGCAACCGATGCCGTCATTGAGAACCAACGTCGGCTCTAAGCTTCCGATGCTACGGTACCAAATAGGTGTACCGTCGCCGGCTGTGACCGTGGTTTCAGAATAGCGATCCATGAATATACTCGCCTCCCGGGTTGCAAAACGGCAGGATGCTACCAGAGTCGATAAGCGTTGCCAAGGGCATAACGGCCACTTGTCATAACGGCCAGTCGTTGACAGAAGCCGACAGTGGTAAGTAGACTCCTCGTCGAAAACTGCGACAGGGCAAATTCGAGGAGTTTCCGTGCCATACTTGAGAACCGCCCGCCTGGCGTTGTGTTGCTTTCTGTGCGCTTCTTTCGCCGATTGTAATCGGGCCGGTGACGAGAACGAGCGAAAAACCGCTGATGCCGGATCATCGCAGACTTTTGCGCCCGAAAAGAAAGAAACGGGATGGCTTGCTTTCGACGGTGTGACGCCTCCCAAACTTGCCTCAGCCGAGCTTCCAGGATCCGCCGGACCTTTCGTCGAGCCGCCGCTTTTAGAACGTCCCACCCAGATACACCATGTTGTTGTCGACTGTGTGCCGGACCTCGAAGAGGCCGCGGCTCTGGATAAAGCAAGCGCCGGCATCGCCGCCGTGCCGGTTGGTTACCCGGCGATCGACTGGGCCGGGGACATGCAGGGCGCCGATTGCAAGTGGGTCGTGCTGGCGGGAAAATTCGCCCGACCCGAATTCGCCCGGGTTTTGCGCGACGTTCTCAGAAAAGCGGGGATGAAGAAGACGACGGTTGTGGTTCGTTCTTACCGGCACGACCGTTTCAGCCCCACACTCGGTTCCGGCGCAAACAGACATGTGGGGCGCGTCTTCGCCGGCGTGGCCGGGGTCGGCGTACCGCTTCTTATGCAGCCATCACAGGCCGCTCACGGCGCCGGGGAGTTGCCGGACGGAACCCTGGTGGAGATAACCGGGCGTAAGGAGCAGGCCGACAAGACCTGGTACAATGTGCGAACGGGCAGCTTTGCCGGTTTTCTTCCTGCCGCACGCCTGCTCGCAGAGTTCAATGTCTATCCGTCACCCGACGGCCGCCGGGCCATCATTGCGCTCTCCCTCGGGTGCCGGGATGGCGCCTGCCCGAGAGATTACTGGCTGGTGGGAAGAGAATTTTCCCCGCGCAGGCTCCTCTGCCCGCAAGCCGAGCGCCTGGGGCACGCCTTTTCAGTGGACGGCGCAAGGTTGGCCTTTGCCTGCCCCGGTCGGCCGTTGACGATCGTCTTCGATGGTCGGCGCGCCGATCTGAATCTCGGATCCGGTACCAGCCCCTCCTGGTCGTCGGATGGCGGTCTGCTTTTCTTCCGGAGTCCGGGAGTCGGAGGCAAGAGGGATGACGTGCAGGTGGCTCGTACCCCTGCCTTTCAGGTCGAGACATTTTTCGATTTCCACGGCCAGCCTTTTTACCCGCGCTCACTGTCCGCCTATCCGCCGCCGGTGGATGTGCTCGATGGCGGCAAAAAACTGTATACCATGTTCTACCGCCTGGTGCGCCGCGACGGGGGAGTTTCCATACAACGTTGGAAGGTGCTTCTTTCGCCCACCGGCAAGCTGATTAGCAAGAAGGGCGAGCAACTGACGGAGTAGATGATTATCAGCGAGGTGTTGGCAGCCATGGACGCGGGTGAATGGGGATACATGAGTGCGGCGGCCGGCGCGGTCGAAAGTCTGCGCCGGGCGGGAGTGACGAGGGTCTTTGGAATTCCAGCCGTCGCCAGCAGCGATCTTTTTAGCGCCTTTGCAGGCAGCCGCATAGAAGTGATCGTGACGACCGGCGAGCAGAGCGCGGCCCACATGGCCGACGCCCATTCACGGGTGACCGGCGAGCTGTCGGTCTGCCTGGTCGGGCCCGGGGCCGGGCTGACAGGATCGCTCGGCGGAATCACCGCCGCCCGCCTGGATTCCTCACCGCTGATCGTGCTGGTTTCGAGCTACGGGATGATCCACAGGCAGCTTTACGCATCGCGCCTGCAGATGATGGATCCGCTGATCGGATCGCGGCCGCTTTGTAAGGGCGCTTTCTCAGTGGATCAGCCGGAGGAGGTTCCCTCGGTTTTTTCCCAGGCCGTACAACTCGCCCGCGGCGGGGAGCCGGGTCCCGTCCTTATCGAAATGCCGGCCGAGGTTCAGAATCGCAGCTGCCGGATGGAGGGCACCGGTTTCAGACAGGGGCCGCGGGTGCTCGCGGAGACGGCTGTGCGCGAACTCGAGCGGGTGGTGGATGCGCTGGCCGGAGAAGGTCCGATCGGGCTGTACGCCGGGGCCGGCTGTTTCGGGGCCATCGACGAGCTTACTGAATTGGCCCAGCGTCTTGGCGCCCCGGTTGCCTGCAGCATTTCGGGGCTGGGAGTTCTGCCCGCCCAGAACCCACTCTTCACCGGTTTCGGGCCCGGGCCGGCCGGGGCACCGCTTTCGCAGAGCGCCTTTTCGAGATGCCGGATGGTGTTGGCGCTGGGCTGCAAATTCTGCGAGGTGGAGACGGAAGCGGGGGAATCCGAGCCGGGAAAGATAGTGCACATCGACCTCGAACCTGCCCGACTCGTGCGTGACGAGCGAATCGTGACAATCCAGGCGCCGGTGAAACAGGCCCTGCGTTTCATCCTCGATGGGCTGAAAGAGGGAAAAGGTTCGGACATGAGCGAGTTGCTCTTGCAGGGTAAGCGCGAGTTGAAACAGGCTCTCTCGCGGCGCGCCGACTGGGAGGATGCCGTCGATCCAGTCAAGTTCTTCATTGTGCTGCGTGAGTTGCTGGGAGCCGAGGATCGCCTGATACTGGATGCCGGCAGGCACGTATACTTCGGAATCGCCTGCTACCCGGTGCAATCACCGCGCACCCTGGTCGTACCCGTGGGCTATCGAGCCCTGGGCTTTGCCGTTCCGGCCGCAATTGCCGCGTCACTCGCCAGGCCCGAGTTGAGAGTGGTCGCCTGTGTCGGCGACGGGGGGTTTTTACTCGGAGGAACGGAGTTGCTGACCGCCCGGCGCTGCAACGTTGCGCCGGTGATTGTCGTCTTCTCTGAAATCCCTCCGGATTCGCTGGCGTCTTCCGGTTCGCGGCTTCTCGATCGTGAAACTCTCTTCGGACTGGTACCGGTGAACTACGAACTGTTCGCGCGGGCTCTGGACGTCGGCTACGTGCGCATCATGAAGGATGCCGATCTGCAAGACGGCCTCAAGCGGGCACTGACAATGGATGCACCGGTAGTGGTCGAGCTGCGTGTCGCCTATCGGGAGGCAGATGCGTATCTCAAGGGCGCCCGACGTAAGGCTTGGCAGCGCCTGCCGCGATCACTGAGCCTGCGCCTGGGCGCTCAGTACATCATGCACCGCATCCTGGAAGGCGCCTGAGCGGCGACAGTATAAGGCATGAGTTGCCGGCAGGTCAGTCGACCGGGATCAATCGATGCTCTTCGACTTTCTTGAGCTTGTGTTTCTTAACCGGCTTGAGCTCCGGCGCGCGCTTGGCCTTCTTTAGCTTGTGCTTCTCGGCCTTCTTGAGCGCGTGCCCGCGACCGCGGTACCTGCGGCTTTTGTAGTAGTGGCCGCGTTTATTGTACCAGTGGCGATAGGCACGGTCGTGATGACGCCAGTGATCGATATACCTGGCGCGCGTGTTGATCGGCACCCACACCCGGGCACCGCCGGCCCAGTAGAAGGGGACACCATCGTCGGTGTAGTAGACGACGTAGCCGTCGTAGAGCATGGGCTGGTATCCATACTCCAGCGGGGGCTCGTAGACGGTGACCCCGATCATCGGATGCGGCCTGGCGACAATGAGACAGGCGGACAGCGACAGACCGGCAAAGAGAACAAGAAAGGTCTGTAATACGATTCTCTTTTTCATGATCAACCTCCCAGAGGCAATGACGCTCCCGAAGCGGACGTTATTCTAACAGGCCACGGCAGAAGATGATATTTAATGTTCGCACTAGCTTGTCCGCGAGCACGATAGCGGTTACACTAGGCAGCGTGATTGTTAGTTGCGAGAGTCTCTCTCACTCTTTCGGCAGGCTTTGGGCCCTGCAAGGTGTGTCCTGCGAGATTGCTTCCGGGTGCACCGGCCTGCTAGGGCCCAACGGCGCCGGTAAGAGCACCTTGATCAAGTGCCTGCTAGGGCAGTTGCGGCCGCGGGGGCGTATCTTGGTACTGAAAATCGACCCGGCTGTCGAGCCGTTGCTTGTAAGGCAGCGCGTCGGTTACATGCCCGAGGCGGATGTCTACCTGCATGGGTCGAGCGGGCTGGATATGTGCTCCATGTGCGGCCAGCTTTCCGGAATGCGTCGCAGCGACGCTGTCAGCCGGGCGCACGAGGTCCTCAACTACGTCGGGATGGGCGAAGCCCGCTACCGCGAGGTGGATGGTTACTCGACCGGCATGCGGCAGCGGGTCAAGCTGGCCTGCGCCCTGGTTCACGGGCCTAGGTTGTTGCTGCTCGACGAGCCCACCACCGGGCTCGATCCGGCGGGCCGCGAGGAGATGCTGCAGATTCTCGATGACGTCGCCCATCGTCGCGGCATGGATGTGCTCTTCTCGTCTCACATTCTGCGCGACATCGAAGACACATGCGATCGGGTTGTGGTTCTCAACGAAGGCCGGCTGATCTTCGCGGGCTCTCTCGATGACTTCCAGCAAGAGGAGTCAAGCGTCCTGCACGTGCGCGTCAAGGAGGGACGCGAGCGGATGGCCAGGGCGCTATTGGACAAGGGCTGCCAGGTCGAATCACTCGAGGGCACAGAGCACCTGGCGGTCAAGCTGCCCGCCGGGCGGACGCCCGAGATGATTTTTCGCCTGGCTATCGACCAGGGCCTGCAAGTGCGGCACCTGGCCCCGGCCACGCTGTCTCTGGAACAGGCCTTCGAGAAAGCGATCATCGGCGCCGTGGAAGGCGGGGAGGCGAGATGATCCCGGAAGGCCACGACGACGCCCGCATCTTCGACCAGGGCTACCGGCCGTTCGAGGGCCGGCTGGCATCGGTGCGCACACGTTTCTGGGTAATAACCGTAAATGAAATACGTCACGCCCTGAGCGAAAAATGGTTTCGCCGCCTGCTGTGGGCGTCTTTCATGCCGCTGCTCGTCTTCGCCGTGCTGGTCGTCGTCCGCTCCCGATTCGCCCAGTTGTTCGACGACGCGGATTTCGAGATCTGGATGCCGTTTTGGGGTATGCAGCTCTTCTTTGCGATGATCGCAGTCTTCTTCATCGGTCGTAGGGCGGTCGGTGAGGATCTTCGTAGCGGTGCGCTCAACGTCTACTTTTCGCGCCCGGTCAGCTTTTTCCAGTACCTTTTCGGAAAATGGTTGGCCGTCTCCCTGGGGGTGGTTGGGGTGACCTTGCTCCCCGGTCTGGTGCTGGCTCTCTTCCGCTGGCTGGCGGAGCCTAACACTGATTTCGCAGACTTCGCCTCGTGGTCGGCAAGTTTTATTGTCCTGGCAGCCTTGCTGGCACTGTCCATGGGCTGGATCATGCTGGCCGTCTCGTCGCTGGCCGGGCGCGGCCGGGCCGCCGGCATAGTCTGGGTGGCGCTGTTCTTTCTCAGCGCCGGGCTGGCCGAGGCGCTGGTTCAGGCCACGGGCTTTTCACAGTTCGATGCGCTGGGCTTTTCAAAGGCCAACGCCAAGCTGGCAGAGTACCTGTTCAATGGCAAGGGTTCGATTGATCTGGCCGCCGTGTGGATTGGCGGTCAGCTGGCCTGGGCGGCTGCGGCTCTTGGTGTGGTGCTTCTGAGACTCAGGCGTTGGACGAGGGTCTGACGATGGCTGCAACCGTGTATTCTGTGTCGGGCGTCAGCAAGTGGTTCGGGCAGATCATCGCCATCAACGATCTGACTTTCGAATCCAACGCTCCCGTTGTGGGCTTGCTGGGGCCAAACGGCGCCGGCAAGTCAACCTTGATCAAGCTGCTGACCGGCCAGATCCGTCCATCGCGCGGGCAGGTGCGCGTTTTCGGCCAGGATCCCTGGAACAATATCAAGTTGATGGCCAGGCTGGGCTACTGCCCCGAGCACGATCGTTTCTACGAAGATCTGACTGTTTTGCAGTTCGTCGCCCTCTTGACGCGACTGCAGGGTTACACTCCCGATCGGGCGCATGATCTCGCGCAGGCAGCGCTCGAACAGCTTGAACTCGGCTCCAAGCGCGACGCTCCCATCTGCACTCTTTCGCACGGCATGCGCCAGAAGGTCAAGCTGGCGCAGGCCATCGCTCACCGGCCCGACTGGCTCCTGCTCGACGAGCCGCTGTCCGGACTCGATCCGGTCAGCCGGGCCAAGGTGATCGCCCTGGTTCGCGCGCAGGCCGAGTCTGGAGCCATGTTGTTGATCTCCAGTCACGTGCTGCACGAGCTTCAGGCCATGACCTCGGATATCCTGTTGCTCAACAAGGGGCGCCTGGTGGCCCAGGGACAGGTGCAAGAGATCAGGAACATGATCGACGCCCACCCGCACCGGATCGCGCTCTCGTCCGCCCGGCCGCGCGAGCTGGGCCGCGAGTTGCTGAAATTCGAGGACGTGGCCCGGGTGGAGGTCGAGAGCGAGCGCATAATCATCGAAACTCGTTCCCCGGACACATGTTATAGCCGCATTGGCGAACTGGCCGCCTCGGGCGACTTTCCGGTAAGCGCCATGTATTCCCTCGACGACAATCTCGAGGCGGTCTTCAGGTATCTGGTTAAATGAAGGACGCCGTCAACAACCGTAGATCCGTCCCCGGGGCACTCGGCTCTCTTATGCTGCTTGCGCGCATGTTCTTCAAGGTCAACTTGGGCCGGCGGCGGATGATCTGGCTGGCGCTGGCTTGTGTCGTGCCCCTGGGGCTGGCGATATACTGGCGCATTGCAGAGCAGGGGGCGGGGCTTGCATTCTTCGACGAGATGACGGTCAACGTCTTTCTGCAGTTTTTTGCCCTGGGACTGCCGCTTTACCTGGGCGTATCGGCCGTACGCGACGAAATCGACGATAAGACAATAGTCTATCTTTTCGCCCGGCCGCTGCGTCGGGCGGTGGTGTTGGGCAGCAAGATGATCTCGGTCGCCATGCTGGTCACGTTCGTGCTGGCGATCGACCTGGCGCTGGCATATGTCATCATCGTCAGCGCCGATGGGTTCACGAGCATCATGGCCGGCCTGGGCCGGCTGTTTGCGAGCATCGGGGTGCTGGCCACCGCGGCACTGGTATACACCGCCGTATTTTCGCTGATCGGGGTGTTGCTGCGCCGGCCGATGATCCTTGCCATTTTATTCGGCCTGGGTTGGGAGGCGGCGGTCAGCAACCTGCCCGGGGCCTTCCCGCGCCTGACCTTGATGTACTATCTGAAGTCGCTGCTCGGGCTGGGGCCACAGTCGCACGGGATGATGTCCCTGCTGATCCCGTCGATCACCCCGGCCCCGGTTAGCGAGGCGCTCGAGGTGCTGCTGATCACGGCAATCGTCTTGTTCTCGGCATCGTTCTACGTGGCCAGCCACAAGGAATACCGCGTCTGACGAAAAAGGGAGGCCGGCATGCGCATCGATGTCCGGCAGGATGTGAGCCATCCTCTGGAAAAAGTCTACGCGACCATGCGCGACAATCTGCCCGGGATTGTTCCTTTTCTGTCCGGGGTGGAGTCGATCGAGACGACCGAGCGCGAGGAGTCTGGCCCGGGCCGGGTGCGACTGCTGAACGTCTGGCGCGCCAACAAGGAGACCGTTCCCAAGGCGGTGCGATCGTTCGTCAGCCGCAACATGCTGCGCTGGAAAGATCATGCCGAGTGGCGCGACGAAGATCATAGTGTCCACTGGCGCTTCGAGACATTCCAGCTCGACAAGCTGTTCGAATGCTCCGGCGGCAACCTCTTCGAGAAGGCGCCGGGCGGCCACACCCGCATGCACATCCAGGGCGAGCTGCAGATTTTCCCCGAGAGAATCCCGGGGGTGCCGCGTTTCCTGGCCCGGCGCATAAAGCCGAAGATCGAAAAGTTCATCATGAAAATGGTTGGTTCCAATCTGAGCGACCTGGCCCGCGGGCTGCAGGAGTTTCTGGATCAGGACGCGGGAGGATAGTAAGAAAAGGGAGCTATGTCGCAGCGCCGCATGAAATTCTTGTGGTTCGTGATCGGCTCGCTGTTTGGCGGAATCGTCACCGGCGCGGTTATTGTAGCTCTGGTGGGATTAGAACTGTTTGCTCCCGGGAAAAAAAACCTTGAGCAGACGGATGCGGGAGGCTTCGAATCCATCCCGCCCGTAAAGCCGGTAAATTGCCCACAGCTGTCGCCCGCCACGGCTCCATGGCACGCCGCGGACGATACGAGCGCCGCGAAGAGAATCGCACGGCTCGAAGTTCCCCGCAGCCTCGAACGGCGGGTGGGTTTCTGGAAGCAGATATGGGGCCAACACCCCGATCACGTGTATTTCTTCATCGACAGGCGCCGCCCCTGGGTCATCCATCGCAAGATCGACTGCCGCGATCTTCTCGTCGCGGAGGTAATGAGCGGAGAAGCGGAGATAAGGTGCGATCAACGGCTGATCGACGCCAAGAAGAAGCTCAAAAGAACGCTGCGGCGCCAGCGGCGCAGACCGCGACGAGCCTTGCTCGGAAGCTTCGACAACAACCGCAGGTTTGCCAGCAACGCCTACCGTAACTTAATGGTTATAGAGGGGCGCAAGGGCAGCTTCGACAGGGCCCACCAGCGAATCGAGCGCTACCTGGCCGACGTCGAGCATATCTTTCTTAGCCAGGGGTTGCTGCCCTCGTTGGCCCGTGTAGCCATAATCGAGTCGCTGGCCAATCCCCTGGCTGCCTCTCCCCAGGGAGCCGTGGGAGCCTACCAGTTCGTCGCCGGCACGGCACGCCAGTACCTGACGGTAAACGACGACGTGGACGAGCGGCTCGACCCGTTGCGCGAGGGCTGGGCGGCCGCCAGCTACCTCAAGGAGTTGTATACGGATTTTCGCAGCTGGCCTTTGGCCCTTACGGCTTACAACACGGGCCCGGCGCGATTGAAGCGTGTCATCAGGCACCGCCGCACGAGGGACATCGGCAAGCTGGCCGATCGCGGCGGCTCTGGCAACTTCGGCTTCGACGGGCAGAACTACTATGCGCAGCTGGCTGCCATAATAGAGCTGATCGGCGCGCCTCTGGCCGGCAAGTCGGACGGCGAGTGGTCTGTATACAGAGTCGAAAAGCCGCTGCCGCTTTCCGAAGCGTCTCGCTGCCTGGCAGTTGCGAAAGAACGCATCGCAAGAGAAAATCCGGCGCTTCTCGACAGTGTCATTCAGGATCAGAAGGATATCCCGATCGGATACCTGATTGTATTGCGCAAGCAAGACGAGGCAGGAGCGCAAGCGCTCCCTCAAAGCGGCTCACGGCACCCTTAAGATTCCAGCGCCGCAACCGGAAAATAGCCGTTGCGTGCTTTCCTGCCTGTGTTCTCTTATATGTTTCTCTTTATGGCGATGATACCGATGCGGTCGCTGGTGTGCTCGGCCAGATCGGAAATACGGCCCAGCTGGTTCACCAGCGCCTTCAGTTGGTTCTTTTTCCAGCCGTCCATCTGGCTGACGAATATACTTTTTACCAGGGCCCTCTCCTGGCGATCCGATCGGCTTTCGGCGGTATCCACATCCCTCACCGCCGCCAGTGTCGCCTTCGGGTTTTCCATTAAAGCATGAACGGTCTTCCTCACCAGGTAATAGGCTCTGAGGTTCTGTTCCACCAGCTCCAGGAACTGCTCGTGATAATCTGCTGGCAGAACGACTTCCTGGCAGGAAACCTCGTACAGGAAGGTTTCGGCGGCGGTCAGGATGATGTCGTAGTTCTCCAGCAGTCCCAGCAGGTCACCCCGGGATTCGGGCAGGATGCTCTTGCCGTAGAGGGTGAACTCGATGTCGCGCCGCAGGTCATCCGCCCGTGATTCGGCCTCATGCGCAGTCTCCACCGTGCTATCGAATGACGGCCCGCACCCGCAATCCAGCCAGATCCGCACGGCCTTCTCGAAAAGCCCGAAGAAGCTGTCGCACTCGTCGAAGTACCGGCCCAACTTCGACTGGATGCTTTCATGTTTCTTCCAGAACGTCGGCATTTTACGCCCTCCTCGCCCGGAGAATAATGCATTTTCCCAAACCAGCGGGCAATAAAAATCATCACCGGGGGCGGACTGGCGCCCGACACGTTTCCTCAGCGGAGAATGCCGACTTCCGATAACCACAAGCGGATGTCTTTCCAGTACCTGTCCCAGTCGGGCGGGCATCCGTTGTGGTCGCATTCGTAAGCGATGAATTTGCCTCTTTGGGCGGCGGCGTACAGCTTTTCTCCTTGCGCAAAGGGGATCAGGTCGTCCGCGCGGCCGTGGATGACAAGCAGCGGCGCGTCGAGCTTGCGCACAACTTCGATGTTCTCGAACGGATCGGCCACCAGAAAGCCTGGAAGCATAAAGCGCGCCGCCATGGAACGCAGGCTCGTGAAGGTCGACTGCAGGATCATCGCCGCCGGACGCCTGAGAGCCGCCAAAGCGCAGACGGCCCCGCCGCCGATCGAGCGGCCGTGGAAGACTACGCGCGAAGCGTCCACCTCGGGGTGCAGAACCACGAGATCGTAAAATTTAGCGAAGTCGTCGGCGATGGCCTGCTGCGATGGCGAGCCGGCGCTGCGCCCGTATCCGCGGAATTCGGGTAGCAACAGGTTGACTCCCATGTGCCGGTAACCAGAAAGCGCCTCGGGCCAGTAGTCGATAAGCTCTGCGTTACCGTGGGCGAAGATGACCAGCGGAGCGGGGTGCTCGGCACTGGCCCCGTCGCCCGGGATGAACCAGCCCTCGACCTTGCCCTCGGAAGTGTCTATCCAGATGCGTTCCAGGCTGGCAATGTTGTTGCCGGCCCCGGGATAGGGATGTGTCAGGTAGCGCGGAAAAATGATTCTGCGCTGGAATGCGGCCAGTCCCAGCATGGCGACAATGTAGATCGAAAGCAGGGCGACGACAATGCGAAAAAACCAGCGCAGGAGATTGACCTTCCGCGTAGATGATGGACAAAGGACATAATCTCATGGTTGCCGGAGTCGGGAAAGGGGAATACAATGTCGCCCGGAGGAGGAAAGGCAATCCATGAACCGGCGCCAGTTTCTGAAACTTCCGTGTGCGTTGTTGGCCGGGGCGGGCGCCTGGGGGATTTCCTCCCACACCTGCCGGTCGGCGTCCGGCGACTCGTCCGAGGAGCGCTTCGTTCGCGAGGCGGCCTTCTACAAGAAGCTGGATCAGCTCAAGGTAGAATGCCATCTTTGTCCGCGCCGCTGCGTGGTGGCCGACCAGGAGAGCGGATGGTGCGGGGTGCGCACCAACCACGGGGGAACATACCAGACCCACGTCTTCGGCCGCCCGGTGACGATTCACGACGACCCGATCGAGAAGAAACCGCTGTTTCACTTCCGGCCCGGCAGCAATGCTCTGAGCCTGTCGACGGCCGGTTGCAACTTCGAGTGCCAGTTCTGCCAGAACTGGGAGATATCCCAGTTTCGCCCAGAGCAACTCCCGGCCGGTTACGGCTTTGTCGGCCCCGAGCGCCTGATATCAGCCGCCCGGCGCGCGGGATCACGATCGATTGCCTTCACCTACGGCGAACCGGTGATCTTCTTCGAGTACATGCTGGCGGCGGCGAAAGCATCGAAGCAGGCCGGAATCCCCGGCGTGATGATCTCGAACGGCTACATAGAGCCCGAGCCGATGCAACAGCTATGCGAGGTGCTCGGTGCGGTAAAAGTCGACTTCAAGGCCTTCAGCGGCTCGTTCTACAAGCGCTGGTGCCGCGGCACCCTCGATCCGGTGCTCAAGACCATGAAGCAGATTCACGACAAGGGGGTCTGGCTGGAGATGGTTCACCTGACAATACCTACGCTGAACGACGCCGCCGACGAGACCAAGGCGCTGTGCGCCTGGGTGATGGCGAACCTCGGCCCGGATGTTCCGCTGCATTTCACGCGCTTCCATCCAACCTACAAGCTTACGAACCTGCCGGCCACGCCGCCAGAGACGCTCGAGAAACAATACCGCATCGCCAAACAAGCCGGCATTCACTACACCTACGTAGGCAACCTGCCCGGGCACGAGGGCGAGAACACCTACTGTCACAAGTGCGGCAAGATCGTCATTCGCCGGATCGGCTTCACGGTGGTCGAGAAGAAGCTCAAAGACGGCAAATGCCCGAACTGCGGCCAGGCGATTCCCGGAGTTTGGGACTGATATTTCGTATTTTACACACCCTGGGCCGAACTGCTTCGTCGATACAGCTTAAACCCGTAACGAGGGAGGATCGAAAATGCGAGTTCTCATGAAAATGTTTATTTTCCTGGCTGTTGGAACCTGTCTGGCCTGCTCGCTTCCCGGGGCCAAGGCCGCCGGCGGGAATAAGCCGCTTATCCAGATGGCCATCTTGCTGGACACCTCCAGCAGCATGGACGGCTTGATCGCGCAGGCCAAGTCGCAGCTTTGGAAAGTGGTCAACGAGTTCATCACTTCCAAGAAAGATGGATTGCGACCCGAGATCCAGGTGGCCCTTTACGAGTACGGCAAGAGCAGCATTCCGTCGGGGGAGGGTTACCTGCGGATGATCGCGCCGCTGACCACCGATCTCGACAAGCTGTCCGAGGAGCTCTTCGCCCTCAAGACCAACGGTGGGCAGGAGTACTGCGGCCAGGTGATCCAGGCGGCGACTCGCTCGCTGGCCTGGAGCAAGTCGAACCGTGATCTCAAGATGATTTTCATCGCTGGAAACGAGCCTTTCACCCAGGGGCGAGTGGACTACCGCAAGGCCGTCGCTGAAGCCATATCCCAGGGAATCATCGTCAACACCATCCACTGTGGCAGTCGCCAGGCGGGTATCAACGGCAAGTGGAAGGCCGGGGCCATGTTGGCCGACGGCAACTACATGAACATCGACCAGAACCGCAAGGTCGTACACATTGCGGCGCCCCAGGATGCCGAGATCGATAAACTCGGAGGCGAGTTGAACAAGACATACGTCGGCTACGGCCGCCGGGGTCGCAAGGCCAAGAAACGCCAGGCGGCCCAGGACACAAACGCCGAGTCGGCCGCCGCTGGCAGCATGACCCAGCGCTCGGTCTTCAAGGCCTCGCCCAACTACTCGAACGCCGACTGGGACCTTGTCGATGCCCAGAAGAAGGGCAAGGTCAAGGTGGATGAGATGAAGGCCGAGGAACTGCCTGCCGAGCTTCGCAAGATGGACGGGGCCGAACGCGGGAAATATCTCGAGAAGCAGGGGAAAAAGCGCGCCGAGATTCAGACCAAGATCCGTGCGCTGAATGCCGAGCGAAGAAAGTATGTGTCCGAAAAGAGGAAACAGATGACCAGTTCGGGTGATGACACGCTGGATGCCGCCATGATCAAGTCGGTAAAAGAGCAGGCATCCAAGAAGAAATTCGAGTTCGAGTAGATCCCCGCTGTCATAACTTCCTGTAGAAAACCGTCACATCCAGAGGCTGGTCGCCGGTGGCCTCGATCGGATCCAGGCGTACGCGGGTAGTGCCGAGGGGGCCCCAGAGTGTGTAGCCGTCGTTGTCGAGCCGCTCGCCGTTTACCAAAACGCGTTTGACGCTGACTTTACCCAGGGGCAACGAAAGAGCGACCCGTAGCGTTCCCGGGCCGCTGGGTGTCACGGTCGCCCGGCGCTCGCCGCCGAGTTCGGTAAGTTCGAGATCGAAACGCATATCGCCTACCCTCAGATTGCTCCACTTCATCCCCGGCCAGTTGTTGGGCAGGCGGGGGGCCAGCGAGACCGCGCCCTTGACGGCATCCGGTTCGAAGCCTGTCAGGTAGCCGACCAGGCCGTCTAAGCTGATGCTGCCTTCCCAGGGACGATAGCGCGCCGTCAGATCCCCGAGCGATCCGCTCGCATCGTAGATCAGCTGCAGCACCGAGTAGTCATCGTAAACCTGGTACTCGGTGAAGTTGCCCGAGGGCGACGGGGCGACCGCCAACGCGTTGAAGGCTTTCTCGGAGTCGGGGTGATCCGCGAGCGCCAGGTTGGTCAGGTAGTACCCGGGCATCATCCCGGTGTAGACGCCCTTCGAGACTTCGAACCCCAAGTAGTTTTTGTAGCGCTCGTCGAGCGGCGACTGCAAGAACCCGTCCCGGCGACCTATTTGCGCCATGACGTTTACCAAGTTTTCACGGGCACGTTCATCGTCGGCGTTGGTGTAGCCGGTCCAGAGCGGCTTGGTCGTCACATCCTCGAAAGGCGGCGGCAGGTTTGCAGGATCATCGATGTACAAAAAAGGCGCCCAGTAGCCGCCGGTGGTCCAGTAGTGCTCGTCGGCCCCCTGCCTGACAAGTTGCGCCCTCGCGCGCAGGGCCGCCGCGTGATCGGTGCGCCCCCTGGCTTCCGCCTCAACGGCCAGCGCCTCGGACGCCGCCCCGAAAAGAAACGACGAGTTTGCCGACTTGCACAGTCCCGCGTAGTCGGGCTCGATATCCAGCCCGAAGGCCATGCTCATGGCCCCCCTGTAGGTCTCGTCGCCCGAGAAGCCTATCAATCCCTGCGAGTCGACGTCCTGAGCGGTAAGAGCCCTCCTGAGAAATTCGTACTGCTCGTCCACCAGGCTCGCATCGCCTGTGGCTTGCGAGTACCAGTGGGCCATTAAAGGCAGGTAGCTCGGCACCTCTCCGGCCGTGCGCCCCTCGAAAGGCGGCATGGAGGCCCAGTCGGGCTCGGGCGGCGGGTCGGGAGGATCGTAATCCAGGTCGAGGGCGTTGGCGATGTCTCCGCGTAGCACCGAGCCCAGGTGGTAATAATCAAGAATGGCCCGGGCTTGTTCGAACAGACCCATCTTCAGGTAGAAACGCACAACCCCGGCGGTGTCCCGGATCCACATCAGGCTGTAGCGCGACATGGGCGATACCCCGCCCAGCCAGGCGGTCTGGTTGCGGACGGTGACAAGCATGCCCTCGAGCAGGTCATTAACCCTGCGATCCGGCGATTCCAGCCGGGTCGCGCCGTCGATGAAACGCCGCCATTCATCGCGGGTTGCCTCCAGCAAGCCGTCGATGTCCGTGGCACGCAGGGCCGTGATGGTCTGATCGGGAGAACCCGTGTCACGCATCCACATCACGTATGCGAAGACGACGATCTTTTCCTGGCCGGGGTCGAGATCGCCGAGATCGAAATTTTCAGCGTCACCGTCCACGGGATCGAGCAATACCAGGCGGCGCTCCCGGGCCAGGCTGGCATTGGCCAGGCTGGCGTCTGTTGAAACTATCTTGATCCCGCTGACCGGATTGGCGCTTACGTTGCGCACAACCACGACGCGGACGATCGATCGATTGACGGGATCCGAATCGCCGGATCCGAAGGGCGCGAAGGTAAGCGTGCTCAATTCAAGATTTTCGGTTTTTTCGACGGCGATCAAGATGCCGGTCCGCCGCACCCGGAACATGCGTCCGTCTGTTACGGCGGGCGCTTCGGGACCGAGCTGCATGTAGCTGTCCCTGAAAAAATCCGCTTCTTGCTGGTAGTCGGGTCCCGCCATGGTGTGCAAGGTGTTCAACGGGCAGGCGTAGCCGCTGAGCGCGAATGTGTGGCCGTTGCCCACCCCGAAGTCTCCCATGTAGCGGGCTTCGTTCGGCTGGTCATCGCCGCAGCCGGGCGCCGACCAGGATGAAACATCCAGCAACCAGGGATGTTGTGTAAAATAGTCGGCTCCGGGAAGCTCGACAGTGGGATCATCCCACAACACCGGCTCGGGCTCTGCTTGCCGCCCTCCGTTGCCGCAGGCTACAAACAGCAACGCCGATGCTATCGCCAAGATCGTGTTTCTTGCCATGACTCTGACAGGCTACGGATATCAAGAGATCTCGTCAAGTCGGATGTCCGCCAACCCCCCTGACTGCTTGACAGCCTGGATCTCTAACTGTATCGTCTATCAGTTTGATGGACAATAACGGGAGAGAATCATGAAAAATCTGAAGTTGGTATGTTTGGTCGCGGTGCTGGGTCTGGTTTTTATCGGCTTTGGGGTCGGTGGGGCGCTCGCATCCGTCCAGGTTGACGAACTGGCCGACTCCTGCGGCCACGGTCATGCCGATTGCGGTTGCAAAAAGGCCAAGGCCGATTGTGGTTGTAAGGACAAACCTTGCGACTGCGCCGGTGCCAAGGCCAAGAAAAGCACGGCCCAGGCTCCCAGGGCTTTCGACAAGCCGCCCGAGGCGGGCACCAAGGCCACCTGCCCGGTCATGGGCAACGAGTTTACCGTCAAGGCCGACAGCCCGCGCTCCGAGTACAAGGGCAAGCATTACGTTTTCTGTTGCACGGGCTGCAAGCCAAAGTTCGATGCCGATCCCCAAAAGTATGCCGGAAAGTAAGCTGGAGGCGATCTTTTCCCGCCGCAGTATCCGCAAGTTCACGAACCAGCCGATCGACGATGATCGGATCGAGTTGCTTCTCGAGGCGGCCATGGTTGCGCCTTCTGCGCGGGATACGCGCAGCTGGCAATTCGTTGTCATCCGAGATCGGGAATTGCTTTCAAAGGTGCCCGAGGTGCATCCCTATGCTTCCATGGTTCCGGAAGCCGCGCTGGCCATCCTGGTTTGCGCCGATACCCGTCTGGAGTCCATCGAGGGATATTGGGCCATCAACTGCGCCACGGCCTGTGAGAACATCCTGCTGCAGGCGCAGCACATGGGGCTCGGGGCGGTATGGCTCGGAGTCTATCCGCGAAAGGAAAGAATCGATAGCTTGCGTAAGTTGTGCGCCGTGCCCGAGCCGGTGGTCCCGTTTGCCCTGTTGGCGATCGGATATCCCGCAGAGCACAAGCCGCCGGCCGAGCGCTACGATCAGGCCAGGATCCACCAGAACCGCTACTCGCCCTGTGCTTGAAACCGCAAGGCTACCTGTTTCCCTGTTATTCAACACTTTGCAGGCGGCAGATTCTCGATCCCTGCATATCGGCCATCCATAGCGTCTCACCGTCATAGGCCAGGTCGGACACCTCGAAATCTTCGGTTAGATCGTAGAGCTTTCTGGTCCAGCCCTCCCAATCGATCCCGTAGATCCTGGAGCGCAGCATGGAGTATCGGCTGACGATCCACAGGGTGGACCCGTCGTTTTCGATCGCGTCCGGGGCCAACACTGCGAGGTCAAGCGTCTTTTGGATGGAAAGTTGGGTGTTTACCTGGTGCAGCTTGCGTGAATCCGCGCTCGCCCAGAGATCGCCTTCGACACAGGCAAGCCCTTTCAACCAATCAAATTCTCCAGGATCGGCTTCAAAGTGCGACACCGTCTGCCCAGAGGAATCCAATTCGAACAGTTCATACCAGTTCAGAAACCACAAATGCTCCCCATCGAAGCAGGCCTTGGGATCTCCCCCAGCCGAGTTGCCGGGTCGTTCCATATCCGATAAAATGCTACCCGATTTACTCATGCGCCTCAAAGAACTGGATGAGACCACCCAGAAAAACTCGCCGTCAAAGGCCAGCCCGTTGGGCCGGTATTCCAAGTCGAAACAGTCTACCGGCGCAAAGGAACCGACATCAACCCTGGAAGCCCACCACTTACCGGTATCAGCTAGGCCGGGAAAGGTATAGGTTCCCTTGGCGGTCATGTCGTCTTTCACCGTGCCTTTAAATTCGATGTGCTCCACGTCGTCGCTGAATGAAATACTGCCGCCTTGCTGGGTTCCTGAAAGCGAAGTGCCTTCCAAGTCCAAACGCGGACTTGAAAATCCGCCCGACAATGCGGTGCCTGACTGATCTAAATCCACTTCGAAGGTGCCGTTGGCCGACACCAGGTCGCTTTGAAAGCGCCCCACCCACAACCCGGTAACGTCGCAGTCCGTGCAGCCGCCGTCGTCATTCCCCGATGACCCACAAGCCTGGATGCCGCCAAGTATACCAACGACAACCAACCACAAACATCCGATCCACTGCATATTCAGGGTATGTTTCATTTAAGGATGATCCTCCTGAAATCATCAGTTAAGGCCATTTATGGCAAGGATGGTTTGCGCTCAGAACAGCGAGGCGACCGAGGCGCGGGCGGCTTCCAGGTAGGGAGTGGGGTAGAGACCTATGGCTATGACGAACAGCAGGCAGATGCCCACGGCTATGGCTATTGACATCGACGGGGTAATCTTGTCTGTCGCTTGGGCTTCTTCTTTTTTCATGTACATGTAGACTGTCACGCGCAGGTAGTAGTAGGCCGAGATCATGCTGTTTATTACGGCCACAATGGTAAGCGCTATCAGGCCCTGGTCGACGGCCGACTTGAACAGGTAGAACTTGCCGAAGAAGCCCGCCGTGGGAGGGATGCCCGCCAGCGAAAACAGGAAGATCGCAAGCACCGCGGCTGCGGCCGGGTGCCGTCGGCCGAGGCCCGTGTACTCTTCTAAACTCGTGCCAGAGCCTGCGTGCTCGAAATAGGCTACTAAAGCGAAGGCGCCCACCGTCATGAAAGTATAGGCCAGAAGATAAAAGACTATCGCCGCCGCGCCGTCCTGCATGCACAACAAGCCGATTATCAGGTAGCCCGCGTGAACCACCGAGGAGTAGGCTAAAATACGCTTGACGTCCTTCTGCACCAGGGCCACCAGGTTGGCAACCGTCATGGTCGCTATCGCCAGACCCTGTAAAATCGTGAACCAGCCGGCTGCTTCAAAACCCACCCCGCCTACCCGCAGCTCGGGCAGGGCCACGTAGAGCACTCTCAGAAGAGCTGCAAAGGCGGCCGCCTTGACTCCGGTTGCGAAGAAGGCCGTTACAGGAGTGGGCGATCCCTGGTAGACGTCCGGGGCCCACATGTGGAAAGGCACCGCTGAAATCTTGAACACCAGGCCTACCAAGATGAAAACCGACCCGACTATCAAAAGCGGATTTGCGGTCCAGGGAGCGCTTCCGGCAAGCCTGGCAATCGCAGTCAGACTTGTGGAACCGGCCGCGCCGTAGAGTAAAACGATGCCGTACACCAGAAAACCGGTTGCGAAGGCACCAAGTATGAAATACTTCAGGCCCGCCTCGGCCGAACGCGGGTCGCGCCGCGACCCGGCAGCCAGGATGTAGGCCGGGATCGAAAGCGTCTCGAGGCCGATAAAGAGCGAGACCAGGTCGGCAGCGCTGGTAAGCAACGAGGCGCCGCCGGTCGCAAACAGCAAAAGCGCATAGAACTCTCCGCGCGCGGCAACGTCCTGCTCGTCGGGCATGCGGCCCATGGCGATCAGTACGGCCAGGCCCGCGGCCACGGCAAAGATGATCGACAACACCCGGGAGAAATCGTCGGATACGACCAGGCCGAAGAAAGCCGGATAGGGGGCGCGGCCCATGTTGACAAAGGCCACCGCGAACATGGCGCCGAGTATTATCAAGGCGAACGAGCCCAGGAAACGACGCGATGAGGCAGGTTTGCAAAAAACGTCCAACAGGATTACCAAGAGGCCCCCGCCGGCCGCCACCAGAAATGGCAAGATGGCCACGAGGTCGTTAGCGGTCACCATGGCGGACCTCCTTGGTCTTACGGGCCAACAGCTTTCGTGCAGGATGCCCGGCCGCCTGATCACCGGACGCCTCGGCGATATGCGCGCGCGCGCGTACATCGGTTACGAAGCTGTGTATCGATTTCTCCATGCGCCCGAGGAAAATGTTAGGGAACAGGCCGATCAGGAAGATGACCAGAATCATCGGCACCAGCACGAAGGCCTCGCGCAGCGAAAGATCTGAAAGCTTCTGGTTGGCCGGGTTTTTGAGTGGACCGAAGAAAACCCGCTGAACCATCCACAGCATGTAGACCGCGCCTAGGATCACGCCCAGGCCTGCCACCGCGGCCAGCACCATACCGGCCAGCGGCGAGCCGAAAATGAAAGGCAGGGCGGTGGAGTTGAAAGTTCCTATCAGCACCAAGAACTCGCCGACGAAGCCGTTGGTGCCGGGCAGACCAATCGCGGACAACGTGGCTATCATGAAGCAGGTCGCGAACCAGGGCATCTGCTTTGCCAGCCCGCCGAACTCGCTTATCTCGCGCGTATGCCGGCGCTCGTAGATCACGCCCACTAAAAGGAAGAGCAGCCCGGTCGAGATGCCGTGGTTGACCATTTGCAGTAGCCCGCCGCTCGCGGCCATCGGGGTCAAGGCCACGATGCCCAGCATGACGAAGCCCAGGTGGGCGACGCTCGAATAGGCGATTAGCTTCTTGACGTCTTTTTGTACCATGGCCACCAGCGAGGCGTAGATGATGCCGATCACGGCCAGCACGGCGATGACCGGCACGAACTGGATGGCCGCCCGCGGAAAGAGCGGAAAGGCGAAGCGCATGAAGCCGTAGGTGCCCATTTTCAGAAGCACCGCCGCCAGGATGACGCTGCCGGCAGTCGGCGCCTCGACGTGGGCGTCCGGCAGCCAGGTGTGGAACGGGAACATCGGCACCTTGATGGCGAAGGCCAGGGCGAAGGCCGCGAACAGCCATAACTGCGCGCCGGACGGGAAACTGGTCCGGTAGAGTTGCAAAAGATCGGCCGTGAAGACGCCCGTCTGGGCGTGGTAAGTGAAAAAGACGACCAGGATAGCCACCAGCATCAGCACCGAGCCGAACAAGGTGAACAGGAAGAACTTGACCGCCGCGTAGATGCGCCGCGGGCCGCCCCAGATGCCGATCATGAAATACATCGGAATCAGCATCAGTTCCCAGAAGACGTAGAACAGGAAAACATCCAGCGCTAAAAAGGCGCCCAGCATTCCGACCTGGAGCAGCAAAACCGAGAACATGAAGCCACGGACCCGCTCGCCGATCGCCTTGTAGGTGGACAACACGACTATGGGTGCCAAGAAGGCCGTAAGCAGCACCAGCAGCAAACTGATACCGTCGATCCCGAGGTAGTAGGAGACGCCGATGCTCGCGATCCAGGACCAGTGCTCGACGAGCTGTGGTCCCGCGAACTCGGGCTCGAACAGGAAAAAGGCCGCCAGAGCCAGCGCCAAGTCGGCCAGGCAGACTATCAGCGTGAAATTGCGAACCAGCTTGGGGTTGTCGCCTGGAATCAGCAGCAGCAGAAACGCTCCCAGTAGCGGCAGCCACAAGAGAACAGAAAGAAGCGGGAATCCGGTTGCCATTACTCGTCACCTCGCTAAAGGATTCCGGCCACGACGGCCAGGTAGAGCAGGATGGCGGCTACCCCGGCGAAGAGCCAGAAGGCATAAGCCTGAACATTGCCGCTCTGCAACCTACTGCCCACGCCGCCCAGGCCGCGCACCAGCCGCGCCGATCCGTTGACACACAGGCCGTCAATTATGATCACGTCGACCACTCGCCACAGAAAAACAGAGAAGTAGTAGATCGGCTTGATGACCATGAAATCGTAGATCTCATCCAGCCAATACTTATTGTAGACCAGCAGGTACAAGGGACGCCATCTGTCGGCCAGGCGATCGGGTGCTCCGTGGCTCTTGAGATACAGCGCCCAGGCCAGTAACAATCCCAGCAATCCGACGGCAACGCTTGCACCGGCGGCTCCCCATTCGGCCAGGTGCGAGTGGGCGAACCCGCGGACGACCGCGGCGGCCTCCTGGGCTGCTCCCAACACCGGCTCTAAGAAGTGCTCGAAGCCGTGGACACCGAACAGCGAGGCGCCAACCCAGCCGCCGATTATTGCCAGCCCGGCCAGGGCGGCCAGCGGCCAGCTCATCACCTTCATCTCGCGATGCACGTGGACATCGGGAGCCAGGCGTGACTCGCCATGGAAGGTCAAGAACACCAGCCGGAACATGTAAAAGGACGTTATCGCCGCGCCCAGTAGCCCCAGGATGTAGGCGGTCAGGTGCACCCAGCCGGCGGCCCAGCCGGCATTCGAACTGGTCGACAACGCCTGCCAGAGGATCTCGTCTTTTGAGAAGAATCCCGAAAAAGGCGGGAAGCCGGCTATGGCCAGAGTCGAGATCAGAAAGGTCCAGTAAGTCCAGGGCAGCTTCTTGCGCAGTCCGCCCATCTTGGTAATGTCCTGCTCTCCGCTCAATGCGTGAATCACCGCGCCCGAGCCCAAAAACAGACATGCCTTGAAGAAGGCGTGGGTCATCAGGTGAAAGATACCGGCGAAGTAGGCGCCTACCCCGACTGCGACGAACATGTAGCCGAGTTGGCTGATGGTGGAGTAAGCCAAGACCTTCTTGATGTCCTTCTGGGCGATGCCGATTGTGGCCGCGTAAAAAGCCGTCGCCCCGCCCACCAGGGCGACGATGGCCGAGGCCGTGGGAGCCATGGAATACAAGAAAGACAGCCTGGCCACCATGTAAACGCCGGCCGTGACCATGGTGGCGGCGTGTATCAGGGCCGAGACCGGAGTCGGGCCTTCCATGGCGTCCGGCAGCCAGACGTAGAGTGGGATCTGCGCGCTCTTGCCTGTGGCGCCGATGAAGAGCAGGATGCAGGCGGCGGTAGCCAGCCCCGGGGTGACAAGACCTCCGGCGGCGCCTTGGGAAAGTCCGTCGATTGACAACGTGCCCGTCGCGCCGAAGAGGGCGAACATGCCGATCAGAAAGCCCAGGTCGCCGATGCGGTTGACGATGAAGGCCTTCTTGCCGGCCGCGGCCTTTGCCGGGTTTTCGAACCAGAAGCCGATCAGCAGGTAGGAACACAGCCCAACGCCTTCCCAGCCGACGAAAAGCACCGGCAGGCTGTCGCCCAGCACCAGCACCAGCATGCTGAATACGAACAGGTTGAGGTAGGCGAAGTAGCGCGCAAAGCCCGGGTCGCCTTTCATGTAGCCGATCGAGTAGATGTGAATCAGGAAACTGACCCCGGCCACTACCAGCACCATGACCACCGAGAGGGCGTCGAGGACGAAGCTGACCGAGACCGAGAGGCCCTCCACCGCGATCCATGAATAGACGTTGTCCACCAGGCGCTCTTCGCCGTGCGAGGTGAAGATGCGCAGGCTGGCCCACAAGCCGAGGACGAAGGCGGCGCCGACCGTCGAGCAGCCGATGAATGCTACCAACTTGCGCGGCAGACGACGTCCGAACAGACCGTTTACGATGGCACCGAGGAGCGGCAGCAGTGGAATCCACAAGAGCATCGAGGTGTGGTAGTCCATCGGGCTTATCCTCTCAGCTCGCGGATTTCATCGACGTTTACGGTCTTGGTGTGCCGGAATACGGCCAGCACCAGAGCCAGCCCGACGGCGGCCTCTGCGGCGGCAACCGTCATGACGAAGACGGCCAGGCCGTGGCCGGAGACATCGCCCAACTGGCGGGCGAATCCTAATAGGGCCAGGTTGGCGCCGTTTAGCATCAGCTCGATCGACATCAGGATCACGAGCGCGTTGCGCCTTATGAGGACCCCTGCGACACCGATGCTGAAGAGCAGGGCGGACAAGATCAGGTAATGTTGTATGGTGATCATGGTTGTCTCCTCACCAGAGCCTCTTTTTGGCGATGGCCACGGCGCCCAGGATAGCGGCCAACAGCAAGATAGAGGCCACCTCGAACGGCAGCAGGTAAGGACCGAAAAGCAGCCGCCCGACCGACTCGACGCTGCCGTAGTCGCTACCCACGGGTGCAAAGCCGGCCCCGGCTCCTGATACGCCGGTCGTCATGGTCACCAGCTTGAAACCCACCCAGGCCAGGAGAATGGAGCCCGCGATTTTGGTTGCCGTCTGCCGTGGTCGACCCAACTCTTTGGGAGCCAAGTTCAGAAGCATGATGACGAACAGGAACAGCACCAGGATCGCCCCGGCGTACACCAGTACCTGGATTGCGGCCAGGAAGTGCGCATCCAGCATGGCAAACAGAGCTGCTAAGCAAAACAGGTTGGCAATCAGGGCCACGGCGCAGTGGACCGGATTTCTGAGAACGATGACCAGCAGGGCCAGGCCCGTAGCCAGCCCACCAAACGCCCAGAAGAGCACGGCTTCGGCCATGATCAGCGCGCTCCTTTCTCGGGGTGAAGGGGATCGAGGAGATCCTCAAGTTTGAACTGCAACTGCTCCCGGGTCTGGTCGGCCAACTCGAAATCATGAGTCATGTAGATGGCGTCCTCTGGACAGGCCTCGACGCACATGCCGCAATAGATGCAGCGCAGCATGTTGATCTTGAATGACTCGGGACGCTTTTCGATCGCCGGGTCTTCCGACTCTTCGGCCTCGATCTCGATCGCGTCCGGCGGGCAAATCGTTTGGCAGCAGAAGCAGGCCACGCACACCGGCGAACCGTCGGGACGGCGCCTGAGACGATGCCGGGCGCGGAAACGCTCGGGCATTGGCCTGCGTTGCTCGGGGTACTGGTAAGTGAGCATGTGCCCCGGCTTGAACCACGAAAGCAACGCGTGCTTCATGGTGATGCCCAGGCCGCGGGCGATCTCGAAGACGTAGAGGCGCTCCCACCAGTTTTCGGGCGGGCGATTAATCTTGACGACACCCATCACAGCCACCCCGCGAGCACCAGCAAGCTGGTAATACCGATGTTGAAAAGCGCCAGTGGCAGCATCACCTTCCAGCCCAGGCGCATGAGCTGATCGTAGCGGAACCTGGGCAGCGTCCAACGCACCCAGATGAACAGCCAGAAGAAGAACAAGAACTTGACTACCAGGACACCCAATTGGGTGAACATCCCGGCCAGCGCGGCTATCCACTCGACTCCGGCGTTGGTCCAGTAGACGGCGGCTAAAGCGACCAGCACGACGGCTATGCCTGCCAGGATGAACGCGAAGATTGTGTTGCCCCGGGTAAATACCTTTCTCTTTGACCGGCTGGTGTCCCAGGCCAAAAGCAGGCAAACCAGCGCCGCGGCAATCATCATCCAGGGGAATAAAGTGGAGTAGGGGTGCGCGCCGAAGATCTCCGCGGCCCAGGGAATATGCCAGCCGCCGAAAAAGAGCACCACGATCAACACCGCCGAGACGGCCATGTGGACGTATTCGCCCATGTAGAACAGGCCAAAGCGCAGCGAAGAGTACTCGGTGTGGAAGCCGGCCACGATCTCGCTGTCGGCCTCGACCAGGTCGAAGGGAACCCGGTTGGTCTCGGCGTAGGTCGCGGTAATGAAGATAATGAAGGCCAATGGCGCCTGAAACAGGCCCCAGTGCCAAAGAGCACCGGCCTGGTCGGCAACCATACCATCAAGCTTGACGGTGTCGTAAACCAGGATTAAGGCCACCACGGCCAGGCCCATCGAGATCTCGTAGGAGATCATCTGGGCGCCGGCGCGCAGCCCGCCCAGCAGCGAATACTTGTTGTTCGACGACCAACCGGCCAGCGCCACTCCGTAGACCGCAAGCGACGAGATGGCCAGAATGAAGATGATCCCGAAGTTGAGATCGGCCACCTGCAGCCGGAAGGTCTTGCCGAAGAGCGTGAAATCGCCCGACCAGGGAATAACTGCGAAGATGGTCAAGGCCACTACCATGATGATCATCGGCGCCAAGGCGTGCAGCCACTTATTGGCGCCGGCCGGGACGACGTCTTCCTTGACGGCCAGTTTGACCGCGTCGGCAATCGCCTGAACCAGGCCGTATGGGCCGCGCCGATTGGGGCCGGGGCGCCGCTGGATCAAAGCCGCACCACGCCGCTCCCACCAGGTGTAGACGGGTATCCCGAACAGGGTCAGCCCGTAGGCGACCAGGCCGGCCATGATGGCCCAGAACAAGTTACTGGTCAGTATCGACTGGATCCACTCTGGCATCGGGATCCCCTTCTGCGCTTGGTTGGCTGTCTTGGTTGTCCGGCTGTCTCTTCATTACTCCCATCTCGGGAATCGCGGCCGGGTCGATGTCCTCGTATGCGGATACGCCACTGGCGATCTCACTCATGATCCCGGCGGCCGAAGCGTAACTCCATTTTGCTCCCAGCAGATTGGCAAGCTCTTGCGCCGTCTGCCAGGCTGAGCGACTTTGACCGGCGGGCTGTGTGGCCTTCGAAAGCCACTGCACCCGGCCGGCTTCGTTGGTGAAGCTGCCGTCTTTTTCGGCGAAGCTCGCCTCTGGAACCACCAGGTGAGCCCGCTCACTGGTCAGGTTTCGATGACTTGCCGAGACCAGCAGGAAATCGAGGTTCTCAAGCGACTCGGCAACGCCGGGATCGTCTGCGAAAGCGGCGATCGGATCTTCCGAGAACACCAACAGGACCCTGATCTGTCCGCTGGCCACCGCGTTGATCAGCGCCCGGGCATCCTCGGTGTGATCGCCGCAGGTGAGCATGTCCGATGCCCCTTGCGAATTTGGATTAGTGTCCTTGCGGATGAACCATTCGGGAAGCGGAGTGTCAAGCGGGCCGAAGAGGCGGTCGTCACTCTCGCCTTTGACACAGGCCAGCCAGTTGGTTCCGATCACCTCGCGGGCCAGCTTGCATACCAGGAAATTGTCCTCGTTGGTGAGCCTGGCCGAGATCAGCACACCGATCTTGTCGCCCTGGTCATTGTCGAGATAGACCTTTATCTTGCCGGCCGCCTCATTGATGGCTGTAGACCGGGTGGGATCGAGGATGCGGTCTTCGGCCTGGATGCGCTTAATGCTCAGGCGCCCGGCGTTACACAACCAGCACAGGTTGACCTGATCGTTTTCGGCCGGTGTCATGCGCAGCACGCGCCCCTGGTACGTCCACAGGTAGGCGTTGCAGCCGCGCGCGCAGCCGGCACACAGGCTGCGCGTTTTTTGCATCAACCAGGAGCGCGCCTTGAACCTGAAGTGACGCGAGGTCAGCGCGCCGACCGGGCAAACATCGACGATGTTCATCGAGAACGGGCTTTGGTAGGCCTTTTCGAGATAGGGCCCGACGGCGGTGTGGCCGCCGCGCTCGGACAGGCCGGCTTCCTCGCTTCCGGCAATATCGCGCAGGAAGCGAATGCAGCGTGTGCAATGGATGCAGCGGTTCATGTTGCGGGTGATGTCCGGGCCGACGTCGAGGCGCTCGAAGGTGTGCTTTTCCTCGCTGAAGCGGCTTTCGGCCTGCCCGTACTCGAAGCAGTAATCCTGCAGCTTGCACTCGCCGGCCTCGTCGCAGATGGGGCAGTCGAGCGGGTGGTTAATCAGCAGAAATTCCATTATCGCCCGGCGCGCCTTGACCACTTTCTCTGACTTGGTGCTGACAACCATGCCGTCGCGCACCTGGGTTCCGCAGGAGATCTGCAGCTTGGGCACCTTTTCGATCTCGACTAAGCACATGCGGCAGTTGCCGGAGATCTTCATTCGCGGGTGGTAGCAGAAGTGAGGAATGTCGATTCCGTTCTCACTCGCCACCTGCAGGATGGTCTGACCCTCCTGGGCCTCGATCTCCACGCCGTCTATAATTATCTTCGGCATCGCAGTCGACCCGTCCTTGTCAGTGGTTGTTCCATGGGTTGGGAATTGGTCCGATCGGGCACTTGCCCTGCTTGATGTGTGCTTCGAACTCCGGTTTGAACTTGGCAATGAAGCCCCTGACCGGCATGGCGCAGGCGTCGCCCAGCGGGCAGATTGTATTGCCCTGGATATTGTCGCAGATGTCCGAAAGCAGCTCTATATCGCCCTCTCGGCCGCCGCCGGCCTCGATGCGCTCGAGGATCTTGTGGATCCAGGGGACACCTTCGCGGCAAGGGGTACACTGGCCGCAGGACTCGTGGGCGTAAAACTTGGCCAGGCGGGCGATCACACGCACCATGCAGGTGGTCTCGTCCATGACGATGATCGCTCCCGAGCCAAACATCGAGCCGATCTTGGCCAACGAGTCGAAATCCATGTTGACGTCGATCTCGTCCGGAGTTAGCACCGGCGTTGAGGAGCCGCCGGGAATGACCGCCTTGAGCTCGTGTCCCTCGCGGATTCCGCCGCAGACGTCGTAGATGATTTCCCGAAGCGGGGTGCCCATCGGCAGCTCGTAGAGGCCGGGCTTTGTGACGTGTCCTGAGACTCCGAACAGCTTGGTGCCCCCGTTCTTCTCGGGGCCCAGGGAGGCGAACCACTCGGCGCCGCGGTTGATTATATGCGGCACGTAGGCCAGCGTCTCGACGTTGTTGACCACGGTCGGGCCGCCGAACAGGCCGACCACGGCCGGGAAGGGCGGCTTGAGCCGCGGCATGCCGCGGTGCCCCTCGTTGGACTCGATCAGCGCCGTCTCCTCGCCGCAGACGTAGGCGCCGGCGCCGGGTTGCACCCACATTTCGAAATCGTAATCCGAGTCGAAGATGTTCTTGCCAATAAACCCTGCCTTACGCGCCTCGGCCAGCGCCCCTTCAAGCCTGGCTATCGGCAGCTTGAACTCGCCGCGCACGTAGACGTAGGCGGCGTGCGAGCCGAAGGCGTAGGCGGCGATGGCGGAGCCCTCGATCAAGGCGTGGGGATCGAGCTCCATTATATAGCGGTCCTTGAAGGTTCCCGGCTCGCCCTCGTCGGCGTTGACGCACAGGTACTTCGGTTTTTCGGATTCCTTGGGGACGAAAGACCACTTGACCCCGGCCGGAAATCCCGCTCCGCCGCGCCCGCGCAGGCCGGATTTTTTGACTTCTTCGATGACCTCTTCGGGCTTCATGGCAAGGGCCTTCTCGAGCGCCTTATAACCGCCGTCGGCCCGGTAGCCTTCAAGTCGGTGGGAATCGGTCACATCGAAGCGGGCCGTGAGCACCTTTTCAGCCATTGTTCCCGGCCTCCTTATCGCGCGCTTCGAGATCGGCGAGGATCTTTTCGACTTTCACAGGATCGAGATTCTCGTGGAACTCGTCGTCGACCAGCATCACCGGCGCCGTGCCGCACGACCCCAGGCATTCGACCTCGCTCAGCGTGATGCGCCCGTCGGCGGTCGTCTGGCCGGGCCGGATACCGAGTTTCCGGGACAAGTGATCCCTGAGGTGCTCGGCGCCCATCAGGCTGCAAGAGATATTGGTGCAGATCTCCACCCGGTGCCGGCCGAGCTTCTCTCTTCTAAACATGGTGTAAAACGAGGTCACCCCGTAGACCCTGACCTTGGGTAAATCGAGGCGCTCAGCCACCCAGTCCATGGCCGCGAGCGGCAGCCAGCCGATGTCGTCCTGGACCTTGTGTAGCACCGGCAGCAGGGCGGCCTCCTTGACGGGATAATGGGTGACGATCTCGTCAATGGCCGCGTTGGTGGCGGCCTGCAGGGTGATTTTCTGTTCGCTCATGTCGTTCACCGGTCAAGCTCCCCAGCGATAATGTTCAGGCTGGCGACGATTGCGGGCAGGTCGGCCAGCAGGCGGCCTGTTACCAGCCTCGGCAGGGCCGAGAAGATGTAGTAGCAGGGAGATCTGACGGATACCCGATAGGGCTTGGCGCTTCCGTCGCTTACGATAGTGAAACCCAGTTCGCCGTTGCCGCCCTCGCTGGCGTCGTAGCAGATGTTGCCCTTGGGGGCCTTGGGGCCGTACATGATGACTTCGAAGTGGTGGATCAGGCCCTCCATCTGGTTGTAGACGGCGTCCTTGGACGGCAGTACAACATGTCGTTTGCCTGTGTTGACCGGGCCTCCGGGAAGGTTGTCTAAAGCCTGCTCGATGATGCGCGCCGCCTGGCGGCACTCTTCGATTCTAACGAAGATGCGGTCGTAGGTGTCGCCGTGCTCGCCCACCGGGATGTCGAACTGCATGTCGCCGTAAGCCAGGTAGGGGCTGGCTACTCTCAGATCGTGGGCCACGCCGGTTGCCCGCAGGCAGGGACCCGTCCAACCGTAAGAGAGAGCCTCTTCCGGACCGATGGTGCCGACGCCCCGCGAACGGTCGTTGAAAATGCGGTTGGCAGCCAGAAGCTTGTCCAGTTCGTCCATTTCCCGATAGACCTCGGGCACGAACTGGCGCACGCGCTCTTCGAAACCCTCGGGCGCGTCGGCCGCGAGCCCGCCGACGCGGGTCCAGGCGGACATCATCCGCGCGCCGGTGACGAACTCGATAATATCGTAGGCCTTCTCGCGGATGTCCCAGGTGTACCAGAAGGGTGTCAGCACCCCGATGTCGACGCAGTTCGGACCGATGGCGGTCATGTGGTCTGCGATGCGCGAGATCTCGGACAAGATCATGCGCAGGTAGACCGCCCTCGGGGGAATTTCGATTTCGAAGAGTTTCTCGCAGGCCTGGTGCCAGGCGCAGTTGTTGATCACCGTCGAGCAGTAGTTCATGCGCTCCATGATGTTGACGCACTGGTTGTAGTTCCAGTCTTCGGCCAGCTTCTCCTTGCCGCGGTGCAGGTAGCCGATCTCGGTGTCGCACTTGGCGATCGTTTCGCCCTCCAACTCGAGCAACACCCGCAGCGTTCCGTGGGTGGCCGGGTGGGAGGGGCCCCAGTTCAGCTTCATGCGCTCGGAGTGCAGGTCGAGTGGCGCGCCGGCGTCGATATCTCTTGGAAATGGTTGCATCGCTCTGGCCGCCTCACTCTTGCGGGAAATCCTGGGGATTGATCCCGTGGCGCGGGAAATCCTTGCGCAGCGGGTGACCCTCGAAGCCTTCCCACATCAATATCCGCCGCAGATCGGGGTGGCGGGTGAACTTTATTCCGAACATGTCGTAGATCTCGCGTTCGGCCCAGTTGGCGCTGGCATAGTGGCCTGTGGCGCTGGGTGCCGCTTGTCCCTCGGCCAGCGCGATCTCGAGAAAGATGCGCGTGCGGGTCGAGACCGAGTACAGGTTGTAGATCAAGCTGAAGCGCTCGGCCGGCCGCTGGCTGCCGGCGTCGGCGGGCCAGGCCGACCAGTCGATAGCCGTCTCGTGCGCCAGCATCTCGAAGGGAGTTTTACGATCATCGCGCAGCACATCCAGTGCTTTATGCAAGGCGGTAGCCTCGATACGCGCAACCACTCCGCGCCCGTCTTCGAAGACCTCGAGCAGCCCGTCTGCGAGGGCTGCGGACAAACGTTTGGCAGCCTGCCTGGCCCTGTCGATCACAGCTACTTCCTCTCTCCGTGAAGGATACGCGATTTGGGTGTCTGTCCGTGGCCGTCTATCCCGCGCACCCAGAACTCGCGCTGGCGCTCCTGGGATGACAGCACCCCGGACTCGCGGCCGATCTGTTTTTGCAGCTCGAGCATGGCGTAGACCACGGCCTCGGGCCGCGGCGGGCAGCCGGGCACGTAGTAATCGACCGGGATGATGCGGTCGATGCCCTGCAGCACAGAGTAGGTGTTGAACATTCCGCCGCAGTTGGCGCACGAGCCCATCGAGATCACCCACTTGGGCTCGGCCATCTGGTCGTAGATCTTTTTCAGCACCGGCGCCATTTTATTGACCACGGTGCCGGCGACGATCATCAGGTCGCACTGGCGCGGCGAGAAGCGCACGAACTCGGCCCCGAAGCGGGAGATGTCCGTCTGGGAACTGACCATGCCCATGAACTCGATAGCGCAGCAGGCTGTCCCGAAGGGAATCGGCCAGAGCGAGTGCATCCGGGCCCAGTCGACGAACTTCTCGAGTGCGCCGGGTTTTTTCATATCGCGCACCAGTGCCGCGGCCTCTTCCAGCGAGCCCGCGACGACCTGACTGGACGTGTCAATAAGTGTGTCTTTCACTCCCACTCCAGTGCTCCCTTGCGCCAGGCGTAGACCAGCCCGACGACCAGGATCAGGATGAAGACCGCCATCTCGAAGAACCCGAACAGGCCCAGTTCGCGGAACAGCCTGGCCCAGGGGTAGAGGAAGACGGCCTCGATATCGAACAGGATAAACAGCATGGCCACCAGGTAGAAGCGCACCGGAAAGCGTGCCCGGGCCGTGCCCTCGGGCTCGACGCCGCACTCGTAAGGCGTGGTCTTCTCGGCCGAGGCGTTATGAGGGCCGAGGAAACGAGAAAGCCCAACGAAAACAACCGCGATGGTGCCGCCCAATGCCAGCAGGACGAGAACAGCTCCGTATCCAAGCATGTCATGCACCTCCGATCCCGAGTTGCCGTGAGTTGGTTATTAGGTTTGAAAAGAGATGTCAAGCGTCGCTTGCGCCGGTCACCGGCAGGATGCTAAAACTCCACCCGGTAGACATGGGAGAAGAATCTCACACGAAGCATGCCCATCTCCATGGGGCCGGTGCCGGCAAGAAACTTGGCTGGGTGATACTGGCCAACGCGGCCATCACCGTGACCGAGTTCGTGGCGGGGATGATTTCCGGCTCGCTGGCCCTGGTCTCCGACGCTGGACACAACCTGTCAGACGTTTTGGCGCTGATTCTGGGCTACGCCGGCGAGCGGACATCCCAGAGACGTCCGACCGCCCGCTTCTCCTTCGGCCTGCGCCGTCTGGAGGTGCTGATTGCCCTGGTCAATGCGCTTTCTCTGGTGGTCATTGGGGTGCTGATCGTTTTAGCGGCTGCGAACCGTTTTACTAAGCCCATAGAGGTGCAAGGCGGGCTAATGCTTACAGTGGCGCTTGTGGGACTTTTGGGAAACGCCGTCTCCATTTTGATCCTGCATCGCCATCGCCGCCAGAACCTGAACCTCAAGGCGGTCTTCTTGCACCTGCTGTTCGACACTATCTCGTCGCTGGCGGTGGTGGCGGTCGGGGTCGTGCTATTGTTCAGGCCTTGGTACCGGCTGGACCTGCTGGTCAGTCTGGCCATTGTCTTAATGATGGTCTGGAGTTCCGTGAGCATCATTTCAGAGGCCGTGCGGATTTTCTTACAGGCGGCGCCCGGCTCTGTCGATCCGCAAGAGGTGCGCGGGGCCATTCTGTCGCTTTCGGAAGTCGAGGATGTCCACGGCCTGCACATCTGGTCGGTCAGTTCGAACGAGGTATTTCTGTCCTGCCATGTATGCACCCGGGACCCGTCTCTGGACACTAGCCAGGCCATCCTGTCCATAAACCGGTTGCTGGCCGAGCGCTTCGGAATCGAACACAGCGCCATCCAGGTCGAGACCAGTCCCATCTGCTCAGGCGACGGCAATGGCAACTGCTGCCGTTGAAGCGCTCATGCCTAAAGAGTTCGTCCGAGCAACTCTGCATGGTAGAGGAAAAAATCGGTGTTCCAGAGATCCAGTGATTCCTGCGCCCCGGTGGGGACGGACCTGCGCACGTCTTCCCGGGCCCGCGGCCAGTCTATTGTTTTTATAACCTTCTTGATCTGCTCCGAGAACCATTCGGGGGTGACTGAAATTTTACGCCCAATCTTCTGGGGTATCGTTCTCCACGCTCCTCGTGCTAGGTCATATACAATGCTGTCTTGCTGACAGCGCTGAATGCACGTTTCTTCTTGTCGTTGTGTTGCGAACCGCGCGGAGATAAGCTGCCTGCCATCGTGGATGCTAACAAGCTACTGACAAGCTACGCCGCAAACGGTGTCCTGGGCCGCTTGAGCGGAGCGCAGGCGTCAGACGTGGATCGCTTCTTCCGCGAGGAACACGCCCGCATGCAGGCCGAGTTGCGCGCGTCCCGCGACCAGGCGCGGGAACGCGAGCGCGAGATTTCGCTGGACTTCTCACGCTTGTCTGGCGTCAACGCCGGCGACTGGCTGCGGATCTCGCCGGACGGCGCCGTCACCAGGCAGTTCGAGAACTTCCCGCGAGCGGAGGCATTCATCCAAGACACGAGCGACGGCGGTGATCTGCCGGCCTGCCCTTCTCTGGAACGAGCCCGAGCGCTTCTGTTACGCTGCGCCTACAACGGACTGTGGTCGCCGTCGGGAACCAACTGGCAGCCGATTCGCACGCTCGAGCTGACACCCGCCGAGGCGGCCGAGATGGTTTCTGTTAAAAACCCGGGCTGCGGTCTGCTGGTGCTGGCCCGCAGCCGTTACCGTTCGATCCTTTCGGATGTAGCAATGCTTTGCGGCCTTGAGCCGGCCTCGCGGGCCGAGTCGATCGACTTGGGCATCTGGCTGGTTGCCGCGGGCACGACGGCCCGCGCCCACGGCTGGGGTCTGGTGCGGCACCCGATCGAATTCGGGGCGCGCGGGCGGGTCTTACTGCTAGTTGCGAAATTACTGGCCGGGCGCCGGGATGGTCTGTCGGAACCCTCGCGGGAGGCCATAGACGAATTGCTGCTTTCTTGCGCGGCGGGGGATCACTACCCATATTGCGTTCTGACGGCGCGCCAGGGCCGCGCGCTGGCCGTCGGCGGCGAGGTGCCCGGCGGGCTGGTGTCCACCGATTTCGACAGGTTGGTCGAGGCCCGCTCGACCCAGCGGGTGGCCAGCCCCAACGCAGATCTGGATCGCGAGCTGCTTACGGGGTTGTTCGAGTCCGCTCGTGATTTGCATGATCTTCCCGAAGACGCACTGGAGTTTCCCGTTTTTACGCGGCAAGACGAGTTTCCGGCCCTGCTGGGTGCGGCCATGCATGAGGGCATCGAAGGGCCCGATGGTCTCTTGAGTCGCATCGGTCTGGACGGCTTGCGCTCTTATCTCGAGACGCTTTCAGATCTTCCGGACGAGGTTGCGCTTTCGGCCAAGCTCGTGCCCGAGCACATCCGGGCCAAGCTGCTTTCCGGCGGGCACTTTCACATCCAGGGCGATCTTCTGATTGATCACCGAGGCAAGCCGCTTAGCCCCGTGCGCTTTGTCAAACTGGTGCGCATGATGGCGCGCGCATTTGGAAAATTCTTTCTGGGTTTCCAGAACACGCATCCGCTCACGGGCGTTATCCTGGTGAGAAGCGATCTGGGTCCGGCGGTCTACTTGGCCGCCGGTCGTGTGCTTGCCCTGATGACTTTTCTGGCCAGGGCGCGCGGCCTGACATCGATTATCAAGAGCGGCCCGATAGAGATCGCAGGCGCCGCTGTAAAGGACATCCTGGCCGGGCAGTTAAGCGATGCCAAGACGCGCGAGCGCCTTTCGAGCGGGTTGCTGGAACCTGTTTGTACCTTTCAGGTCGGTCTTCCGCTGGGGCCGGACGAGATGGTCTTGGCCGCAAGCCCCGCTGAGCACAACGGCCTGGCCGAACGCCTGCTCGACAAGCGTGCGCCGCGCGCGCGCTTGTCCGCGCACTACATTCCAGCGGGGTAACGGTTAGTTCAGCTGCACTACTTGTTGCCCAGCAGGCCCTTGAACAACTCAATCGGGAAGGGGAAGATCACCGTCGAGGCGTTCTCTGTTGAGATCTCAGTCAGCGTCTGCAGGTAGCGCAGCTGCAACGCGGCAGGTTCTTTCTGCAGCACCGCGGCGGCCTCGGCCAGTTTCTGCGAGGCCTGGAACTCGCCGTCGGCGTGGATCACCTTGGCGCGCCGCTCGCGCTCGGCCTCGGCCTGGCGGCCAATTACCCGCTGCATCTCGGTCGGCAAATCGACGTGCTTGATCTCCATCTTGGTCACCTTGACGCCCCAGGGGTCTGTGTCGGCGTCCAGGATGGTCTGCAACTGCTCGTTAAGCTTCTCGCGCTTGGTCAGCAGGTCGTCCAGGTCGACCTGGCCGAGCACCGAGCGCAGCGTGGTCTGGGCCAACTGGCTGGTGTTGTAGAGATAGTTGTCGACCTCGAGAATCGCCTTGTCGGGATTCATTACCCGCATGAAGACCACCGCGTTTACCTGCACGGTGACGTTGTCCCTGGTGATGATGTCCTGGGGCGGCACGTCCCGGGCGATGATGCGCAGGTCGACCTTGACCAACTGGTCGACGAAGGGGATGATCCACTTCAGGCCGGGGCCTTTCATACCCGAGTACTTGCCCAGGCGGAAGATCACCCCGCGCTGGTACTCGAATATCTGGCGGAAACCCATCAGAATGAACAGTCCAACCAGCACTGCCGGTACCATGACGATATACATTTCTTACCCTCCTTAATTGATCGATCCGCCGCGATCCTTGCCGCGGGGATTCGGGTTATTGGTTCTTCTTGCGTACGTGAAGCGTCAGTCCTTCAATCTTGATGACCTCGATTTGCGATCCTTCGGGAATCGTTTCTTGGCTCAGCGCCTGCCAGTGCTCGCCGTGCACGAATGCCTTGCCGCCCTCGGGAGTGATCTCCGAGCGCGCCTTGCCGGTAAGGCCCTGCATGCCCTCCTTGCCGGTTTCGATCTTTTTGCGCTGGGTGCTGATCACCTTGTAACCGATAAAGACCATGCCCAGCCCCAACACCACCACGGTGGGAATCAGCACGCTCCAGTCAACACCCAGGCTGGGGTCCATGTAATGCGGCTGGCTGGACGGGTCCACCAGCATGATGCCGCCCAGCACTAAAAGCACCCCGCCGCCTATGGCGAGCAAACCGTAACTGGTCACGAAAGCCTCCGCTATGAATAGTCCGATCCCGGCCAGTACCAGCAGCAGGCCGCCGATGCTGACCGGCAGGACGTTGATGGAAATGAGCGCCAGCAGCAGGCACAGGCCGCCGACCACGCCGGGGACGATTGCGCCCGGGTGGTAGAACTCCATGGCGATGCCGCCCAGTCCCAGCAGGAAAAGCAGCCACATCAGGTTGGGACTAGCCAAGGAACCCAGCAGGCGCTGCTTGAGCGACTTGCCCCAGCGATCGACGATCGCACCATGTGTTCGTAAAGTGACTTTGATCTTGTGATCGATCTCGATCTGGCGCCCGTCGATCTTTTCGAACAGGTCGTCTAAAGTGTCGGCCTCGAGATCGATCACCTTGAGTTCGACGGCCTCGGCGGCGGTGATCGAGACGGCCTGACGAACTGCTTTCTCGGCCCAGTCGGCGTTGCGGCCGCGCTCCTTGGCTATCCCGCGGATGAACGAGACGGTGTCGTTGGTCACCTTCTCGTTCATGATCTCATTCTGCTTTTCGAGCTTTTTCTTCTTGTCCTTGTCTTTTTCGTCATCGCCTCCTGGAAGGCTGGGCATAAAATTCATCATCACCGGGTGGGCCGCGCCGATGCGGCTGCCGGGGGCCATGGCGGCCACGTGGCCGGCCATGGTGATGAAAGTGCCTGCCGAGGCGGCCTGGGCGCCCTTGGGGGTGACGTAGACGACGATCGGAATGCGCGCCCCGAGCATGGCCTTGACGATCTCCTGGGTTTCGTCGAGCGCCCCGCCCGGGGTGTCTACCTCGATCACCAGGCAATCGTAGCCTTCGCGCGCGGCGCGGTCGATGGCTTCGATGATGTATTCGCCGGTTCCCAGGAAGATGCCGCCCTTGATGTTCACCAACGCCACCCGGGCCGGGCGCGCGGCAACGGGAGCACTCGCGGCGGCGGGCGCGTCGGCCGTGACAGCGGGACTGCCGCCGTCTTTGGCCGCACTCTTTTCATCTTGCGCGGCGGCCCCCAAGAGAACCAGGGCCAGGCAGGCGATAAAAACTGCCAGGAATTTGCGGCCCGATCTGCGTAGTTTCATCATCACTCAGCTCCCTTCGAGCTTTTTGCCCACGGTCTTTCCCATTCTGGCCATGACCTTCTGCACGTCTTCCCATGTGAGCTTCTTGGCGGCCGGGTTCCTGAGCAGGTAGGCCGGATGATAGGTGGGCAGGACCTGCGCCCCCGAGGGATGCTCGAAGAAGCGTCCGCGCAGCTTGCCCATGGATTGGTTGCTGCCGACCAGATAACGGGATGCCGTGGCGCCCATGGCGACGATGAAGCGCGGCCTGATGATCTCGAGTTGGCGCGACAGGAACTGGCCGCAGGTGCGCATCTCGTCATCCTGGGGAGTACGGTTGTCGGGCGGGCGGCACTTGACCACGTTGCAGATGTAGACTTCCTCGCGCGAAAAACCCATGGCGACGATGATGCGATCGAGCAGCTTACCGGCGCGTCCCACGAAAGGCCGACCGCTCGAATCTTCGTCGCGCCCCGGTCCCTCTCCGGCGAAGACCAGCCGGGCGGCCGGCGAGCCTTCCCCGAAGACGATCTTGTTGCGGCCCTGGGCGAGCCGGCACCTTTGGCAATCGCCGATCTCTGCCCGCAGCTCGTCCAGAGCCGTCTGCGCCTGAACCGGATCCGGCGGCTCTGGCTCGATCGTTACGGTTCCGACGTTTGGTTCTGCCCCGCGCGATCCAAAGAGAAACGATTGCTTGCGCACCGAAGACACCGAACTTTCTGCGGGCCGTCCGACGGCCAGGTAACGCACGCCGATATCCCGAAGCAGCCGCAACCCGACATCGAGGTCACGGACAACCTGTTCCAATGTTACGGCCGAACCCGCCATATCCTGCTTTCCAGGGGACGTTTGACCCCATCAGCCACGTGGTATAGCATCTTCGGCGGGTGTGAACAAGTGTCATGCGTTGGCTTGTATACTTACTTCTGGCGTCGTTGTTTCTGCTGCTACCCTCGCCTGCCAGGGCCTGGGGACCGGCGGCGCACCTCGAGTTCGGTCTGGTGGTGCTTCGGGATCTGGCGCTCTTGGCTCCGGCCGTGGCGGTGTTGCTGAGCCGCTTCCCCGTTGATTTCCTGTACGGCAACATCGCCGCGGACATCACCGTAGGCAAGAGCCTGTCGCCCTACAAGCTTCACTGTCACAACTGGCAGGTGGGCATGTCGGTTCTAGACATGGCCGAGAGCGACTCCACCCGCGCCTTTGCCTGGGGCTACCTTGCGCACCTGGCGGCGGACGTTGTGGCCCATAACTACTTCGTTCCCTACAAGGTCGTCGAGCACTACCGCAGGCGCCGGGCGGCGCACGTCTACTGGGAGATGCGCTTCGATACCTGGATGAGCGCCGAGAGCTGGGAGATGGCGCGTTCGTTGTCCGGCAGGTCTTTTAAAAAGCACGACCGGCACCTGCGCGCCATCCTGACCGGGCCGCTCTTTTCTTTCAGGGTCAACAAGCAGATCTTCAACTCGATAGTGTTGTTCAGTCAGATCTTGCACTGGAAGCGAACAGTCGAGGCCTATGCCAAGAGCACCAAGATGACGCTGTCGCGCGAGGAGGTCGATGAAATGCGCCGCCTGTCACTAGCACGGGTGAGAGAGCTGCTCGTCGACGGACAGGATGCCGCCTGCACGCGGGTCGATCCAACCGGGCACCGCAACCTACTCATAGCGCGTGACATGCGCAAGCGACTCAGGAGGCTTTACCTCGATGGCAACCTGGACGATCCGGAGACGATCGGCAAGCGCTTCAGGCCGTTGTTCAGGCGCGCCATCGACGCCAAGCTCGAGTTGCCCTCGATGCAGGAGCTGATAGATCATCAGGAAGTGGGAACCATGCTGCTCGGCCGCAAGAAGCCCTACCGCAAGCCCGGCTCCCACCGAACCGGCCGGGGATTTCTGCGGGGGCGCAAGAAGTCGAATGGACCGCGAAAGATGCGCAAGGCCCCTAGGGTGGGGAAAACCGCCCGGACGGAAGCTTCGCCTTCGCTGCCGTCCGGGGCGCGAAAGAAAATCATGGCCCGGGTAAAAAGCCGCGTTTTACACGAGGTCAGGAGACTGCGCCGCCAGTCCCGGCCTCTGTGAAAAGTCGCTCTATTTTTTCTTGCGCTTTCTAAGAAGATCGACCAGCCGGTCCAGGATGCGATCGGCCGCCTGGTCCTTGGTGAGCAGGGGCAACTCCTCGGTGCCGCCTTTGTCCACCAGCTGGATGCGGTTGGTGTCCACATCGAAGCCGGCGTCGGGCAGGCTGACGTCGTTGGCCACCACCAGGTCCAGCCGCTTGGCCAATAGTTTCTGCTTGGCGGCCTGGATGGGATCTTGCGTCTCGGCCGCGAAGCCGACCAGCACAGGCCCGCCTTTCTTTCCAAGCTGAGACAGGATGTCACGGGTGGGTTTGAACGTAAGCGAGGGAACGCCGCCGGCCTTTTTCAGTTTTTGGCGAGCGATTTTAGACGGCCTGAAGTCGGCCACCGCCGCGGCCATCAAAAGAGCCTGGCAGCGCCCGACTGCGCTGGTCACTGCGCGCGACATCTCGGTCGCGGTCGTAACCGGCACTAGATGCACGTTCCAGGGTGGGGGCAGGCTGGTCGGGCCGGAGATCAGCGTTACCTGCGCCCCGCGCCGCGCGGCGGCGGCCGCCAGGGCGTAGCCCATCTTGCCGCTCGAGCGATTCGATAGAAAACGCACCGGGTCGAGCGGCTCGCGGGTAGGGCCGGCCGTTACCAGGATCTTTTTCTTGGCCAGATCTTGTGTGGCCAGCACCGTTCGGGCCGCTTCCAGTAGAATCGCGGGCTCTTCCATTCTGCCGACACCGTCTTCTCCGCAGGCCAGGCTTCCGCTTGCCGGACCGACGATGTGCATGCGCTCGAGCTGCCCAAGCAGCGACATGTTGGCTTGCGTCAGGCGATTCTCCCACATGCGCGTGTTCATGGCCGGGGCCAGGATTACCGGGCAGCGGCTGGCGAGCAGCGTGGTCAAAAGCAGGTTATCGGCAAGGCCCCCTGCCATCTTGGCAAGCGTGTTGGCCGTGGCCGGGGCGACGATAATCAGATCCGCGCGGGCGCCGAGGTCGATGTGCGCCATGCCAGTTGCGGCCAACCGACCGCCTCGGCCGACCTCGACAGGCCGGCCGGAGAGCGCCTGGAATGTCTGCGGGCCGACCAACTCGGCCGCCGTCTCGGTCAGTACGATCTGTACCTCGGCCCCGTCCTTGACCAGCAGCCGGGTAAGTTCACAGGCGCGGAAGGCGGCGATACCTCCGCTGATTCCGAGAACCACGAACTTGCCGTCCAGCAGGCCCATCTCGACCTCCCGTGTCACTTGCGCAGGAACATCTTCCAACTTCCTTCGAGGTTTACAAAGAAAAAAGACATTGGTTGCCCGGGCAGTTGCTTGCCGTGCAGCGAGAAGGTCGCCCGGATTACGGTCATGACCAGCTCGCGCTTGGTCTTGCGTCCGGCCGGAAGGATCAAGGCGTCGGCCGCCTGTGCGCCTGTGAACTCCACTCCGCCCGCAAGCTCGCGCGCGATGTGCGAAAGAAAACCATCGAGTCGCGCCTGGTAGTCTTTACGATCGACCGGGCGGGTCGAAAAAGACGCATACTCGTCGGCGCTGATGGTGAGTTTTTTCGCCTTGTCGAGATCCTGCCGGGCAAGAAGTTTCACCAGGCGGTACATGGTTTGCCGGGCCGAGATCGGACGTTCGGCCCCGAGAATCTTGGTGGCCGGAACTAAACACAGCAAACCAATTAGTAGCGCACTCCTCATGACTTTTCTCCTGCTTTCGAGATGGGTGCGAGTCTAGCACCAGGTCGTTTATTTTGACAATCTCGGGGCGTAAGGATGAGAATGAGAGCCTGTGTAAGGAGTAGTGCCCATGCATTCCGCGTCGCATATTTCGATTGTCTTCATGCTGGTGGGGCTCGTCGTCGGCATTTTCATCGTCATCGCGGCATCCAGGGTCCAGGCGAAAAAGCGCCGTGAGCGTCGTAAAATGCTGCAAATGGTCGCTGTGCAGTTGGGCGGGACCGTAATACCCGGAAGCTATTTCAAGCAGCCCAACCTGGTATTCGAGCATCTCGGCCATCCGGCCCGCCTCGAATTCTACTCCACCGGGGGCAAGAACCCCACTTACTACACCCGCCTGATATTCAACTTCTCATCCAATCCGCCCTTCGAGCTTCATATCTACCCGGAGCGCCTGTTTTCCAAGTTGGGCAAGCTGCTTGGCGGACAGGACATCCAAATCGGCGACGAGATCTTCGACGCCAGGTTCATGATCAAGGGTTCGTCGCCCGAGAGGGTGAAATCGATGTTGGCTACGGCGGGTGTCCGCGAGGCCCTGTTCGAGTTGCGATCGCTGAAGATGAACGACCACATCGATCTGGCGACCAAACGCTATGCCCTGCGCATCCAGAAACTCTCTTGGCTGGATGCACCGGACCTGCTTCTGAAGTTCGCAAGCTCCGGCAAACTGGTCTTTAAAGCCTATCTCGAGGCGACAGGCCAAGCGGTCTTTGAGGAAAGTGCGGCTCCCAGCACCGCAGAACCAGAGCGCTGCGCCGTGTGCGGCGATGTGATCGAGGGTTCCAGCCGTTCCTGCCCGCGCTGCGGGGCCGCCCATCACCCCGAGTGCTACGAGTTGAACGACGGCTGCGGCCGCTGCGGCTGAACTCGTTCCTCTAACTTCGCGTTACGAGACGTGCATAGGGTGGCGCTACCAGGATCCCCACACGGAAACGCCCGCCATGTGACCGGCCGTATCGTACCAGTCGTTGTTAGACCACTGACGCAGAAAGAGGTACTCCAGGCTGACTCTCAGGTCCGGCACGCCGTTAGGCTTGTTCTTCGGCCACCAGTTGTACTCGAAAGCGACCCTGGGCTTCAGTCTCCAATCACTGCGGTTCTCCCCGGTGAGCCGGCCGCTCGAATCGATAGCCTCCCAGCCTGCATAGTCACGCTGTTCGAAACGAAGACCCAGCCATAACGCCGAAGACTTGCCCAACAGTAGTTGCTTGAAGCCGGCTACTACCCGATGTCCGGAGTAGAGGAACTCCTCTCCGAGATAGGTGAATTGAGCCTGGGTCAATTTTCGGCTCAAGACTCCGCTGTCGTCGACGGCGTATTGGTAGGCGTAATCGAACTGCAGCCCGGAGGTTTTCGAAAGCGACTGGCTGACGTGCAACCCGAGGACGAACTGCTGGTCCTGGGTGTCGGCGCCTCGCCCTGGATGCAGGTAGCGGCGATATCCGTAGGAACCCCGGGGAGAAAGAGTGGTGCGGGTCGGCAGGGTGAAGCCTAGCTCTCCGCGCGCCCAGACATCCATCGAGTCGGAAGGTTTATCGTCGTAGAAGTACCGGTAGGCAGCCGTGGCGGACACGCTCCAGCGCAACCAGCGACGCGGCTCCATCGCTAGCTTGGCCGTGAGCGTAGGCAGGAGAAGGTTTAGATCCTGGTAGGCCTCCTGGTTGCGCAGGGTTTGCACGGAGGCCTCCAGCGCCAGCTCGTTCTCGCCGTCCTGGCCCCAGGCCGGGTTCAAAAACAGGTAGACCTCATGCCGATGCGACAGCAGATCTTGGTGGTTCGTGTAGGCGTTCAGTTCGCCGGTGTAACCCGCCGACCAGTACCGGGAGAAGTCGAATCCAAGCTCGGCGGACGGTCGCAGCAGCAGATCCCACTCATCGGACTTGTCCAGAAACACGTTGCTGCTCGCCAATGTGCGAACGTCCAAGTTGGCAACAAGGTCGGTCGCTCCGGCAGGATGCAACACCAGCAACTCTATGCCAGCAGCTAAACAGACAAGAAACCTTTTCACAGCATCACCCTCGAACCCCGGTCGTTAGGGCCGGCTCTTGGACTCCCCTCGCGCCCGGTGCCTTTCCTCTCCGCCGCCTCCCTCATCCAAGCCCCACTTGCCTCGCCGGCGATGCTTTCCCCGGAAGCGGTGCTCCCGACCATCCTGGATCCCGTCACCGTTCCGGTCGACGAACCGGGGCTTCTCTTTTTTCTTTTCTTGCTTTAATTTTTGCTTTTGTTCTTGCTTCAGCTTTTGTTCTTGCTTCAGCTTTTGTTCTTGCTTCAGCTTTTGTTCTTGTTTTTGCTCTTGCTTCTGGTCCTTCAGTTGCTCTTTTTTCCCAATGCTGGGTTTTGGGGCAGGCGTGTCTTCGGCGCGTGCCGCTTGAGAAAAGCCGAGGGTGATGAGAGCAGCCAGAATCAACTTTGGTAGAAAATGTACTTTCATAATACAAATACGGCGGGAAGGGAAAACCCTCCCGCCGCTCCCGGTTGAAGTGGTTTACGTGCCCTTTCGTTTCTGGCTGCTGTCGTTCACGCCGTTGCCGTCCGAGTCTACGAAGCCTCTCCCGAATCCTTTTCCCGTGCGCATCTGGTTTCTCTCACCCTGCTGCGCCGCGGTTCCCACGGACTTGCGCTGGTGGTAACGGTGATGGCCGCGTTTCATGGCGCCTTTCTCTCCGTTGCCCTTTTTTCCCCGGTCCTGGCTCTGTACTTGATCGCCGATTCCGTCTCCATTCTGGTCGACGAGTTGAGTATCGTCTGCGGGATCGACTGTCGGCTGGGAGTTACCGGACGAGTTCTCCGCGCCGCTGTTACCTTCGCCGACGGCATTCGTGTCGCCCTGTACTTTGCCATTGCCCTTGCGGTGCCTGTAGCGGTTTCTGTTTTGCTCCTGGGCCTGGAGTTTGTCCTTCTTCTCGATTCGTTTCTGCTCCTGGGCTTTCTGCTGCTCCTGCTTTTGCTCCTGCTTCTGGATCTTCTTCAAAGCCGCTTCACCCTCCGGTTCGCCGGCGATGACAGACGGTGTTCCTAAAAGCACGCTCAACCCGATTCCGATCCACCACTTGGCTCTCATGGTCTTTCTCCTTCGCTCTTTTGATTTTTGCTATAACCCACTCAACATGCAAGCAAATAGAGCACAAAGCGTGCCAATCAGGTCTTGCTGAAAAAACGATGTAAGAAGAAGGCAGTCCAACCTTACCCACTTGGCCGCGATGGTCGATTCGACTTTATGGTCGAGCAGGCTTCGACGGTCTTGTCGAGTTCGGAGGGGACTAGAGGAACACTACAAGGCGAAGGAGAAGCGGTATCCGGCCAGGATGCCCAGTTCCATCACGGTCAGGTCGCCGGTGGTGCGCAGGTCCTGGAAGGACATGCCCAGCGACAGCTCCAGAAACACCGCCCCCGGGCCCAGGCGGTACTCGCCCTGCGCCCCGGTGAACACCCCCGGAATGGTGGCCCGCTCGTCGTGCTCGCCGAAAGTCTCATCGCCGGCCTCGCCGCTGGTAAGCGTCGAGAGGAACACGATGCGCGCGCCCACCGCCACCCCCAGGTTCCACGGGCTGGTGCGTTCCATCACCTTGATCAGCACGCCAATGTCCCAGGTGGTCTGCCGCTGGGTGGTCTCCCAGGTGTACTCGCCTCCCGGCAGCCGCGGATCCGAACCGGACCCCGACGCGGTGGGCTGGGTGTAGCCCAGGGAGGTGATCAAGCCCAGCCGCGAACCCCAAAAGGGGAGCTGGTAGGCCGCCTCCAGGTGAATGCAGAACGTGGTCTCCAGCGCCGAGCCAAGCTGGGGCAGTCCCACCCCCCCCTTCAGCCCCAGTGTGATCACGCTCTGGTCACCCCTCTGAAGCGCCAGGTCGTCGGCCGGGGCCGCGGGTTCTTCGGCGGCGACCATGACCGGTATGCAAAGAACCAACAGGCATGTGATTGTCTTTCTCATGATCGCACCTCCTCACCACAGGGTCTTCTCGGTGGCCGCCAGCGGCGCAGGAGGCGCGCCGTCGTCGATGCCACCGACCAGGAAGATGAACGCGCTTACGGTCACTCCGCCCAGCAGGTAACGCGCCACGGTCAGGTTGATCCCCAGGTTGTTCCAGTTGGCCAGGTCGGGCGGGTCGGGGATGGACATGGAGCAGGCGCCGCCGACCGGGCACAGCTCGATCGAGGCCGACTCCGTGCTGGCCGCACCTTGGGTCGCGCCGAATACAAACAGCTGGTTGTTGAAGGTCGCCGCGGCGTAGCCGGCTTTGAATGGTTGCATGTTGTCCACCGCGTAGCGGGTGCCTGCCGACTCTCCCAGCGCACCCCCGGTCTCCACCTGCAAGGCCACCATTTCCGGCTGCAAAAACAGCAGATCGTCCCGGATGCCGCCGCCGGCGTAGATCCAGGTCTCCCCGGGGGCCAGGATGTCCGGCGCGGTCAGGTCGTCGGCCACGAGGGCCTGGATCTGCCAGCGGGCCGGCCCGATGTCCGCGCCGCCCAAAACCCACTGCGCCGCGATCTGCTGGGTCTCGTCGGCCTGGATCTGGATGTCCAGCCTCTCGAGCGTGTTCAGACCCGTGGCGCCGGCGTCGCGCCCTCCCAGCATGTAGAGATACTTCCGGTCGGCGACGGCCGGGTCGGTCGCCCAGGCGATCCCGGCGCCCTCACGTGCGGTCCCCATATCGGGAAGGCTGTAGAACATGCCCAGCGCACCGAGCGGCAGCGGCCGCCCGGTTCCCGGCACCACGGTGCCGTCGTCTACGAAGGTCAGTTCGGTGCTCGGAACCTCGCCGATTTGCACCTCGTTCCCGCCGGGCAGGTCGGGATCCGGGGTGCGGTAGATGCGGTAGCCGTCTGCACCGGGGATCGCGTCCCAGGTGATGGTGATGATGATCTGCTCATCGATGTCCGGCGTCTGGATCAGCAGCGGATCGCCGGCCAGCGTCTCCCCGCCGGGGTTCTCCGGATCCCCGGCCGGCCGCAGCGCCGAGACGCGGTAGGAGTAGCGACCGGGAAGCAGGGCCGCACTCGACTCGGCATCCACGCGCAGGTCCACGTCGGTGATCTCCGGGGCCTCCTGCGGATCCAGGATCTTCGCCCGCCAGACCGTGTTCACCGCGCCCGCGCCTCCGTTGCCCCCGGCCACGAAGACATAGCGGCCGATGGTGGTGCAGGCATGAAAGCTGCGCGCAGCCGGCAGCGTGTAGGGCAGGACGCTCCACTGGCCCAGGTCGCCGTAGGGATCGATGGCGGCCATCTCGACGGTGTCGTAGTACGTTGCCGCCGTGCTCTCCTGGGTGGTTCCATCGTCCCCGCCTACGGCGTAGACGAACCGGGCGCCCGGGGCGGCATCTCCGGCCACGGCGCACGGTGCCCGCCGGGCGGTGTTCATGTCCGACGTGGCGCTGAAGTTGGCCAGGTTCAGCGACGGGTTGGTCACCGCCAGCGCCGAGTACAGGGCGTAGGTGCCGTCGTCGTTGGTGACCTTGACGATGCAGATCGAGTTGTCCGCCACGGTCTGGGTGACGAAGTTGAAGGAGACCTGGATCGAGGTGGCGTCGCTTAGCAGGATGGTTCCCACCAGCGGAACGGTGGTGCCGCCCGGTTGCAGGCAGTCCGCCGAGAACGCGGGCGTGCGGAAGTTGGCACCCAGTATGGTGGTCTCCTGTACGTCCTGGTTCACCACGCTGGCCGGTGCCAGGGCGGTGATCACCGGCGGCGGCAGGGCGGTCACCTCGAAGGCGTCGGCCAGGTACCCCACGCCGCCGTCCGGGTTTACCGCCACCAGATCGTACATGCCCACCGGCAGCCCCGCGGGAACCGTCGAGGAGGCCCGCGTGGACGATACGTAGGCGGTGTATTTGAGCTCGGAGGCCAGCGTCCCGGGGCCCGCCGCCGCCGGGTTCAGGTAGAAGCGCGGAGTGGGCTCGAAGTTCAACATGCCGGGATCAGGTGCCTCCGGCGAGTAGATGTTGACGCCCGTGCGCGCGTCGGCCCACCCGAAGGGCAGTTCCACCCGGTCGATGGCCACGCTCAGATCCTCCACGATGGTCAGGCCCGCCGTCAGCGTCCCGGTGCAGCCCAGGTCGTCGGTCACCGAGATGTCGTAGTCGCCTGCCGCAAGACCAGATGGGACCACAGCCTGGACCCGGTTGGTCTGCACGTAGGTGAAGTCCAAAGCGGTCGCGTTGGCCGGATCGCCGGTGGGGTTGATGCTTACGCCGGTGACTGCGCCGAGGATGCCGGTGCTGTATACGGTCACCTGCAGGTTAATGCCGTTGTAGACCACCGGCGGATCCACGAAGAAGACAACCGGCATCGGGGTGATGTCCAGCGTGGCCGCCAGGGTGTCGGCACAGCCGTCCGGGTTGGTCACGCTGATGTCGTACAACCCCGGTGGTGTCGGGTCGGGGACCGCGGCCTGGAGTGTCTGAGCGTCGATGAAGGTGGTCGGCAGGTCGGCAGATTGAACGGCGTTACCGATGGAGACGAACGACCCGTCCACGAACCGGTCGCCGCTGACGGTAATGGCGCCCCCCGCCTCGCAAAGCTGCAGCGGGGACACGCTTGATACGATCGGCGGCAGGCCGATGTAGCTGGTGAAGGTGGTGCTGCAGGTGATGGCTCCGGGGTTGGTCAGGGTGACATCGTAGTTGCCCACTCCTACAGTTCCGGCCGGCACCGTCACCTGCATGGAGGTGCACAGGTTGGCCGCCGCCATGTTCGGAATGGCGACACAGCCGTCCATGGAGGTCACCTGCGCGTCCACCCCCTCGATGGTCGCCGCCGGCTGCTCCCCGCCGAGCTCCAAAAAGCCGCTTCCGGTAATGGTGAAGTCCGATGCGTTCTGCTCGCAGGGAGTGGTGGGCGAAACCCTGGTGATCAGCGGGGCTCCAACCAGGTAGAAGCCGCCGGCGCTGGTGTTGTCGCAGTCCGCCGGCGCCGGGTTGCGGACAGTAATATCCTGCCAGCCGCCGGTCAGCGTCCCGGCGGGCAGCATGAAGACCAACTCGGTGCAGGAGCGTGCGTTGAGCAGGGTCCCCGCCACGTCGACGCAGTCGCTGACCGTGTGGGCCGTGTAGCTGTTCCCGCCCACTTCCACGGTCGGCAGCGTCCCGTCCACGTCCAGAAAACCGGTGCCGCTCACTGTCAGGTCGACGGCCTGCTGGTCGCCGCAGAACATGTCGGGATCCACGCTGGCAATGACCGGCCCGGCAACCACCGCGATGGTGACGGTCTCGATGCTGGTGCAGTCGACCGGAAGCGGGTTGGTCACCGATACCGCGTGGGATCCCTCGGCCAGCGACTGCTGCGCCAGGCTGACGGTCATCTGCGTGCAGCTGCGCACCGCGCCGGCCGGCCCCTCCAGATCCTGGCAACTGCTTACGCTGGAGGCGGGCAGGGAGAGGCTGCCGACGTTTACCGTCGGCAGGACGCCGTCGTTGTCGATGAATCCGGTGCCGGTGATGGTCAGATCGATCCCACCCTGTTCCAGGCAGACCAGGTCGGGCGATACCTCCTCAACCTGGGGCGGCGGCACCACCAGCAGTTTCACTGCCTCGACGCTCGAGCATCCGGCCGGCTCCAGGTTGGCGACCACCACATCCAGCAAACCTTCGGGAAGGGATCCGGCGGGAATCTCCACGACCAGTGAAGTGCAGGTTCGCACCGTCTCCGATGGACCCGAGACATCCGAGCATCCGCCAATGGACTTGGCCGACAACTCCACGTTCCCGAATGTTACCATCGGCAGGGTCCCGTCGATGTCCAGAAAGCCCTGCCCGGTCAAGGTCACGTCCTTCGGTCCCTGCTGGATGCAAACCAGGTCGGGCTCGATAGCGGACAACACCGGCGGAGGCACGATGGTCAGTGCGTCTTGAAGCAGGGTTTCCTGCCCGGAGCCGTTTTCTACCCGGACGCGATAGACGCCGGGGACCAAGGTCAGAGCGGGCTTAATGGCCGCGGTCATGGACCGTTGGCTTTCCCAGGTGACGTCTTCATCGGGAATCGCCACCTCCTCGCCCGAGACGGCTGTGCCGGTCAGGTCCTTCGTCTGCTGCAGGAATATTCGGGGCAAGACAACCCCGGAGTTGTCGGTCGCGGTGTCGATCATCAAGGGCGCCAGTCCCTCGCCGCTCAATGTGATCTGCCGCTCCGCCTGCTCCACACAGAGAAGATCGGGCTGGACATCTGCGAGCAGAGGCGTCGGGCCGTCGATACGATCGCTGTTTCGGCTGCAGGCCGTCGCCAGAAACGCGGCGCCGGCCATGACAATGAACAAGCGTATTCCACGACTCATTTTGAATCCTCCTCCCCCCCTCGATTGTTCTTTCTGAGCACAAGCACTAAACGTGCCAGCACAAGAACTCAGCACGTAATCAAGGAAGATGGCGGTGTTCGACGCTGGCGGGCTGTCCGTATTCGACGATCGCGTCGATATCCAATCGACGTTTTGGTCGAATTAGTACAGCGAGTACTTCTTCATCTTGTAGCGGATGGCACGCTCGCTGAGGCCCAGGTCCCGGGCGGCAGCGCTCTTGTTGCCTTGGTTGCGCAGTAGCGCATCGCGGATCAGCGAGATCTCCAGGCGGGCGACCTGTCCCTCCAGATCTTCCTCACCCGCCGGGGAGGACTGTAGGGGCGTGACTTGGCTGAGCTGGGGTGGGAAGTCGTCCGGCCCGAGCACGGCGCTCTCGGCGAGCACTACCGCCCGCTCGATCATGTTTTCCAACTCGCGCACGTTGCCGGGGAATGGCCAGGTCATGAGTTTGTCGAGAACCTCCGGCGCTACCGATTCGATCTGAACGGAGGAAAGATCGGCGTGCTTGCGGATGAAGTGATCCATCAAAATGGGTATGTCCCCGGGGCGTTCCCGGAGAGGAGGCATGGTGACAGAAACCACGTTGAGCCGGTAGTAGAGATCCTCGCGGAAGACCCCCTCCCGGATCCTCTTTTCCAGATCCCGATGGGTGGCGGTGATCAGGCGGACGTCCACCTGGTGTGTCTTTGGACCGCCCACCCGCTCGAACTGCCCCGATTGCAGCACGTTAAGCAGCTTGATCTGCACGGGAACAGGAATGTCGCCGATCTCGTCCAGAAACAGGCTTCCCCCGTCGGCCAGCTCGAAGCGGCCCCTCTTTTCGTAGGTGGCGCCGGTGAAAGCCCCCTTCTCATGGCCGAACAACTCCGACTCGATCAGGGTCTCGGGCATCGCCGCGCAGTTGATCTCGAGAAACGGCTTGCTCCGCCTACGAGAGCTGCGGTGAATGGCCCGGGCCAGCATGTTCTTTCCTGTTCCGGATTCGCCCAGGATCAGCACCGAAGCCTTCGACGGCGCAACCTTCACCGCCAGCTCTTTCACCTGCCGCATGGCCTCGCCTTCCCCGACCAGTTCCGAGAAGGCCTCGGAAGACTTCACCACCTCGCGCAGGCTGCGGTTCTCGCGGGCGAGCCGCACTTTTTCCAGGGCCTTCTCGACCAGGGCCTCCAGCCGATCCAGATCGACGGGCTTGGCCAGAAAGTCGTAGGCCCCCGAGTGCATGGCCCGAACCGCGTCCTCCACGGTGGCGAAGGCGGTCAGCACCAAAGCCTGGAGATCGGGATGGCGACCCTTCAGTTTCTGGAGCAGTGCGATTCCGTCCGGGCCCCCCAGACGCAGGTCGGTCAGAAGCAGATCCACTTCGTACCGCGCGGCTTCCTCCTCGGCCTGCCCGGCCGAGGCCGCCTCGATCACCTGGTAGCCCCGCTTGCGCAGAAAACCCGAGAGCGTTTTACGCTGGGGCTCGTCGTCTTCGACCATGAGAATGGTGATGTCTTCATCCGCCACTTTGTACCTCCGGTTTCATCGGAAAGAACACCCGTGAGCGCGTACCCTTTCCCATCTCCGACGATAGCCCGAACCTGCCTTGGTGCGCCTCGATCAAGCGTCTGGCAATGGAGAGGCCCAGGCCGGTTCCCCGGGCCTTGGTGGTCATGAATGGTTTCTGCACCCGCTCCAGCGTCCCTGTATCCATGCCCGGGCCGTCGTCAATGATCTCCAGGTGTAGTCCATCCGCATCGACATCCGCCTGCACCAGCACCGTACCGCCCGCCCCCACGGCATCCAGGGCGTTGCCCACCAGGTTGGAAACGATCTGGGTGAAGCGTCGGCGATCCAGACGAACTTTTTTTCCAGCGGCCACGCCCGCCTCGATACGCTTGCCCTCCTGCCCAGCGCGGACGCGCAGCGGCATCAGCGCCTGCTCGACAATCTCCAAAAGAGGCAGGCTTTCAATTTCCAGGACCAGCGGCTTGCCCAACTCCATGAATTCCGAGACCACGTGGTTGACCCTGTCCGACTCGCTCTGCAGCATGCCGACCAACTCCTGGTAGTCGGCTTGTTCGGAGTCCGGAATGGAGAACTCGCGCTGCAGGCGCTGCGCGGCCATTTTAATCGTGTTGAGGGGATTGCGAACCTCGTGGGCCACCGTCTGCGCCATCTGGGAGATGGTCTGCCAGTGGTGGCTCTCTTCCTCCCTGGCGGCCAGCATCCGCTCTGCCTCCCGTTTTCTAATCGCCCAGCGATCCAGTATCCAGGTTCCTGCAAGGGAGATCAGCACCAGCAATCCCACCACCAGGTACAACACGCGGTGGCGCCACTCGATGCTCGCCTGAACAGCCAGCATGGGGGAGGCATCCACGCCCACCCGGAGCAACGCCGTGGTGCCGTCTGGCAACGGGAACGGCCCCAGTCCCTCGAACAGCGGCTCTGCGGGACTGTTGATCGTCCGGAAAGTCATGCCTCGCCGGTCACCGGCAAGCACTCCGCCGAGTTCAGCGTCTTGCTCGAAAGAGGAAACCTCCGCACCGGGAGAGCTTGCCAGCATGCCTTTCTCGTCCTGGATGACCGCGTAGACCACACCCTTGCCGACCACCTGGCGAAGCAGTGGTCCCAGGCCGGTCTCCCGCCGCAGCCCGGCGAGTTCCTCGGCATCACGGCAGACGATCACCGTCTTGCGGGAAACGCTGAAGCGCGAGCAGTATAGGCCGTACCGGTTCGCCCCACCGCCCTCGACGATCTCACTTTCATCGGCGTTTTTCATCTCCTGCTTGAACCCGGCCCGGCCGTCCTCGACGACCGGCCCCCAATCGCCGGAAAGTTCCTTCCATGTCTCTCCGATCAGCCAGGCGCGTATCCCTCCCGACAGCAGCCGTTTCCTCTCGCCGGGATCCTCGATGTCGACCCGGGCGATCAGCCTGGCGGTGAGAGCCAGTGTTTCCTCGGACAATGCATACAGAGCATCCAGTGCTCTTGCGGCCCCCCGGGTGCTTTCCCATATCAGCCGGGCGACCGACTCGACGTGCGCTTCGTAGACTCGATCGAAATCCCGATGCACGCGCTGGTTCTCCATGCCTGTCCAGATGCTCACCGCCGAGGCGAACAGGATTGCCACGGCGGGCATGATCCATAGAAATCGTCTGTTTCTTACCGTCGACATGAAGGTCAATCCTCGTTCTTCGTCATCCGGGAAACCCCCAGCGCAATCATCATCAGCGCGGCTGCATGCAGCAAGGGAACAATCACGGTCCACACGTCGAGCAGCACCATGTAGGTCAGGGTAACGCCAAAATCGCCATGCTGGGCCTGCCCGCTCAGTTTCAGGCGGACAATCGGGTCGGCAATGAGCCCGATCAGCTCGATCAGCGCCCCGGCGGAAAGTAACCTCGAGGCGCTGGCCCACTTCTTCCGGACGAGCCTGCGGGCGACCACGAGCAGGCCGGCGGCTCCGCAGGCGGCGGCGATTGTAGACAACAGCCATGCTGTACCGAAGAGATTCATCTGGATATCCATACCGTAATCGATGCACGACGGCTTGGAGATTGCAAGCATCGGGCCCGGGTGCGCATGGACTGATTCTGTCGCGTCTGCTATTGTTGTTAACGGTAAAGCAAGGTTCGAGGGTGCGACATGGACGTGCACAGGCGTCTTCTTTCGGTATTGGCGGCGGCTTTCTTGCTCGCAAGCATGGCGGGTTGCACAGGGTCGATCGAAGTTACCGATGCCGGGGACGATGCCGGGGTTATCAAAGACGGTAACGATGGCGCTGCCGATCCCGGCGACCGGGCCGACGGTATGGCCGATGGCGCCGACTACGGTTCCGATCAGGGCGGCGATCCCGGCTTCGACGCCGGGCCGGACGAGGGAGACGAGTACATTCCTGACGGCGGCGGAAGCTGCGAGACGATAAGCTGTGCCGATCTCGAATGGTGCCTGGACGGTATTTGTCACTGCCAGTCGGGCTGGGAACGTCAGGGCCCAGACTGCCTGCCCGTCATTCCCACCGATTTCGGTTCGCGGACGGCGGCGGGCGTGTGTGCCAAGTGGAAGGCCGACTATTCAACCAAGGCCGCCTGGGTCTGGCAAGCGGGCGCGGACGACTGCGACGACGGAACGCTCAACCCCGAATCGATAGACGACGGCATCCGGCGCATCAACCTGTTCCGCTGGCTGGTGGGACTTTACCCGGTCTTCAACAAGCGCACGCTGAACGTCTACGCCCAACCCTGCGCCGTGATGATCAAGGAAAACGGAAGCCTGAACCACCAGCCGCCCACAGACTGGAACTGCTACACGGCGGAGGGGGCCTCGGGCGCATCCAATTCAAACGAATGCATGGGGCGCTCGGATCCGGCCGGGGCGATCGACGCCTACATCGGAGATAACAACGTCTCGTCGCTGGGCCACCGCCGCTGGCTTCTGGATCCGCCCTACAAACCGGCCGGCATCGGCCAGGCCACTTCATGGAACTGTACTTATGTCATGACCGGGGGCAACGAATTCAGGCCGGATTGGCTGGCCTATCCTCCGCCCGGGCCTTGCCCAC
>Ga0307380_10000361_pt1 | contig 74362 bp, 56 predicted proteins | sample UN3MG_FD_202239 | JGI IMG/M metagenome (GOLD analysis project Ga0307380, IMG submission 202239) | Soil microbial communities from Risofladan, Vaasa, Finland - UN-3 | ecosystem: Environmental > Terrestrial > Soil > Coastal area > Acid sulfate soil | place: Finland: Risofladan, Vaasa | collected...
CTGCTGCACGTAGAACGACACGTGCTGCCCCTGCCCCCCCATCAGCGTCGGCCGCCCCGCCACCGCGACATCCGAGCAGGCGAGCACGGGCGGGCGGTTCCCCTCCCCGTAGGGCGACAGCCTTTCGAGGTCCTCGACCAGCCCGCGCGTGACCGACGCGAGCGACACTCCCAGGTCCACCTCCAGCATGCCGCACGGCTCCCAGTCGGCGAGCTTCCGCAGGGCCTCCGCCTCGAAGCGCTGCCGGAAGCGGTCAACCTCGCTCCGCAACAGCCGCATGCCGGCGGCCTGCCGATGGCCGCCGTAGCTCAGCAACACGTCCTCGCACGCCTCGACGGCCTCGAACAGGTCGAAGTGCGGCACCGAGCGGGCCGAGCCGCGCGCGATCTCGCCGTCGAGCGACAGCAGGATGGTCGGGCGGCAGAACTCCTCGGCGATCTTCGCGGCCACGATGCCCACCACGCCCGCGTGCCAGCCCTCGTCGGCCAGCACGATGGCCCGGCGGCCCTCCAGGTCGTTCGCCTCGGCCAGGCGGCGCCGGGCGTCGCTGAGGATCGCGCTCTGGATCCGCTGACGCTCGCGGTTCTTCCCGTCGAGCTCGCGGGCGATGGCCGCGGCCCGCTCGGGCGAGTCGCTCGTCAGCAGCTCGACGCACAGGCCGGCCTGGGCCAGCCGCCCGGCCGCGTTGAGCCGCGGCCCGATCCCGAACGAGATGTCGCGCGGCGTCAGCGGCTTGTCGGCCACGCGGGCCTGCCGCACCAGCGCCGCGATGCCGGGGCTGGTCGAGCGCCGGAGCGCGTGCAGCCCGTAGATGGCGAAGATGCGGTTCTCCCCTACCAGCGGCACCACGTCGGCCACCGTGCCCACCGCGACCATCCCGATGGCATCGAGGAGGAACTGGCGAAACTCCTCACTCACCCGCTTCCCCGGCGAAAAGCTCTGCGCGACCGCCCAGGCGAACTTGAACGCCACGCCCACCCCCGACAGGTCGCGGAACGGATACAGGCTGCCCGTGAGCTTCGGGTTCACCACCGCGCAGGCCCGCGGCACCGTGTGCGGCGGCTCGTGGTGGTCGGTGACGATCACGTCCATGCCCAGTTGCCGCGCCAGCTCGACCTCGGCGGCGGCGCTCGTGCCGCAGTCCACGGTGACGATCAGGTTCACCCCCTCCTCCGCCGCCGCCTTCACGGCCTCGGCGTGCAGGCCGTAGCCCTCCTCCACGCGGTTGGGGATGTAGTGGGCGGCCTCGACGCCCAGCACCCGCAGGAACTGGATAAGCAGCGAAGTGGCCGTCACCCCGTCGGCATCGTAGTCGCCGTAGACCAGGATGCGTTCCTGGCTGCCGATGGCCCGCCGCAGGCGCCACACGGCCTTCTCGATGTCGGGCAGCAGCCCGGGGTCGTGCAGCCGGCTCAGGTCGGGCGAGAGGAAGTCGCGTGCCGCATCGGCGCTGCCCAGACCCCGGTTGCACAGCAGGTGGGCCACGATGGGCGAGATGCCGAGGGCCTCCACCAGCCCGTCGCGCTCCCGCTCCTCGCAGTCGCGCAGCACCCACTGCTTCCCCGTCAGGCTAAGCTGTCTCACCGCGCCGTTCTCTCTTCTTCCGCGTCACGCGTCACGCGTCACGCATCATTCTCCCGCGATGATCTTGTCCATCGCCTCGCTGATCCCGCGGAGCACCGCCTCGTCGCCGCCGCGGACCTCCGCCGTGAGCCAGCCGTTATAGCGGACGCCTGCGATGGCCTTGCGCACCGCCGGCCAGTTCACGCTCCCCTCGCGCAGCGGCACGAACTGCCGCGTCTTCAGGTCAAAGTCCTTCAGATGCATCCGCACGATCCGCCGGCCCAGCGTGCGAATCCACTGCTGCGGCCACCCGTAGATCAGGATGTTCCCCACGTCGAAGTACGCCTTCACCCACGGGCTCTTGAAGCTGTCCACGTAGGCATTGAACTCGACCGGGCCGAGGAGGAACCTGTTCCAAACGTTCTCGACCGCGATGACGACGCCCAGCTTCTTCGCCGTGGGCAGCATCTTGCGGATGGCGGCCCGCGAGCGCGTCAGCGCCTGCTCATAGGTCGCCTCGTCGTTCACCACCGCGGGCACGAGGAGCACGCAGTCGGTCCCCAGGTCGTGTGCGTTCTGCATCGAGGTCACCATGCCCTTGATGCTCTTGGCGACGACGCTCTTCTTCGGGCTGGAGAGCGGGAAGCCCCAGTGGTCGGAGTTCATGATATCCACGATGGCGATGCCGGTGTTCGCGGCCGCCTTCTTCAGCGCCCGCACGTCGGCCTTCTTCTTGATCGTCCCTGGCTCCACCCCCTCGAAGCCGACCTTCCTGGCGAGTGCGAGCCTTGCCTCCAGCTCCAGCTCCTTCGGCAGCAACCCCAGGCAGCAGCCCTTCTTCATCGGTCCCATCCTTTCCCGGTCAGGCGGCAGATCGCCGCATCGCACCACCGCTTGTGGGCATCACACCACAGCACTGCATCATAGCGTGGTCAGTGGGCGCTTGCAAGCCAAAAATCCGACTCCGCCGACATGGAGTTGCTCAATGCTGCCCAATGCGCCCCATTATCGCGCCACACACCCACATCGTGCTCTCCGCCGTTGGCCAAGACTCGCGCCCTTTCCCCCCCTTCCTGGGCGCGGCTGATGACCTGGCATACCTCGCCCCGATCGAGAGCTGCAACCGGTGGTGAAATAACGACTTACGTCGCCTCTCGCATCGTGCGTCGTGGCGCGCCAAGACTCGCGCCCCTGTGAGAGGGGCGCGAGTCTTGGCTGCGGGCGCCCCATTCCTGGAGCCCTGGCCTCTTGACACACGTGCGAGTCGGGGCTAGTACTCTGTCAACCTTGGAATGATGGGTAGAGTCTCTTGAGCTTTCTCCTCGCGTCCTCGATGTTGAATTGCCAGGTATGGGTGTCAAATCTTTAGTTTTGAATTATTCGGCTCACGTGCAAGAGTGCTGAATCTTCGTTCTTGGCACCACCTCAGCCGAGTGAAGTGCACGCCCCCACCGAGTCAAGCTCGGTGGAGGCGGGACAAGGCATGCACTTCAGACGGCTGAAGTGCTACGAGATGTGAGGATGTGCCACCCGCCGGCCCGTCGGCCGCCGCGGCTCAGCTCAATGATCCGGCTTTCCCAGCGCCGGCACCCTCAGCGCGAGCCTTGGGGTTCGTTCCGCAGAAAGGGCGACGGGGCGAGAGAGAGAAGGTCGTCATCGAACCAGCAAGGCACAACATCGTTTCGGCAGCAGGAGCTTCGCGCCGGCGCCGGTCACGCGAGCGGACTTGGCCGTCAGCAGCTTCGCGGCGCCGGCGTCCGGCACAGCGACTTCCTTGTCCACGTCGCCGAGGTTCAGCGCGACGACGTACTGCCGGTCGTCCAGGCCGTGGACCCGAACGACGCGAACGTCCCTCTCTCCATCGAGGACGCGGTAGCGCCCCACGAGTTGTTCCGTCTGCCTTGCCTCCACGTCGGTGACGAACGCGACGCAGGCGGCGAAGATCTCTGTGCCGGCCTCGTAGTCGCGGGGAGGGAGCGATCTCAGGCTTAGGCTCACGGTCTGGCCTGCATGGCCGCGGTCATTGCCCGATGGGGCAACCGGCCGGCACGAAAGCCTGGCCGGCTCGCCGATGGATACGACGCCCAGCACGTCATCAATGTTGGACCAGGGCGTGACAGAGTCCTGCACCTCCAGGCATTCCTTCCGGCCGCCCGGGCCGTAGACGGTCCGCCGCATGTCCGAGAAGACGGAACGGACAAGGCGGTAGTTGATGTCCGATGTGGCCAGTCGCTCGATGGGGCGGACGGCGCGGCCGGACGCGGCGAACAGGACCGTGCGGCCGTCGGGCAGGGCGACCATGAACCGTTGGTCCATCACGCTGGTCGGTTCGGACCCTTGGCGGAACTCCGTGTGTTCGCTGACGGCAAAGCCGCCTCCGAACGTCTCGACCCTTCGGCTTGCCTGTCCTCGCTGAAGCGCCTGGCGGCTCTTGCCGGCTTCGTCGGCCAGCCAGTAGTGAGGCGCCAGGCTCCCATCCCACTGAGCAAGGTGGTCGCCGAGGCCCTGGCCCCGCGGCACGATCAGGCCGGTCACGCCCGTTCCTGCCCGCCAGCCCCAGGAGGCGAATCGCTGCGGGTCCCGAGCGTACACGAACGACGCGTGGGGACTGTGGAACACCCTCGTGTGGGCGCGGTCGACTTCGGCCTGCGACGCGGGCTCGGGCGGCGCATGCTGCTGGCGGAGCCAATAGGCAAAGCCGACGTTCTTCGCGTCGTTGGCGTTGAACAGGTATTCCGCATTACTCGGCCCGAAGTCGCCCTGGCCGCGTTTGAGTTGCAGCCACTCCAGGTTGCGGAATGCTCCCTGCTCGATCAGCCTGGCCTCGGGGTCGCCGAACATCATCTGGAGGCCCACCATGTGGAACCGGGCGCTCGAGACGCCGTAGAGATAGTCGGCCCAGTCCTTCCCGTTCGGGTAGGCGATCCGTCCGTCCCACAGCGCCAGCCCCTTGATGACTCCCATGACATCGCGGTAGTGCAGATGCCAGATCGGCGAGACTGGCTTGCCCGTGCCATGCAGCATGTCGTAGAGCGACACGATGCGATGCGAGGCGAAGCCCATGTAGCCGGGATGAATCCCCAGGCCGTGATGGGTGAGGGTGAAGTCGGGGTGGAAGACCGGGCAGCGACGCGCGACCCAGTCCTTGACCGGCTTCCCGTCAATCACCGTATCGTCGCTCCGATCGGACTCGACCGAGAGCGAGCTGGCGTAGCCGTGCTTGGCCAGAGCCAGCCACTCGCCCGCCTGCGGGTGATCGGGATAGAGCAGCGCCGCGCGGGCCAGCAGGTTCATCGTCCAGGTGATGCCTTCGTGGCGGTAGTCCTTCAGCGCGCGGGCCCGGCCGCTGGTGCGTTCGTCTTCCACAATGTCGAGCAGGATCTCGCGAATGCGCTTCTTGCTGGCGGGCGTCACCACGTCCGGCGCGATCTGGAGCACGTCAACCATGTTCCCAATGACCCAGGTCTCGTACCGCAGGCTGCCGGGGCGAGGCTGCCTGGCCCAGCAGCCTTCTTGCGGGCCTTCCGCTCGGTAGGTTGCGCAGAGGTACGCGATAGCGGAGTTGATTCGCTCGGCAAGCTTCTCGCGGGGCCACTCGGCGTCCTGGTTGTCTGCATCCGCGGCCAGCGCGGCGTACACCGGCAACGACCGCGCGGTGCGCACGTGGGGATGCCCTTTTCCGAAGCGGCACTTGCCCAGGTCAGGACATGCGGGATCCGCCTCCCAGTGTTGCTCGGCTCCCTTCACCCAGCGGAGCAGCACACGCCGGTAGTCGCCGGCCTGTGGGTAATCCGCAGGCAGCGCCTGGCGCCATCTGGCGTACTCCGATTGCAGGATGGCCGGCCCGTCGGCGCCGGCGGCGCGCCCCGCGGGCGGGGCGTCCTGCCCGGCGGCGCGTGCAGGCAGCAGCGCCAACAGGCAAGAGAGAGTGCCCGTGGCCGTAACCGTGAACGTAGGTCTCATGGTGCGCCCTCTACTCGCGCGTGGGTTGCAGGCCGACGACTTCCGCGGCCACGGCGTACAGCTCGCCCGGCTGCGGACACCATGCTTGATTATTGCTGCCCCCCGAGGCATGGAGCTCGCTGCTGTGTTTGAAAGGCAGCGTACCACTACGGCGCTGAGCTGTCAAGAGTCTCCTGCTGGAATGTAAGCGGCGCGGGTGTCAAATCTTCAATTGTCAATTATCGGGATCAAGCAGGAGGATTTCGCCCTCGTCCAGGCGAGGGAGGGTGACGGTGATGGCGTCGGGAGACTTGGTGATGGGGAGCTGCTTGTCGAGCCAGGCTGCGGTGACGCGCGAGACGTCCCCTGCCCCGCGAATCGTGACGCTCAGGTTCTCGCAAGGCACGAGTCCGCGGCCATTGTAAGCCCAGTTCATCAGGCAGGCGGCGCGCTTGCCCGTGGCCTTGTTGCGGACGAGGATGCCCTCGACCAGCGGCTGTGAGGCGTCCACAACAGGCTTGACGGCCTCCAACGCCGGCGCGGCCACGATGCGGCGCAGGGCAGGATCGAAGTCGAGCGACATGTCGAAATCGTCGCGGTGGACGCGCGCGGCGTACTCCAGCCCGGTGAAGAGGCCCACGACAATGGCCTGCCCCTTGCCGAAGGGGTGGCGGGTGGCCGCGACCGCGCCGTCGGCGAACTTGGCCATGGCCTCCGTGCCCTCCCCCGGCTCGAGCGTCTCGCGGCCGACGACGGGCTTGAGCTTGGCGTCGAACGCCCCTTTGCCGCTCACCGCAGCCGCGTCGGGCGCAGGCTTCACATCTCTGAACGTGCCCAATCCCGTCGCTCCATAGCGACGGGCTTCGCACCAGAGCTCAGGCGGGTTGCGCTTCGTCAGGCCAAGGACGGGCCGAAGGGTGTCGAGGGGCTGATTCGCCTCATCGAAGGCGAGGCCGCCGGCGCTCGTGCAGAGCGTACCGCCGCCCTTCACCCACTCGGCGAGCTTCGCCGCGGCCGACCGCTTGAGGTGGCTGCCGTTGACGTAGATGACCTTGTAGCGGCTCAGGTCGTCGCTCGCCAGCATCTCCTCGTCGAGGGGGTCAACTGGCACGTGCGCGTGCTGGAGCGCGGTGTAGACCCACTTGCCGTTCTCCCAGTCGGCCGGGCTGCCCCAGTACTCGGACGAGAGCGGTCGGACGATGGCGACCTCGGCGGGCACGGCCCACGTGCCGCCGTAGAGGACGTCCTCGGCCGCGGCGATGAGGCGCGCGGCTTTGCTCACAAGCACCAGGTCGTCGGGCCGCTGGGAGAAGCTGTCGCCCTTGGAGTAGTCGGGGCCGTAGGTATACCAGAAGAGCATGGTCGCGCCGCGGCTCAGGGCGGCGAGCGCCCGCTGAATCGGCGCGCCGCGGTGGGGCTTGACGTAGATGCCGAACCGCTTGCCCATTCGCTCGCTCACCACGCGGCCCACGTCGCACAGATAGCTGTCCCACTGCCACACGCGCGGGTCGCGGTTCGAGGTTTCATACACGAACGCGTTGTCGGCGTGGCGATAGAAGTCGAAGAAGTCGAGGCTGTGCCCGCCCATGAGAAACGTGTTGCCCCGGAGGGCCATCGAGTAGACCCACGGCTGCTGTGCGGCTCCGGTGCGCTTCGCCTCGTTGGCCTTGTCGCAGGCGTCGCGGAACGGGGTGAAGAGGCGTGCGGAGGCGATGCAGTTGAAGCGCCGCGAGAGATAGGTGAGCAGGCCCCAGCCGCGCTCGGGCAGCCAGGGCTCCTTGGGCAACTGCACGGGCCAGTCGGCTGGGGGCTTGTAGACGTTGGGGCGAATCTCCGACCAGGCCTTGGCCCCGAAGTCGGCGAGCGTGAGGCCCTGGCCTTTGACGAATTCGCGGAAGCCCTCGATGCAACGCGGGCAGACCGACTGGTGGCCCTTGCCCTCGGGCGCGGCGTCGAAGACGCTGCCAATCTCGTCCACCGTGAGGGGCCACACCTCATCCACTCGGAGCTTGAGGACTTGGTTGAGGACGCGCTCGACGCCCTGGCGCGTCGTCTCGGCGACCTTGGGATGGTAGGGGCAGCCTGCGCCCTCGGGCACACTGGTCGGCTTGCCGCCGCGCTCGGGCCGCCGCACGGCGGGCACGGGGTAGCCCATGCCGTGAAGCTCACGGATGCGGGCGAACTCGGCGGCGATGCCCACGCGGCTCTCAATGGTCTCGAAGACGTAGGGCGCGGCGCCGCGGAGACCCGTGAGGCCCAGTTGGCGCAGGGCGCGCAGCTCGGCCTCCACGATGGCTCGGTTCGTATGGCGGATACCGTAGCCGGCCCCCTCGCCGTAGCCGCCGCAGTCGGTGAGGATGCCGAAGCGCTTCGGCACCGGGCGTTTCGCCCACGGCAGGGCTTCGAGCATCGCGACGCGCTTCGCCGCATATTCGCTCAGGCCGCACAACTCGTCAAGGAACTCCTTGCTCTCGGGCGTCACGTCGCCCTGGAGGCGATAGAGCGGCAGGACGAGGCCGACCGTCGGCCCCTCCGGCCCCGCCTCAGTGAGGCGCTTGACGACCTTGCCCTTGAAGCTGAACTCGAACTCGACCTCGGCGCCCTTGAGGGCTCTGCCGCGTTCGAGGCCTTCGAGCGTGAAGGTGATGAATGCCTTGCCGCGGGCATTGAGCGTCGCGACGGGCACGCTGGGCGACCAGGCGCCCTTCTTCAGGTAGAGATAGCGGTACGCCTTGTCCTCGACGACCACGGCCTCTTTCGCGATCGGCTCGCCGACCTCGTCGAGCTGAATGTCGCCGCCCTTCGGCTCCTGGCCGGGCTTGAGGGACGGGCCTTTGGGCGCCTTGTAGGTGAGAGCGGTCAGCTCGCCGCGCACGACCGTGCCGCCGAGTCCCTCGCCGCCCCAGCGCCACAGGATGCGGGCCGGCACGTCGGGCGTCAGCGCCGTCACCCGCGCGCGGAGGGTGAAGTCCCTAGCCGCTTCGCCGGCCCAAGCCCCGCCGGCCGATAGAGCAACGCAGAGAAGCCAGGCATAGCCACGAATCCACACGAAGAGACACGAATTGGGTTGGTCGACTCGGGGCTGTCCCTTTGTTCGTGGGCATTCGTGTCTATTCGTGGCCATGTCCTCACAACGCAGGCTCACGGCAATCGCTCCGATGCGGGGATGTGGATGACCGTCAGCGCACAGGCGTCCCACACGAGCTGCCGCCCGCGCATCGCGCCGAAGCTGCCGTTCCAGGTGACGTAGAGCTTGTCGCCCGCGGGGTCCACGGCGAGGCTGAACGTGCCGACGGGGATGTAGCCCAACTTCTCGCGGAGGAACGGATAAAGGAAGGCGATGACCTTCTGGGCCTTGGTGCGGGCGTCGAACTGCACGATGGGAGCGCCATCCCGTTCGGCGCCCCCGTTGGCGCCGGGCACGTAGTAGAGGTAGCGGCCCGTCGGGTCGGCGTCGAGCGAGGCCACGTAGTCCTGGCCGCCAATGGCGGCAGAGCCGATGCCCTCGACCTGGCCGGCCTTCGGGTTCACCCGCCAGATCGTGCCATCGCCCTCCTGGGCGACGGTGTAGATGCAGCCGTCGGGCGTTTCCTGCGTGGCGGCGCGGAGGCCGATCTCGACGCCCAGCTTCGTGACCTTCCCCTTACCTGGGTCGAAGCAGACGAGCGGCCCCTGCGTGCCGGGGGTGAAGTAGACGCGGCCCGTGGACTTGGCGAAGATGAGGGCGCGCGTCGGCCCGTTGTCGCACGAGTGGAGCAGGCGCTTCGCCTTCAGGTCGTAGGCAAAGAACTTCGCGGCATTGCCCTTGCCTTCGCCGGGCACGGCGCCGCCGTAGAGGACGAGGCGCTTCGGGTCGAGCACGCTGCACGGGATGGCGTGCTTCGGGATGGGGGCGTGGACGACGACCTCGGTCTTGCCGGTCGGCGGGTGGCAGCGGAGAATCCAGTCGCCCTCGTAGGCACCCTGGGCGCCTGGGGCGCGATAGGTGGCGAAGTAGAGCCAGCCGTCGTCGCCGAGATCGAGGCGGCTACCGATCATGCCGGGCGAATAGTGGCCCACGGGCACGTTGACCGCGGCGCGCACGTCGGCGACCTGGCGGAGCGCTTTCGTCTGTCCGTCGTACTCGTAGATGAAGCAGTGCCCGTTGCAGTCGCCGAGCGACGTGTAGTACTTGCCGTCGGCGGCCACGCCGTCGCCCCAGCACGACCAGGGGTTGCCGCGAACCGTCTGGCAGGGAAAGTAGAGAAAGTCCACGGTCGGCAGGGCTTTGGCGAACGCGACTCCGCCCATGATTTTCATCAGGGGCGGCGGCTTGAGGACCTCGGGCGCCCCCCTCAGCGTGGCGACGGCCTTGCCCCCCGGCAGCGTTGGGGGGAATCGCGCCTCGCCCGCCGCCGCGGCTGATAGCATAAGAAGCGAGAGCCAGGAGTAGCCACGAACCCACACGAAAAGACACGAATTGGGTGGGCTGGGTGGGGGCCGTCTCTCTGTTCGTGGGCTTTCGTGTGAATTCGTGGCCATGTCCTCTTGCCTTCGGCCAGTCGGCAGTGCCAGGGGCAGCAAGGAAGCGATGCCGGTCGGTCTCATGGCTCCGCCACAGTGAGAAGCTGGTCGGCAGGCGTGCCCGGCTTGCGGATGGTGCCCTTGCCGAAGGGGAGGACGATCTGGACATCGCACGTCGCGAGCTCGCCCAGGCCGAAGTGGGCGACGGCCTCCTGGCCCGTGCAGTAGCCGAATCCCGTGCCGATCTCCTGGCAACCGACGAGGGCCTCGGGCGTGCCCAGCTTCCCTGGCTCATAGACCGCCACCTTGGCCCCGATGCCCATGCGGTTGAGTGTCTTCCCGACGACCTGCACCCGCAGCCAGTGCTTCACCGGGCTGCGGTTGAGGAAGAGCTTGGAGGGCATTTGGGGGAGTGAGCCGGCGAAGAAGAGGTCGAGTCGGCCGTCGCGGTCGAAATCCGCCACGGGGCCGGCGGGGAAGTAGGCGTCGCCCTTCTCGACGGGCGGCACGTCGAAGCGCAGGCGGCCGAGATTGCGGCACACGAGGGGCCGGGTCGCGCCGTCCGCAGTCCACGTCGCCGCGACGACGATGTCGGGCCAGCCGTCGTTGTCCATATCCGCCACCTCGACTTGTGCGTGCTTGAGGTGCAGGCGCTGCGGCGTCCAGGAGGGGAAGTCGTAGGCGAGGCCGGCCTCGCGGCTTGCCTCGCGGAACCTGGGCACGCCATCGCGGAGGCCGTCGTTGACGAACAGGTGCAGCCGCGCCGGCTGGGCGTGGTCCACGACCACAATATCAAAGTCGCCGTCGCGGTCGAAGTCGCCGTAGGCCACCCCGCAGGGCGATGCCTCGTTGTTGATGGGCGGGTACTGGAAGGCCTGGGAGCCGCCCTCGCGGTACGTGCCATCGCCCTTCGAGAGGAAGAGGCGGTTGGCCTGGCTCACGAACATGTCGGGCCAGCCGTCGCCGTTGAGGTCGGGCGTCGCGACGCCGAGGCCGGGGACATCGTTGGGGAGGCCGGCTTTGGCCGTGGCGTCCTCGAAGGCGAGCCGCCCCTTGTTGCGGAAGAGGCGCGTGAAGCCGTCGCCCCACTTGTCGCCCAGGACGAGCAGGTCGAGCAGTCCGTCGCCATCGTGGTCGAGCACTCCGATGCTCCTGCCGCCCATGATGACGCAGGCGGCGTTGCCCTGGGAGACGTCGCGGAAGGTGCCGCCCACGTTCTCGAAGAGCTGGTTGGCCACGCGCAGGCCGCGGGCCTTCGAGTTGTGCGACACGTAGAGATCGAGGTCGCCGTCGTTGTCGAGGTCGGCGAAGACGGCGCCGCTGGTGCGCGCCCGCGTCGCCAAGACGGCCTGGCCGGAGTGGCGGAACTTCCCACCGTCGTTGATGAGCAGCATGTTCGGCACGGGGCCGTTCGCGCCAATGTAGCGCTCAGGGGGCCTGTCGCAGAAGTTGCCCACGAAGAGGTCGAGGTCGCCATCGCCGTCAATGTCTCCGCACGCGGCCGCGTGTGCCATAATGCCCCGCAACGGCCCGGCGAGGCCCCACGACGCCGTCGCGTCCTCGAAGGACATTGCGTCCTCGCCGCCCGCCCAAGCCCCGCTGGCCGATAGAGCAACGGAGAGAAGCCAGGCATAGCCACGAATCCGCACCAAAAGACACGAATTGGATTGGGTGGGCGGGGGCCGTCTGCCTGTTCGTGGCCGTTCGTGTCTATTCGTGGCTATCTCCTGCTGGCTGAAACCTGTGGCGGGCGGGAGTTGGCTGCTGCGGCGCAGGATCACGGCAATCGCTCCGATTCGGGGATGTGAATGACGGTGAGGGCGCAGGCATCCCAGTTGGGCCGCCCCCGGTTGTCGTGGCTCAACGCCCCGTTCCACGTGATGTACAGCTTGTCGCCGGCGGGGTCCACGGCGGTACTGAACGTGCCGATCGGCGTGTAGCCGTACTTCTCGCTCAGGAAGGGATGGAGAAACGCGATGACCTTCTTCGCCTTGGTCCGCACGTCGAACTGCACGACGGCGGTTCCGTCGCGCTCGCTGCCGCCGTGGGCGCCGGGCACGTAGTAGAGGTACCGACCCGACGGGTCGGCGTCGAGCGACGTGATGTAGTCCTGGCGGCCGACGACGGCGGAGCCGAGCTTCTCGATCTGTTCGGCCTTCGTGTGGAAGCGCCACAACTCGCCGCTGCCCCGGGTCGAGACGGCGTAGATGTAGCCGTCGGGGGTCTCCTGGCTGGCGGCGCGCAGCCCCGCGGTGATGTTGAGCTTCACGGGCGGCCCCCCCTTGTCGGGCTCGTAGCGGTGGAGCGGCCCTTCGAGGCCGGGCACGAAGTACACGCGGCCCGTGGACCGGGCGAAGAGCATGTATCGCCCCGGCCCGCCGGCGCCGGAGTAGAGGAGCTTCTTCGCCCTCGTGTCGTAGGCGAAGAACAGCCCCTCCTCGTCCTTCCCTGCGCCGGGCACGGTGCCGCCGTAGAAGACCAGGCGCTTCGGGTCCAGCACGCTGCACGGGATGCAGTGCTTGCCGACGGGGCCGTGGGCGACCACCTCGGTCTGGCCGCTGGCCGGGTTGTGGCGGAGAATCCAGTCGCCCTGGTAGTGGAATTCGTCGGTCGTGACGCGGGTGGAGCCGCGATGGGTGGCGAAGTAGAGCCAGCCGTCGTCGCCCAGGTCGAGCCGACCGTGGATTTTTCCGGGCACGTAATGGCCCTCGGGCATCTTGAGGACGCTCGCGACGTCGCACAGGAGGCGGAGCTGTTTCGTCTTCGCATCGTATTCGTACACGAAGGCGTTGCCGGCGGGGCCGTTGTGGTCGCCGATGGTCGAGTAGTACTTGCCCTCCGTGGCCACGCCGTCGCCCCAGTTCGACCACGTCTTCGCCTTGTAGGTCTGGCCGGGGTAGTACAGGAAGTCCACGGTCGGCGGGGCTTTCGCGACCGCCACGCCGCTCATCGCCGGCGGGGCTTTGAGGAAGGCATCCACGCAGTCGGTCGCAACCGTCTTGCCGCCAGGCAGCTTCGGGGGGTAGGTGACCTCCGTCGTGCCCGCCGACAAGGCGGCCATTGCGACCCATGCCCACGCGAGCCACAGCACGCTGGACTTCTTCACGGTATTCTCCTTCACCGCAAGCGCTACACGACAACGGACGTGCCCGATTATACGCCTTTGCCGGCGGGGGATTCAACCGGTGGCACAGGCGTCTCGCCTGTGGGCCACGGGCAAGATGCCGGTGCCACCAGGCGCTTTGCCAGCACGCGGCACAGCACCCACAAGGCATCGAGCGGCAGTTGGCGGTGAGCGTGCCTGTCGAGCAGGAACTTCGCCCTGGCGGGGAACTCGTCGTCGGCGGCCCAGAGGACGATGACCACCGGAACGCGCGGCAGGGCGGCGAACACGTAGGCCGCGTCGCCCATCGCCACGGCCCGCCCGCCGAGCCGCTCGGCGGCCTTGCGGAAGGCGTCGAGGCGCTCGCCGAACGCCTTCTCCAGGCCCGCCGTCGGCATCGGGTGCGGGCCGCGGAAGAAGAAGTCGCCATAGGGCAGGCTCTTCGGGTCCACCCACTCGTTCGCCGGCCGCTCCTCCTGAGCGGTCAGGAGGTACTGGAGGCAGACGAGCATGGCCTCGTAGCCGACGGCGCCTTCTGCCCCTTCGGCGCGCCTCTCACCGGGCAGGAGATAGAGCGGCGTTCCGCACAGCGGCACAAGATAGGCCTGGCGGCCCGCGTCGAAGGCCACCACGCCCCTGGCGACGACCTCGTCGGGCCGCGCGCCCTGGAGCCGCTCCCAGAGCACGCCGATCGGATCCTGCTTCTCGGGCATGGCAAGGAGCCCCTGAGGCTCGGATGAGCAGGCGACACGTGGCTCGATTATACAAGCTGTCCGTTCCCCGCTCAAAGGCGTCGCGTGGGAATCGCCACTTGCCGCTCAAGCGGCAATGCGCTACCTTCGGGCACTGCACTGGAACTGGCATCGTGTTCCCGGAAGGTGGCAGAATGAGCGCCAGCCCCCCGGCGGCCCCTGATCCCCCGGCCGCGTCCGTGCCCACAGCCACCGCCCTGCGCGACCTGCGCGAGGTGATGGGCATTTCGCTCCCCGTCATCGTGGCGATGGGCTCGCACACGGTGATGGGCTTCGTGGACAGCATCATGCTGGCCCACTACGGCCCGAACGAGCTGGCCGCGGTCGGGGCCTCGGGCGTGATGGCCTTCGTCGTCAGCGCCTTCATCTTCGGCACGGCGAGCTGCACCAGCACCTTCGTGTCGCAGAGCGTGGGCAGGGGACAGCTCGACGAGTGTGCCCGCTACACCTGGCAGGGGCTGTACTTCGGCCTGGTCGCGCAGGTCGTCGTGATCCCCCTGATCCTTTTCCCGGAGGCCGTGTTCGGTATCTTCCGCCTCGGCCCAGAGGTGAAGAGCCGAGCCAACGTCTACTTCGCCCTGCGCATGACCCACGTCGCGGGCACGGCGGCGTATGCCTCGCTGTCGTCGTTCTTCCAGGGCATCAGCCGCCCGGTGATCCCGATGTGGGCGGCGATCATCGCCAACCTCTTCAACGTCGCGGCCGACTACGTGCTGATCTACGGGAAGCTGGGCTTCCCCGCCATGGGCATTCGGGGGGCAGCGCTGGCCACGGTGATCGCCAGCTACCTCCAGGTGCTCCTGCTCCTGGCCCCGTTCCTGGCCGGGCCGATGCACGAGCGCTTTCGCACGCGGAGCTCCCCTGGGCCGGACCTGGCACGCTTCTGGCGCCTGATGGTGATCGGAGCGCCGTCGGGGTTGAACTTCATGCTCGGCGTGGCGAGTTACGCCGTCTTCACCAACGCCCTCATCGGGCCGCTTGGGCGCAACGTGCTGGCCGCGAACACCGCGATCCACGCCATCACGGCCCTCTCCTTCATGCCGGCGGTGGGGATGAACAAGGGGATCACCGTCCTCGTCGGCCAATACATCGGGCGGAGCGACATCCCGGCGGCCAAGCGCATGGCGTATCTCGGCGTGCGCCTGGCGATCGCGTACATGTTCCTCATGGGCCTCGCGTTCGTCGCGTTCCGCGGCCCGCTGATGAGCTTCTTCGTGCCGAACGACCCCAGCGTCGCGGCCAGCGACCGGGCGGCCATCCTCCAGGCCGGCCGGACCATGCTCCTCCTCGCGGCAGTGTTTCAGGCCTTCGACGCGCTGGGGATTGTCTCGATGGGCGCCCTGCGCGGCGCGGGCGACACGCGGTTCCCTGCGGTCGTGTGCGTTGCGCTGGCCTGGGGGCTTCTGCTCCCGCTCGGCTACCTGCTCACCTACACGGCCGGGTTGGGCTACGTGGGCGCGTGGCTTGCCTCCGCGATCCACATCGCCGTCGTCGGCACGATCCTGTTCTGGCGCTTCGCCAGCGAGGCGTGGCGGAAGATTGACATCTTCAACGGAGTCGGTCCTCAGGCGAGCGAGGGCTCGCAAGGCGATTGCGGATTGAAGGGCGAAGAATGAAGATGAGCAGGAGAGCGGTGGGGAAGGCGATCCTGGGGGCAGCCGCAGGCGTCGCGCTCGGCGCCGACGCGCCCGAGGAGCGACTCAAGACTCAGGTGTGCGTGGTCGGCGGCGGCAGCGGCGGCATCGGGGCCGCCCTCGCCGCCGCGCGCGGCGGGGCCGACGTGGTGCTTGTCGAGCGCGAGGCCATCCTCGGCGGCACGATGACCCTGGCGTGGATTCACACCTGGGAGCCCTGCTCGGGCGCCGACGGCATTCCGCGCGAGCTGTACGGCGCGATGAGGCTCGACCCCGCGGCGGTGTCGGTGCCCGATTACGCGAAGGGCTCGCCCCGCCGCGGCGGCTGCGCCCTGCCCTTCGAGCCGCGCGCCCTCGTGCTCGCCGCCAACGCACTGCTCGCCGCCACGGGCCGCTGCCGCGTGCTCGTCGGCACGACCTTCTACAAGGCGCGCGTCGAGGGCGACCGCGTGGCGGCCATCGAGGTCTGGTTCCCCGGCAAGCGGCTCGTCGTCGAGGCCGACCTCTTCATTGACTGCACGGCCGACGGCGACCTGTGCGCCGACGCGGGCTGCGAGTTCCACCTCGGCGAGGACCCGAAGAGCCGCTACAACGAGCCCAGCGCGCCCGAGAAGGCCGACGAGACGGCCCTCAACGGCTGCACGCTCGTCTACCGCATCAGCGACACGGGCGTGAAGCAGAAGCCCCATCTCCCGCCGGGCATCAAGCCCGGCCTGTGCCCGAGGCCCGTGCACATCGTCGTCATGCCCAACGGCGACCACCTGCTCAACGCGGTGAACATGATTGACGGCAACGCCCTCCTGCACTTGGGCTACAGCCGCCTGATGAGCGAAGCGTACCGCCGCGTGGCCGAGCACTTCCACTGGCTCCAGACCCTCGACCCAAAGCAGGGCGAGCGCTGGACGCGGTTCGTGCGCGACACGGGCTACGGCACGTGGACAATCAACGGCATCGCCCCGCGCCTCGGCGTGCGCGAGACGCGTCGCGTCCTCGGCGACTGCGTGCTCACCGAGCACGACTGCCAGGCCGGCCTCGGCGCCCAGAAGCACCCCGACCTCATCGCCATCACCGACCACGCGGTGGACATTCACGGGCGCAAGGGGCGCCTCTACGAGGTGCCCAACGGCCCCTACGGCGTGCCCTATCGCTGCCTGTTGCCAAAGGGCGTGGCAAATCTTATGATGGCGAGTCGCGCGGCCAGCTTCAGCCACATCGCCGCCTCGTCGTGCCGCCTGTCGCGCGCGATGACGACCCTCGGCCAGGCCGCCGGCACCGCCGCCGGCCTCTGCGTGAAACACCACACGCCGCCGCGGCAAGTGGATGTCAAGGAATTGCAGGGCTCCCTCAAGTCACAAGGCGTCGCCATTTCCTGAGTGTCCTGGAACGGAAGGAGAACGGTCGTGAGAAGGAAGTTGCTGGTCGTTGTCGCCCTCTCGCTGCTCGTGGGCTCAGCGCTGGCCGATGTGAAGCTGTCTGCCGTCCTCGGCAGCAACATGGTCCTCCAGCGCGGCGTCAAGTTGCCCGTGTGGGGCACGGCCGACCCGGGTGAGGACGTCACCGTCACCCTCGGCGACCAGAAGGCCACAACCAAGGCCGATGCCGCGGGCAAGTGGCGCGTGGACCTCAAGCCGCTCGCCGAGGGCGGCCCCATCGAGGTCACGGTGCAAGGCAAGAACACGCTCAAGCTCACCAACGTCCTCATCGGCGACGTGTGGATCTGCTCGGGCCAGTCGAACATGGCGATGACGGTGAACCGCTGCACGAACGCCGACAAGGAGGCCGCCGAGGCCAAATATCCCCAAATCCGCCTCTTCACCGTCAAGCGCGTCGTCGCCGCGACCCCACAGGCCGACTGCGAGGGAAGCTGGGACGAGGCGAAGCCCGAGACCGTGCCCGGCTTCTCCGCCGCGGCCTACTTCTTCGGCCGCGAGTTGCACAAGGCCCTCGGCGTGCCCGTCGGCCTCATCAACACCTCCTGGGGCGGCACGCCGGCCGAGGCCTGGACCGAGCGCTCGGCCCTCGAGGCCGACAAGGACTGCGAGCCCATCCTCGAACGCTGGAAGCAAACGCTCGCCGGCCTCCCCGCCGCCCAGAAGCGCTACGAGGAGCAGCTCGCCAAGTGGAAGGAGGTCGCCAAGGAGGCCAAGGCCAAGGGCAAGCAACCCCCGCGGGGGCCACGGCCGCCCGCCGGCCCGGGCTCGCCCCACATGCCCGCCGGCCTCTACAACGCGATGATCGCGCCCCTCGTGCCTCTCGCCGCCAAGGGCGCCATCTGGTACCAGGGCGAGGCCAACGCGGGCAGGGCCTATCAGTACCGCAAGCTCCTCCCCGCCATGATCCTGAGCTGGCGCAAGGCCTGGGCACAGGACGCCTTCTACTTCTTCACCGTGCAGTTGCCCAACTTCCGCAAGGTCGAGGCCGAGCCCGTCGAGAGCGACTGGGCGGAGCTTCGCGAGGCCCAGGCCATGACGCTCTCGCTGCCCCAGGCAGGCATCGCCTGCGTGATTGACGTCGGCGAGGCGGGCGACATCCACCCGAAGAACAAGCAGACCGTGGGCCAGCGCCTCGCTCTCGCCGCCCTGAAGATGGCCTGCGGGAAGGACGTCGTCGCCTCGGGGCCGATGTTCGACTCGATGAAGGTCGAGGGCAACAAGGCCATCATCAAGCTCAAGTGTGTCGGCGGCGGCCTGGCGACGAAGCCCTTCGAGGACCCCGTGACCCCAAGCGGCCCCTCGCTCAAGCTGCGCTTCGGCATCGCCCTCACACCCGAGCTGCGCCCGAAGAGCCAGGTGCTCGGCTTCGCCATCGCGGGCGAGGACAAGAAGTTCGTCTGGGCCGACGCGAAGATCGAGGGCGACTCCGTCGTCGTCTCCAGCGACAAGGTGGCCAAGCCCGTCGCCGTCCGCTATGCGTGGGAGAACAACCCCATCTGCAACCTGTACAACAAGGACGGCCTGCCCGCCGTGCCCTTCCGCACCGACGACTGGCCGGGCGTGACCGTGGACAAGAGGTAAGCCGCAAGCACGAAGGAGCACAGACATGAAGCGCCTGCTTGTTGTGGCAAGCGTTGCCTGCGCGGCGCTTTCCCACGCATTCGCCGCGGAGGTGCCTATGAGAGCCGATTTCGTCGTGGCGCCCAACGGGAACGACGCGAATCCCGGCACGGCGGACAAGCCGTTCGCAACCCTCGCCGCGGCCCGCGACGCCGTGCGCAAGCTCGTCGCCGAAGGACTCAAGGCGAATGTGACGGTGCTCCTCAAGGCCGGCACGTATGAGCTGGCCGAGCCGCTCGTCTTCGGGCCGGAAGACTCCGGCACCGAGCAGTTCTCCATCACCTACGCCGCGGCGCCCGGCGAGAAGGCCATCGTCAGCGGCGGAAGAAAGGTCACGGGCTGGAAGAAGGGCGAAGCCGAACTCTGGACCGCGGAAGTCCCCGGCGTCAAGGATGCCAAGTGGTACTGCCACCAGCTCTGGGTCAACGGCCAGCGAGCCGTCCGCGCCCGCACGCCGAACAAGGACGCCGACCAGCCCTACGGGCAGCTCAAGGGCGTCGCCCTCGCCAAGGACCTCAAGTCGCACACCTACACCTTCGCCCCGGGGCAGCTCAAAGAATGGAAGAACCTGACGGACGTCGAGGCCGTGGTCTACGGCAACTGGGAGATCACGCGGAAGCGCTTCGAGAAGGTGGACCCCGCCACGGGCGTGGCAGCGATGCTCGGCCCGCACGCCAAGCCGCACGACGCCATCGCGGCCGGCCCCGGCCGCTGGTTCTACCTCGAGAACGCGGCCGAGTTCCTCGACCAGCCCGGCGAATGGTATCTCGACCGCCAGACGGGCATCCTGAGCTACTGGCCGCGGGCGGGCGAGGACATGGCGAACGCTGAGGTAATCGCCCCGAGGCTCATGCGCCTCCTGGAGGTCAAGGGCACGCCCGAGAAGCCCGTCTGCAACCTTCACTTCAAGGGCATCGAGTTCGTCTACGCCGACTGGACTCATCCCCAGGGCGGCTACCTGGGCATCCAGGCCTGCCACTTCGTGACCGGCCAGGCCTGGAACAAGGCCCAGTGGGGCCGCATGGACGCTGCGATTCGCTTCGACTACGCCCAGGGGTGCAGCCTCACCGACGGCGAACTCGCCCACCTCGGCGGCTGCGGCATCGAGCTGGTCACCCGCTGCGCCCGATGCACCGTCGAGGGCAACCACGTCCACGACATCAGCGGCAACGGCATCATCCTCGGCGGCCCGAAGACCGAGGACGACGTGCCGAAGGACTGCCGCATCGCCAACAACCACGTCCACGCCTGCGGCCTCGACTACGCGGGCGCCATCGGCATCTGGGTCGGCTTCGCTCAGCGGGCCGTCATCGCGCACAACCTCGTCCACGACACCCCCTACACCGGCATCTCGATGGGCTGGCAGTGGAACCCCCAGCCCACGCCGGCGAAGGAGAACACCATCGAGTGGAACCACGTCCACAACGTGATGAACCGCCTGGGCGACGGCGGCTGCATCTACACCCTCGGCCTCCAGCCCGGCACCCAGATTCGCTTCAACCACCTCCACGACGTCCACCGCAGCCGCTTCTGCCAGGCCGCGCCCAACAACGGCATGTTCATTGACGAGGGGTCCAAGGGCTTCCACTTCGAGCGAAACGTCATCTACAACACCAGCGCGCAACCCGTCCGCTTCAACCAGTGCGCCCGCGACTGGCACACGTGGAAGGACAACGTCGAGGGCGGCATCTCGGCCCCCGTGCCCGGCAAGGTCGGCGACGCCCTCGCCTGCGACGGCTCAAGCTCCTTCGTCGAGGCCCCCCACAAGCCCGACCTCGACCCCGAACAGCTCACCGTCGAGGCCTGGATCAAGCTCGATGAGGTCCCCGCCGGCAAGGACCCCCGCCGCTGGATCGTCAACAAGAACCGCAACGAGTGGGAGGAGGGGCACTACGCCCTGATGGTCCAGGGCAGCCAGGTGGGCGCTTACCTCAACATCGGCGGCGGACGCGACAGCCACTACTCCGCGGCCAGCCCCGAGGGCGCCCTCAAGCTCAAGGCCTGGCACCACGCCGCCTTCACCTACGACGGCGCCGACCTGAAGGTCTACCTCGACGGCAAACAGGTCGCCTCGACCGCCATCAACAAGAAGCGCAAGCCCGGCCGCACGTCGGTGGCCATCGGCAAGCGCCAGGACGGCTACAACTACTTCAAAGGCGCCATAGACGAGGTCCGCATCTACACCCGCCCCCTCACCCCCGACGACATCAAAGCCCACTTCGACAAGCCCGGCGCCCGGGACGACCAGGGCCTCGCCGCCTCCTGGGCCTTCGACGACCTCGGCAAGCTCGACGCCGCGGCCAAGGAGGTCATGGACCAAGCCGGCCCCGAGCCTCCGTATCGAGCGAGGCAGGGTCTCACAGTGAGGTGATCGCCGTCACATGCCGCATAGGTCATCGCGGATGAAAACGACGTCCTCTTTGGCCCAGGGCTCACGCTCGACGGGTAGCTCGGAAGGGCCTATCTCGAGAAGGCACCCTCAGAGAACGCTGGTTCACACGTGCCAGGGGCGAGCCCTCACATCCTACTTGTCACGACGCCGCTCCTCCACGAAGTGGGAAGTCAAGATCTGGCCCCGCCACTGATGCGCCGCGGATGCCGACCCGGGAGCAGAACCGGAATTGGGCTTCAGGCGACCTGTCGACATCCAGGACGCCGTGCGTTGAGAGGGTGGACCGGCATTGGACGAGCGCGTGCGAGAGATCGAGCGGAACATCCTTGACAGGCACCACCGCCACTGTGCGCTAATGAGACGGCCTCAATGGCTTGCCTTAGGCCATTTGCTGAAACTGGCCGGCGACCTGCTGCGCGACCTGCCAGTGCCCGATGGGACGTCAGGAACGGTCAGTCAACGTGCCAGTGTGCAGTCTGTTGTCAGGGGCCTGGCCCAGGCGGCCCGATGGGTTCTCGCCGACACAGAGGACCAACCGACTGAAGAAGGGCACGACTGGCGCGTCCTTGACGTCGAGGCGTCCGAACTCCTCGTCTGGGGCGTGGACTACGCGCGGTTGGCAACCGATCACATAATGTGGTCGCGTGGGTTGCTGACATGCGCCCCTGATCCTGTCGCCCGGACGATTCAGTTTGGACCTCCTTCCCAAGCCGCGTTGACTTTCATGCTCGGACAGGTCTTGTCAGAGCTTCTCTGGGCCGACGCCTTCCTTTGCCGCATGCCCGGAACTGCAATCAGGAGCATCTTCCGAAGATGGGTCGGCGCATCCACTGTCACCCCGACCGGCCGCTGGGTGAGGCCGGGGATCGTGCGTGAGAGCCCCGCCTTTGAGGAGCTGGTGAGCTGGACACGGTCAGAGCTCCTTGTCGGGCAGGATGCCGACATGGACCTAGACGGCTACACGCCGGACGATTTTGCTCACGTCTATACAGCGGTGTACGCGCACTCGAGATGTCTGTGTCTGCTGGAGGAGAGGGCTGATGCTCTGTATGGACCGGCCAACCCGATGGGGTCTTCTTGCCTGTCGCTCCCCCACAGCGATATGGCTGATTGGGTGGCCCAGGCGAGTGGAGTGCCTGCGGCGAAGGCAGCCGAAGTGCTCCAGGATCTCACCTTCGACGCCAGTTCCCTCCATTCCTCAATTGCCCTAACCCCTGTACTCCGGTCGCGCGACGACGTGCTCATGATCTCACCTCGCCTCTTCTGCAACGTCCACCCATTCCACATGTTCGCGACGGCACTCATCAGCGGGAAACGTAGATCCTCTTACGAGCGCATGATCTCGGACATTGAAGGTGTCCGTGTGAAGCACGTGGCAGCCACGCTCAAGTCCCATGGCCTCGGGGTTCTTGACACGCGCACGATTCGGGCGGCCAACGGCCATGAGATGACACCCGACCTGCTTGTATGGGACGAGCAAGCAAGCCAACTCCTCGTCGTGGAGTACAAGCACTCGCTTCCGCCCTGCGAGCCTCGCCTAGTCTACAATCGGTTGCTCGATCTGCGTCGTTGGCAGGAGAGACTTGGACAGTATCAGGAGTTCGCGAGGGCCAACCCGCAGGGGCTCCCCGCTGCTGTGAGGCGGTCCGAGCCGATAACTGTCCTGCCGCTGCTGCTCTTCGCGTTTCCCATGCCTCTGCCTGTGTCACCTCCTGACGACATGGCATTTGCAGATTGGGTGGGCCTCGACAACTATCTCTCTCAGGTCGATCGCCCGACCGTCGCCGGCCTCTCGAACTGGGCGCGAAACAGGCCTGACGTGGAAGCAGCATTCCCAGGCGCTCAGCTATCACCCGACAACATAACTGTGGAAGACTGGACATACCGGCGGTGGGTCGTGGTGCTGGCGCCAGATGCGGCGCCGGCGCATTGACGACGAGCGCTGACAGGACGGAAAGAACGAACAGAGCGGTGCCAGGCACATCAAGTTCACGTGTGGCCCGCCCGCTCGATCGTCGGCTCGCGTCCCTGCGCTCGGCGTCTGCCCAGCATTCGTGCCTGGCACAATTAGAAAGCGTAAGCCGTCTGGCAGCCGTTGGTTACGATGCAGCATGTCAACGGGATGGGCGAAAGAAGGGATGCGGGTGCTGGACGCTCCGTCGGAGACGCAGGGTAACAAGCCCCGGGGCATCTTGCGCCGCCGGGCATTCATGAGGCTGTCTGTGCAAGAGCGATGTTGGGTCCTCGCCGAGCAGTCCAAGCGCATGGCGGAGCACTACAGGCGGGACCCAGAGGCGAGGGGTCTGGGAGGAGGCGACTTCGTCGAGTGCTGACCTCTTCCCGTCCCTGCGCTCCGCGGGGACGAGGAGGATTGGGGGCGTAGGGGCGAGGGGGCAGGAGAGATGGCGCGATGAAGCAGTTCGTGGCCAAGAGGAGCGAAGACTGGCGGCGATGGCTGGAGGAGAATCACGCCTCGGAGCGCGAGGTGTGGCTGGTGTTCCACAAGAAGCATACGGGCGTGCCCAGTCCGACCTATGACGAGTCGGTGGAGGAGGCGCTGTGCTTCGGGTGGATTGACGGCATCATCAAACGGCTGGACGACCGGTGCTACGCGCGGAAGTTCACGCCCCGCGCGCGGCGCAGTCCGTGGTCGGAACTGAACAAGCGTCGTGCGGAGCGGCTGATCAAGGCGGGCCGGATGGCCGAGGCCGGCCTGGCCCGCGTGGCCGAGGCCAAGGCGTCGGGGGAGTGGGACGCCGACCGGACGATCTCCACCGACGAGCTTCCCCAGGAACTGCTTGATGCCCTCGCGGGCCATCCCCAGGCCCGGAGCCACTTCGACGCCCTGCCCCCTTCCCACCGCAAGCGCTACGTGCTGTGGGTCGCGTCGGCCAAGCTCGTCGAGACCCGCCAGAAGCGGTCGAATCAGGCCGTGGTGATGCTTGAACGTGGCGACACGCTGGGGCTCAAGTGACGGGCGCGACGCCGTCTGAGAGCCTGGGGCCAGGGAGCTTGGCGGCCTGTCGGGGGGCGCCGGACAGCCAGAGCGCGCCGTAGGAGCTGGTGTGACAAGCCTTTGCGGCGATGGCTGCACGCACTACAGGCCGCCAAACCCAAGGGCGGGGAGATTGGCGGCCTGTCGCGTGTCCGAACGGCCTGAATGCCCGGCACTCACAGGGTATCGCCGGGGCGTGGCACCCGGGGTCAGGATGCTGTGACGAGGTAGAGGACGGGGATGATGGCCGCGCAGGCGAGGGTGGTGACGACCCAGCAGGTGTTGGCCAGGTCGCGGTCGAGGTCGAAGAGGTTCGAGACGACGGTGGCGAAGATGGCGACGGGCATGGCGCCCTCGATGACGGCGACCCGCCACATCAGGCCGCTGTACGCCCCCCACTGCCCCAGGAGGAAGACGACGGCGGCGGCGATGAGCGGCCCGATGAGGAATTTGGTGGCGGCCAGGCCAATGGCCTCGCGCCAGTAGGCGCCCAGGCGGCTCACGCGAAGGGTCAGCCCAATCGCAAAGGCGTGGAAGCTCACGACGGCGAAGACGACGACGGCGTTCACGGGGCCAATCCACGCCGGCACCGCGACCCCCGCGGCGTTCAGGATGAGGCCAACCACCAGCGCGCCGTTGAGCACGAGCACGAGCGGATTCCGCGCCACGCCCCAAAGCGTCTCTCCCACCGTCGTCTGCCCTCCCCGCGCGTAGTGCTTCGCCAGCACGACCCCCAGCGTGAAGCAGACGGGGAGGAAGTGCGCCGTGTAGAGCACCGACAGCCCCTGCCCCTGGACGCCGAGGAACATGTAGCAGATGAAGCCGCCGAGGGACATGCCGATGTTGGACATCATCCCGCAGTTCAGGTAGGCCCCGCGCCGCGCCCCTCGCAGGCCGAGCAGCGCCGCGCCCGCGAGCGCCACGGCCAGAAGGCCGAGGGACACCAAGGCGCCGATGACGGGGACCAGGAGCGCTCCGCCGGCCGATGCGATGCTGAGCACCCAGCAGCCGACGAGCACGGTGATCGGCTCGAGCGCGAGGATCGTCGTGCGGGAGATGCGCTTGCTCGCGTCGGCGTGGAGCAGCCCGAGCCTGCGGCTCGCGTAGCCCAGGCCCAGGGGCAGGTAGATGCAGGACGCGAGGATCGCGAAGCGGGTTTCGGGGGACATGCGGTGTCAGGAATGGGACCTATGGGACCGATGGGACGTATGGGACCGGCGGCGAAGCGAAGCGGTTTTCGGTTATCGGTTTTCGGTTGTCGGGGTCGCGGCCAGGATGGCCTTGATGTGGGCCACGTCGTCGCGGGTGAGGCGCCGAAGCTCGTCGAGGGAGACGTTGTCGTACTCGCTGTGGAAGGTCACAGGGCCGTCGTAGCCGACCTCGCGGAGTGCCTTCATCGTCTCCTGCCAGTCCACCAGGCCCTCGCGGAGGGGCACGAGGAGGTGACGCCACGCCATCCGCCCGTCCTTCTCCCGCTTCACGTGAATCATGGCCTTGATGGCGACGAGGCACAGGTGGTCGCGGACCATGTCCACGGCCATGCGGATCGGCTCGCCGTTCATCGAGAGGTGGCCTGGGTCAACGTAGACGCCGACGGTGCGGGGGTCGAAGCCCTTCACCAGGTGCATGGCCGCCGAGGCGTTCAGGCCGTAGAACGCGCCGCTGTGGGTGTGGATGGCGACGCGGACGCCGTGCTTCTCGGCCAGGCGGGCGAAGCCGTCGAGGGCGGCGCGAATGGCGTCCACCTGTTGCCAGTAGCCGGGCTGCTTCCAGGTCCAGTAGCCGAGCTTGATCTCGCGGATGCCGGCGGCGCCGCAGGCGGCGAGCATCGTCTCGGCGATGGGGGGATTGGGGTCGGTGAAGTCGCCCGGCGTGGTGACCATCGGCACAGAGAGCCCCTGGTCGGCCCAGACCTTCATGGCCTTGGGCAATTCGGTCGTCACGTTGTCGGGGTTCACGCAGTAGCCGGTCCGCACGGCGAGGTCGAGCCCTTCGAGGCCCATGCCCAGCACCTCGCGGCCGGTGGCGGCAGCGTCCATACCCTTCAGCGACTTGGTGAAGAAGATCAGTCTCATGGCGCCCTCGGAACAAGAGATGCCCGCGAAGCACGCAAAACAACGCGAGAGGGAAGACAAAGAGGAGCAGAGTCGATCGTAAGCCGAGTTCTGTTGCCCGCCTTTCGGCGGGCCGTGGCCATCCATCTGGGGCCGGCGTTGCCGCCGGCCTCGAGCTGCCTACCCGGGAGTCGTCGCGAGGCGGGCCGCCTCTGCTCCCTGTTTGGCATTGCTCCGCGCGGGGCTTGCCAGGCCGACGTGTCGCCACGCCGCCGGTGGGCTCTTACCCCACCATTTCACCCTTGCCCGCGCCCGCCTTGCGGCGGACGCGTTGGCGGTGTGTTTTCTGTTGCGCTGTCCCTGTCCTCGCGGACGGTGGGCGTTACCCACCGCGCTGCCCTGTGGAGCTCGGACTTTCCTCGACCCGCGCCGAAGCGCGAGCCGCGGCCACGTCCTCGACTCTGCCCTGGGCCTGATCATAGCCCGCGGCGCGGCGGAAGTCAACCGAGAACTCCGAGGTCCTTGACAACGGGTGCCGGATTTCGGAACATGGGGCTATGAGAAAGAGCCTGTGGTCGCTCGTGATCGCCGCCGTTGTGCTCGGCGGGTGCAGGCGGGGGCCGTCGGGGCTGGCTGAGTTCCCGGCCCCGCCGGGGAAGGCCGCTGGACTCGCCCCTGCGCCACCCCCCGGGCCACGGCAGGAGCCGCCGGAGCCGCGCGCGACGCTCGCGTTCGACGACGCGCCGCTCCCCCGGGTCATCAGCGTCGCATCGCACGAGCTGAAGGCCCCGATCACCGTGTCGCCCACGATTCCCGTGGGAGAGTGGAGCCGACGCCGGGTGAGCCTTCGGATGAAGGATGCGACCCTGAGGGCGTTCCTCGACTGGCTCGTCCGGCCGCTCCAGGCCCAGTACGCCCTCGAGGCCGACAGCGGCGCGTGGCTGAGCCGCGGCGACGATCTGCTCGACGAGGAGCCATTCGACGTCCGCTCGTACCGCGTCCCCACGCACCTGGCCAGCGGGCGGCCCGTGCGGGGGGCACTGGTCTTCGAGCGCGAGCAGGCCGCCGTCGTGGAGGCCCTTCACGCCTGCCTGCGGTACCTCGAGGAGCGGCGCCCCGGCTGCCGCATCGCCTTCCACGGCGGCCAGGATGTGTTGGTCGCCCGCCTGCCGGCCCGCGGGCACGCGCGACTCCGCGCCCTGCTCCAGGCCATGCGGCACGGCTGCGGCCTCACCGAGCTTCCCAGCCCCTCGCTGCTCGACCTGAGGACCAAGCTCGACACGACATTCACGTGGGACTCTCCCCCCGGACCGGCCAGCCGCACGGTGTTCCGCATCGCGGAGGTCGCCGACGTGAGTCTCGGCTGGGACCCCGCCGCGTTGGCCACGCGGCTGGTGGCCATCCCGGCGGGGAAGTACACGCTGCGGCAGATGCTCGACGCGGTGGTGCGGCAGACCCCCATCGCCCGCTACGAGATGGAGCCCGGGCACGGCATCTGGCTCTACACGGAGGGCCAGGACGCCAGCTTCTCCGCCAGCGGGGCCACCGCGTGGGACCGCGCCGTCGTGCGGGCCTACGAGGTGCGGCCCGTGCTGCCCCACATGACCCCCGAGGCGCTGCTCGCCCACGTCCGCAAGCAGGTGGACCCCGCCGAATGGGGCCGCGGGCTGCCGGCCGCGGCGGTGTTTCTGCCGACGGGGCGCCTCCTCGTCGTCCACGACGAGGCGGCCCAGCTCCGCGTAGCCACGGTCATCCACGCCCTGCGCGAACGCTATCGCAACGTCCCGGTCAAGGGAGCGCGATAGGCGTGCCGAGGCCATTGCCATGGACGAGCCGCGTTTTCGGGAATCGCGCCTGATCGAGTGGATCCGCCGCGAGACGCCCGCCAACGGCGTCGTGCTCGTGGGGATCGGCGACGACGCGGCGCTCGTGCGCAACCGCTCCGCCACCACCCTGCTGGCCACCGACATGCTCATCCAGGGCGTGCACTTCGACCTCGCCTCCGCGTCGCCCCGCGAGGTCGGCTGGAAGGCCCTGGCCCGCAACGTGAGCGACATCGCGGCGATGGGCGGCCAGAGCACCGTGGCGGTCGCCGCCGCCGCCCTCCCCCGCGGCTTCGCGGAACGCGACGCCCAGGGCATCATCCACGGCCTGCTGGACTGCGCCGACGCGTTCCACATCCACCTCGTGGGCGGCGACCTGGCGGCCACGCAGGGGCCGCTCGTCCTCACGGTCACGCTGCTCGGCGACCTGGCCGGGCGGGCGCCCGTGCTGCGAAGCGGCGCGCGGCCCGGCGACGCCGTGCTGGTCACGGGCGCCCTCGGCGGCTCGCTCCTCGGCAAGCACCTCCGCTTCCGCCCGCGCCAGGCCGAGGGCCTGCTCCTCGCCGAGCGCTACACGCCGCACGCGATGATTGACATCAGCGACGGCCTGGCCCGCGACCTCCACCACATCCTCGAAGAGAGCCGCGTCGGCGCCACGCTCTGGGCCGACCGCATCCCCGTGTCGGACGACGCCGGCCGCGCCGCGCTCGCCTCGGGCCGCTCGCCGCTCGACCACGCGCTCGGCGACGGCGAGGACTACGAGCTGCTCTTCACCCTCGACGAGCCGACGGCTGCCCGCCTGCTCGCCGACCAGCCGCTTGAAGTGTCCGTCGCCCGGATCGGCGTCATCACCCCCAGCGGCGCGACCCTTGTCCTGCCCGACGGCACGGAGCGCCCCCTCGAACCCGCGGGCTGGGAACACACCACGTGACCCTCACCACGCGCTCGCGCGAAGAGACCATCGCCCTCGGGCGCCGCCTGGGACGGCTCCTGGAAGCAGGCGACGTCGTAGCCCTCCGCGGCCCCCTCGGCTCCGGCAAGACCACGCTCACGAAGGGGCTGGCAGAGGGACTCGGCGTCGAGGAACCCCGCTGGGTCACCAGCCCCACGTTCGTCCTGGTGCACCAGTACGAGGGGCGGCTGCCGGTCTACCACATTGATGCCTACCGCCTCCGCGGCGTTGCGGACGCCGAGGCGCTGGGGATGGAGGAGATGTTTTTCGGCGACGGCGTGGCCATCGTGGAATGGGCCGAGCGGATCGAGCCGGCTCTGCCGCCCGAGCGGCTGGACATTGTCCTGGCGATTGCAGGGGAGGAGGAACGGGAGCTCTCGCTTCAGCCCGCGGGCGAGCGCTACCGGCGGTTGCTGGACGAGTTCACGGCTTCGGGGACGACAGCGCGGTCGCAGGGACCTCGCGCCTCGTGATGCCGGGGCCTTCGTAGAAGACCTTCAGTTCCACGTCCCCGGGCCCCTGGAAGAACGTCACGCGAATCGGGTGCTTGCCGGCCTGGAGGGCGATGAAGCCGCGTTTCTCCCCGGCCGCGTGCGACCCGTCGTTGTCGACCACCAGTTGGTCGCCGATGTAGAGCCGGCTGCCGTCGTCCGAGCGGGTGCTGAAGAGGTACACGCCGTCCTTCGGCGCCTCGACGGAGCCGGTGTAGCGCATGGCGAAGTTCGCCTTGCCCTCGTAGGCGCCGAGGGAGAAGGTGGGAAGGACCCCTGAGGCCGTGGGCTTCAGCTTGTCGAAGTCGGGCAGCGTCTTCCAGGAGCCGTGGAAGTGCTGGTAGCTGACGCCGGGCACGAGCCCCGTCGCCTTCTCGGCGGGGCGACGCTTCACCTCCTCGAGCGCCGCCGTGGCCTCGATGCGTTTGCCCTCCCGCAACAGGGCGAGGGGCAGACTCTCGCCGCCCTTGCGCTCGATGAGGGCGAGATGATAGTCCACCGCGCTGTGGACGGGTTGGCCGCCGATGGCGGCCACCAGGTCGCCGACCTGGATGCCTGCGGCCTCGGCGGGCGAGCCCTTGGCGACCTCGGTGACGCGCGGCGCCCCGTCGTTCGCCACGGTGAGGCCGAGGACGTAGCCGTAGCGCTGCTCGGCGGCCACGAGGTCGCCGAAGACGGCGCGAATCTTGTCGATCGAGATGGCGAAGCCGATGTTCTCGGCCTCCTTCTTGTTGCTCGTGCACAGGCCGATCATCTCGCCCAGGATGTTCAGCAGCGGGCCGCCCGAGGTGCCGGGGTTGATGCTCGCATCCGTCTGGATCATGTCCGTCAGGTTCGCGTACTCGGTGTTCGTGCCGCGGCCAACGCCGCTCACGATGCCCGCGGCGACGGTGAAATCAATGCCGAAGGGGTTACCGATGGTGATGGCCGGCTCGCCGACCATCACGGTGCGGCTCTGCCCGAGCTTGAGGGGCGCGAGCGGGCGGCCCGCATCCATCTTCATCAGGGCGAGGTCGTTCGCAGGGTCCTCGGCAACGACGCGGACGGGACAGGTCTTGCCGTCGGCCAGCTTCGCCACGCGACGGCCCTCGAACCGGAGCATATGGCTGTTCGTGAGGACATAGCCCGCCGGGTGGAGGATGCAGCCGCTGCCCCACTGGGTGTGGGTGGTGTGCACCCTCTTGACCGGGCCTTTGCCGTCGGGCGGACGCGTCTCGGTCGTCTCGGTCCGCGTCGCCGTGAATTTCACGACCGAGCCCTTGCACGCCTCGAAGACCCTGGCGACGGCGGTGCGCCGCAGGGCGTCCTCGGCGGGCCGCCTGGGCCCAGTGCACCCCCAGCCCGAGAGAGCGATGGGCAGAACCAGTGCCACGCGCCATGCGTTCACGGCGTGTCTCCTGCGGATCAGAAGGTGACCAGTTGCGCCTGGCGGACGTGTGGCGCGGCCCGCACCCCGCGGAGCGTCGCCTCGTCCAGCTCGCCGTCGAGGTTGAGGACGGTGATGGCGTCGCCGCCGGCGACTTTGCGGCCGAAGGTCATGGCGGCGATGTTAATGCCCGCCTCGCCGAGCAGCTTGCCCACGTTGCCGATGAGGCCGGGCTTGTCGTCGGCGAACAGCACGAGCAGCGTGCCGCGCGGCATCGCTTCGACGCGGTAGCCGTCAATCATCACGATGCGCGGCTCGCCTTTGCCTGCCAGCGTGCCCGCCGCCTCGTGCTCCTCGCCATCCATCGTGCTCGTCACGGCGATCAGCGTGGCGAAGTCCTCGGTGTGCGGGGTCGTCGACTCGGTGACGCGTATCCCGCGCTCCTCGGCGAGGAAGGGGGCGTTGATAATATTCACGTCCTCGTCCAGCGCCGTCTCCAGGAACCCGGCCAGGAGGTGTGCGGTGAGGTAGCGCGCGTTGAGCTGGGCGGCCTCTCCTGCGTACATGATGCTCACGCGGGCCGGGAGGCGGCGGAGGCGCTGGATTTCGAGGCGCCCCAGACAGCGCGCGAGCGCGGCGTAGGGGGCGAGGGCCTCGGCCTCCTTGGGGTCCACGGCCGGCATGTTCACCGCGTTGCGGATGCGGCCGTGCAGCAGCGCATCGGTGATGATCTCGGCGGCCTCGATGGCCACGCTCACCTGGGCCTCCTCGGTCGAGGCGCCGAGATGGGGCGTGCACAGCACGTGCGGCAGGTCCACCAGCTCGCGGCTCGTCGGCGGCTCGGTCTCGAACACGTCGAGCGCCGCACCCGCCACCTTGCCCGAGCGAATGGCCTCGGCCAGCGCCGCCTCGTCCACGATCCCGCCGCGAGCGCAGTTGATCACCCGCACGCCGTCCTTCATCTTCGCGAACTGCGCCGCGCCGATCATCCCGCGCGTCTCGTCGCTCATCGGCACGTGAACCGTGATGTAGTCGGCCCGGGCGTACACCTCGTCCAGGCAGGGCGCCAGGGCGATCTGGAGCTGCTTGGCGCGCTCCGGCGTCATGTAGGGGTCGAAGCCGAGCACGGTCATGCCGAAGGCGGCGCAGCGCCGGGCGACCTCGATGCCGATGCGCCCGAGGCCGATGACGCCGATGGTCTTCCCCGCGAGCTGGGTGCCGATGAAGCTCTTGCGGTCCCACTTCCCCCCCTTGAGCGACGCGCAGGCCGGGTAGATGTTGCGCGAGAGCCCCAGCAGCAGGGCCATCGTCTGCTCGGCGGTCGAGAGGGTGTTGCCCCCGGGCGTGTTCATCACGATGATGCCGCGCCGCGACGCCGCCGGCACGTCCACCGTGTCCACCCCCACGCCGGCCCGCACGATGCAGCGCAGCCTGGGCGCCGCCGCGATCAGCTCGGCGGTCACCTTCGTCGCGCTCCGCACGATCAGCCCCTCGGCGTCCGCCAGGTGCTTCTTCAACTCCTCGCCCTTCAGCTCCGGCGCATAGTCCACCGCGATGCCCTGCACGGCCCTGAGCCGCGCGATGGCCTCAGGGGCCACGCTGTCCGAGACAAGCACTTTCATCGAAGTCCCCTACTTCGCCAGTAGAACCTTCTGCGCGGCGGCGACGCCGGCGCCCGGGGCGACCTTCGCGCCCATCTCGGCAAGCACCATCTCGAGGGCCGCGAGGGCGCCCAGGGTGTCCAGCGTATCCACGTAGCCCAGGTGTCCGATGCGGATGATCTTGCCCTTGAGATTGCCCTGGCCGCCGGCGACGGCGACGCCGTATTTCTTCTTGAGCAGGCTGCGGACCGCCTCGGCGTCCATCCCCTCGGGCAGCGCGACGGCGGTCAGGGCATCGGCGGGGGCCGCCGCGTAGACCCGCAGCCCCATCGCCTCGACGGCCGCGCGGGTGGCCGCGGCGGTCTTCGCGTGCCGCGCCCACACCGCCTCGATGCCTTCCTTGCGCAAGAGGTCGAGCGACTTCCTCAGCGCGGCGACCAGGGTGTTCGCGGGCGTGTAAGGCGTGTCCTCGGCCGCCAGGGCCTCCCGCGCCGCGATCAGGTCGAAGTAGTACGAGCGTCGCGGCGCCTTCTCCACGCGCGCCCACGCCTTGGGGCTCACCGACAGGAACGCGAGGCCCGGCGGCAGAAGCAGGGCCTTCTGCGAGCCGACGACCAGCAGGTCCACGCCCCACGCGTCCGTCTCCATCGGCATGGCGCCCACGCCTGAAATGCCGTCCACGACCAGGCACGCGCCCGTGCCGGCCACGATCTTGCCAATCGCCTCCACGTCGGTCGCCACGCCCGTCGAGGTCTCGCACAGGGTCACGTAGACGGCGGCGATGTCGGGGTCCTTCGCCAGCGCGGCCCCGATGGCGGCGGGCTCGACGGCCTGGCCCCACTCGACGTCCAGGTGGATGGCCATGGCGCCGAAGCGCTCGCACAGCTCGCCCCAGCGCTCGCCGAACTTCCCGCCCCGCACGCACAGCGCCTTGTCGCCCGGCGCCAGCAGGTTCGACACCGACGCCTCCATCGCCCCCGTGCCCGACGAGGTGAAGATGAAAACGTCGTTCTTCGTTCGGAAGATGTCCTTCAGCCCCTGCGTCACGGCCATCAGGGTCGCCCGGAACTCCTTGGTGCGGTGATGGAAGACGGGCTTGGCCAGCTCGAGCAGGGTTTCCGGCGGCACCTCGGCGGGGCCGGGGGTCATCAGGCGCTCTTTCACGGGGCGTTCTCCTTCTTCGCTACCCTTGCGCCGCCTCACTGGCGGCCTGTAGTGTGAAGGCTCCTGCAAACAGGGCCTTGCCAATGATCATCCCCTCGACAGGCAGGGCCGCCACCCGCCGCACGTCGTCGAGCGACGCAATGCCGCCCGAGGCCACCACGGGTGTCTTCACGGCGTCGAGCAACCGCTGGAGCGCGGGCAGGTTGGGTCCCCGCATCGCCCCATCCGTCGCCACGTCGGTGAAGATGATCGCCCGCGGACCCATCGCGTCCAGCTTGCGGGCGAAGGCCAGGGCCTCGACGCTCGAGGTCTCCGCCCATCCCTCGACGGCCACGCGGCCGCCGCGCGCGTCAATGCCCGCCACAATCCTGCCGGGGAGCCGCTGGCACAGGCCGTGGAGCCACTCGGGCTCGCGGAGCGCCCGGCTGCCCAGGACCACCCGCTGGACGCCGGCGTCGAGATAGGCGGCCACCGTGTCGTCGCTGCGGATGCCGCCGCCGACCTCGATGGGCACCGCCACCTCGCGGGCAATCGCGGCCACGGCCTCGAAGTTGGCCGGCCGCCCCTCGAACGCGCCGTCGAGGTCCACCACGTGGATCAGCTCGGCCCCCTGGTCGGCCCACAGGCGCGCCGCCTCGACCGGGCGGTCGAAGTAAACAGTCTCCTGGTCGGCCCGGCCCTGAAGCAGCCGGACGCAGCGCCCGCCGCGAATGTCCACGGCGGGAATCACCATCGGCATGGGGGCCTCGCTCGTAAATGCCTGGTGGCGCGGATTGTAGCACACCCGTCGCTGTGTGTCAAAAGGTCTCGGCGCGGCGGTCATGCCCCAGTTCCTGCGTCCCCAATCGTCCTCGTCCTTGTCGTCGTCCTCGTCCTCGAAAAAAATGCCATTTGCCAACGAACGGGTCCTGGTGTACGCTTCTGGTGAGCGCAAGCTCGCGTCAGGGGCTGCTTCTGGGGCATCACGGGGCTGTCGGTCGCACCAGGCGGCCAGGAGCCCGTTCTCCGATGCCCCGCCTCGTCCACCCCGGGACCCGCCGTTTCCACTTCGCCGCTGCGGCCGTCCTCGCCAGCGCCCTGGCTTCGGCCGGTGAGGGCGACCTGCGCTTCGTCGTCTACGGCGGCTCGGAGGGCACCGGGGACACGACTCGCTCCGTCATCGCCCAGGTCGTGAGGCTCCGCCCCGACCTCGTGGCCCATGCCGGCGGCATGGTCGGCAACTCCCGCTTGACCCAATGGGTGGCCTTCCACCAGATCGCCGAGCCGATCACCAGCCTCTTCCCCTTTTACGGCTGCCGGGGCCGAGGCGAGAAGCGGGCCGTCATCCAATCGCGCGGCGACGCGCCCGAGCCGCGCCTGTTCTGCGACAACTACTTCTCGTTCGACTACCGCGGCGCCCACTTCACCTTCCTGGACACCGAGCGGCCGATCTTCAAGGACGACCCGCAGACCCGCTGGCTCGCGGACGACCTGGCCTCCGCGGAGGGCAAGCCGATCTTCGTCTTCAGCCACCGCGCCGTCTTCGGCGCCGCCGAGCGCCACATCCTGCGCGACGGCCACTACTGGTGGCACCCCCTCTTCGTCAAGCACAAGGTCCGCGTCGCGTTTTCCGGCGCTCGCCACCTCTACCACCGCCTGTGCCGCGACGGCGTGACCTATCTCATCACAGGCGGTGGCGGCGCGCCGCTCGACCCCGTGATGGCCCGCCGGCAGGTGTGCCCGGGCGATGTCGCTGCGTCGTTCAACCACTGCATCGAGGTCACTGTCTCGACCACGGAGATCCGCTGCCGCGCCGTGGACCCCGAGGGTCGGACCCGCGACGAATTCGCCGTCCGCGCCGCGGGCGCCCTCGGCCCCGTCGAGCCGTGACGCTCCGCCGCGCTCAAGGGGGAATCGTGAAGGTGGCACGGGCGTAACACAACCACAACCACAGACGCGCCGCCCGTGCCACCACCCCCCCTTTCTCCTCCCCCCATCCGCCCTCCGCCCCGCCCGGTACCTCGCTGCACTCCCCACGTCGCCCGGCGGCCGCCACGGGGAAGCGCGGTCACGCGAGGGACTTCGGGGCCTCGAGGAGTTCCTTGATCTTCTGGAAGAACTTTGCGCCGATGACGCCGTCCACCAGGCGATGGTCGCAGGCGAGGACGAGGGTGGTCATCTGGCGAATGCCGATGCCGTCGCCGACGGCGACCGGCCGCTTGGCGATGCGGCCGACGCCCAGGATCGCCACCTCGCCCGGGTTGATGATGGGCAACACGGCGTCCACGCCGAACATCCCGAGGTTGGAGATGGTGAGGCAGCCGCCCTCGTAGTCGTCGGGGGTCAGGCGCTTGCTGCGGGCCTTGGCGATGAGGGCCTCGGTGTCCCCGGACACGTCGAGGAGCGACTTGCCCTCGCAGTTTCGGACGACTGGGACGATGAGGCCGCCCTCGATGCCGACCGCGAGGCCGATGTTCACCTCGTCGCGGTAGACGACGGCGCCCTCGGCCCACGCGCAGTTCATCTCGGGCACCTCGGCGAAGGCGAGCGAGGCGGCGCGGATGAAGAGGTCGTTGAAGGAAACCTTCCGGCCGGACGACGCGGCCAACTCGCGCCGCAGCTCGACCGCGCCGGTCATATCCACGTCCATCGTCAAGTAGAAGTGCGGGATGGTGGCCTTGCTGAGGGCCATCCGCTGGGCGACGACGCGGCGCATGGCCGTCAGCGGCACGCGGCGCCCACGCGGCCCGCGGGCTGCGGCCGGGGCCGCCGCCTCGACGTCGGCTCTCATAATCCGCCCGTCCACGCCGCTGGGCTTCACCTTCGTGAGGTCCACGCCACGCTGCCAGGCGACCTCGAGCGCGGTGGGCGAAACGCGAAGGCCCTCGATGCGCTTGGCGTACCCGATCACGTCGGCCTCCACGATGCGCCCCTCCGGCCCCGAGCCGCGCAGCACCTGGAGCGGGATCCGCCTTTCGGAGGCCGTGCGGCGGGCGCGGGGCGAGGCGAGAATGCGGCCAGCGGGCGCCCCCGGCGCCTCGGCCGCGACGGGAGGGGCATCAGCAACCGAAGGGGCCTCCGCGGCTGACGCCACGGCGGCACCCGGCTCGGCGGCCTTGGGCGCCGTAGCGCCCCTGGCAGCGGCAGCCGCCTTCGCGGCGGCCAGGGCGCGCTGCACCATCTCGTCGGTCACCGCGTCGGCGGCGTCGCCGAGGAAGGCGATGACGGCATTGCAGGGCACCGCGTCGCCCTTCGCGTAGAGGAGCTTCTTCACCACGCCGGCGTAGAAGGACTCGACCTCGAGGGCCGCCTTGTCCGTGTTGATCTCCAGAAGGATGTCGCCCTTCTGCACGGTGTCGCCTTCCTTGACGCGCCAGGCCTCGATGGAGGCTTCTTCCATAGTCTGCCCGAGCTTGGGCATGACGACTTCGCGGATCATCCAGAACTCCTCTTGAGGAACGCGCGGCCGAGGCAACTCAACAGGTCGGTGGCCGTGAGAGAACACTGGCCGGTCTCCTCGGCCGCGAGGTCGCCCGCCAAGCCGTGGAGGTGGACGGCGAGGCACGCGGCAGCAAAAGGCTCGAGGCCCTGAGCGAGCAGGCCGGCGACCATCCCGGTCAGCACGTCGCCCGTGCCGCCGCTGGCCATGCCGGGGTTGCCGGTCTCGTTCACGTAGGTGCTGGCTCCGTCGCTCACCACGGTCTGGTGGCCTTTGAGGGCAACGACGACCGAATGCTCTCTGGCGAAGGCTGCGGCGACTTCGGGCCGCCGCGCCTGAATCTCACTGGCCGGGAGCCCGGCCAGGCGAGCCATCTCGCCCGGATGTGGCGTGATGACCACGGGCGCCCGAGCCGAGCCGAGCATCTCAGCACAGTCCTCCAGGGCATTCAGGCCGTCGGCGTCGAGCACCAGGGGCTTGCCGAGCGACGGAATGAGAGCGTGGACGAGCTTCGCGGTCGAGCGCCGGCGGCCGATGCCGGGGCCGAGGGCGACTACTGTGCAACGCTCCGCGAACGCCAGGATGTCGGGCAACGCTCCCAGAGCCAACGCCCCGTCGGGCACCTCGTGGAACGGGTGCGTCATGCAGGCGGTGAGCTTCGCCGCGACGATGGGCAGCAGCGACGCGGGCACGCCGAGGGTGACCAGTCCCGCTCCGCTGCGCAGCGCGGCGTCGGCGGCCAGGCACGCGGCGCCCGCGAAGCCCGTCGAGCCCGCGAGGACGAGCACGTGGCCGAACTGGCCCTTGTGCGCGGCCGGCTCGCGCCGAAGCCTCTCAAGTTCTCGCCGGGCGTCGAACACAAACTGCCTCCTCAAGCGCCGGCAATCGCGGCCACGAACTTCCTCGCCGTCTCGGTGATCAGGGCGTAGTTCCCGCTGGCCAACGCGTCCTTGCGGACGAGGCTGGAGCCGACGCCGAGGGCGACAGCCCCCGCCTTGAGCCAATCCGCCGCGTTGGCCAGGTCCACGCCGCCGGTGGGCATGATCGGCACCTCGGGCAGCGGGGCGCGAATGGCCTTCAGATACGGAATGCCGCCGAGCTCGGCGGGGAAGAGCTTCACGCAATCGGCTCCCGCCTGCCAGGCGGCGGCGATCTCGGTAGGCGTGAAGGCGCCGGGCATCACCGCCACATCGCGCTCGGCGCACAGGTGGATCACGTCGAAATTCGTGTTGGGCGCCACGATGTAGCGGGCGCCGGCCTCTATGGCCTCGGCGGCCCGCTTCGTGTCGGTGACGGTGCCTGCGCCGAGAACCACCCTGTCGCCATAGCCCTTCTTCACCGTGGCAATCACCTCGGGGGCCTTCGGGACGGTGAACGTGATCTCGATGCAGCACACGCCGCCATCGAGCAGCGCATCCACGATGGGCCGCACTTGCTCCGTCGTGCTGCGGACGACGGCGACGAGGCGATGCTTGCGGACCGACGCCATCACTTCCTGGCGGTTCGACACGGCCTGCTCCTTCCCTTCGGGGCAGCGGGGAGGTTGGTATGATTGATCAGCGACGCGATGTAGCCCGCGCCGAAGCCGTTGTCAATGTTGACGACGCAGACGCTGGAGGCGCAGCTATTGAGCATGGCGAGGAGCGCAGCCAGGCCGCCGAAGCTGGCCCCGTAGCCGATGCTCGTGGGCACGGCGATTACGGGCCGACTGGTCAGGCCGCCGACGACGCTCGCCAGCGCCCCCTCCATTCCCGCGACCACGACTAGCACGTTTGCCTCGAACACGTGGTCGGCGCGCTGGAGCAGCCGATGGATGCCGGCGACGCCCACGTCGTAGAGCTTCTCCACGCGGTTTCCGAGCACCTCGGCGGTCACGCGGGCCTCCTCGGCCACGGGGATGTCGGAGGTGCCGGCGCTCACGACGAGGATGTTGCCAGGCGGCGGCTCCTTGGGCTTGCATCCGCAGACGATGATGCGCGCGGCCTGGTGGTACTCGGCGTCGGGGAGGACGCTGCGGACGGCCTCGAAGGCGGCCGCCTCGGCTCGCGTGGCCATCACCTCGCCGCCCTCGGCCATCAGGCTTTGGGCGATGCCGGCCACCTGCTCGGGCGTTTTCCCCGGGCAGAAGATCACCTCGGGCACGCCGCAGCGCAGGGCGCGATGGGTGTCCACGTTGGCGAAGCCGAGGTCCTGGAACGGGAGGCGGCGAATCCGCTCGAGCGCCGCCTCGGGCTCGACCTCGCCGTGGCTCACCTGATCCAGAAGCTCGCGGAGGGCTTGGACGTTCATCGCGGGACCTTCCCTTTCCTGAGCGAGCGGGAGAACGGCAGATAGGGCATGGGCGTGATGTCGGGCGGGGCCTCGCGTCCGGCGGCCAGCAGGTGGTGGCCGAGGCCGGCCACCATTGCCGCGTTGTCGGTGCACAGGGCTGGCGGGGCGAAGCGGAGGCGAAGGCCCACCTTCGCCGTCTCCTCCGCCAGGCGCGCCCGCAGACGCGAGTTGCAGGCCACGCCGCCCCCCGCCACGAGCGTGGCCACCCCTCGCGAGAGGGCAGCGCGAACGCTCTTCTCGACCAACACGTCCACCACGGCCTCCTGGAACGACGCCGCGAGGTCGGGCACGGCCTCGGGCGGCGGCGGGGTGTTGCCCCTGCCTCGGGCGTTCCGCCCGTAGCACTCGTAGAGAACAGCCGTCTTGATGCCGCTGAAGCTGAAGTCGAGCGAGCCCGGCTCGAGCATCGTCCTGGGGAACGCCACCGCTTTGGGGTTGCCGGCCTTCGCGACGCGGTCAATGGCCGGGCCGCCCGGATAGCTCAGGCCGAGGACCGCGGCCGCCTTGTCGAACGCCTCGCCCGCGGCGTCGTCGGTCGTCGTGCCCAACACCTCCGTGTCAATGGGACTGGTGGCGTGCAGGAGCACGGTGTGTCCTCCGGAGGCGATGAGGCCGACGAGTGGGTATTCCAGTGGGGCATCCAGGCCGGGGGCGTAGAGATGCGCCTCGATGTGGTTCACGGCCGCCAGGGGCACCTCGAGCAGCCAGCTCAGCGTCTTCGCCGCCGACACGCCGATCAGCAGCGCGCCGATGAGGCCGGGGCAGGTCGTCACCGCGATGGCGTCGAGCGCGTCGAGCCGAAGGCCGGCACGCTCCACCGCCTGGTCAATCGTGGGCACGATGGCCTCCACGTGGGCGCGGCACGCGATCTCGGGCACGACGCCGCCGTACCGCGCGTGCAGGTGCTCCTGGGAGGCGACGACGCTCGAGAGGACGCGCGTGCCGTGCTCGACGACGGCCGCCGCCGTCTCATCGCACGACGTTTCGATGCCCAGAACACGCATAGGGAACCTCGGGGTCCGCCTGGCCCTGAGGGTTGCGACTGCCGCCTTAGATGTCCCGCGCCTCGCGCGAACGCCCGCTCAGCGCTTCTCGTACACCAGGATCGCCTTCAGCGCGTCCATGGCCCGCACGAGGGCAGCGTCCACGAACGGCTTCTTCTCCCCCTCCTTCTTCTCCCCTTCCTTCTTCTTCTCTTCGCCTTCGACGGGAGGTGCTGGCTCCGGCGGGATCGGGGTCCCGTTCTTTGTGCTCTCGGAGACCCGCTCGTCGCGGAAGTGCTCGCCGAGGCCCACCTCGTCCTCGTAGGTCGTCTTCACCTCCAGGTCGGGATGAATGCCCCAGGCGCCGTCTTCCTTGGCGTCGATTTCGCGGTGAATGAGGCGGCCGGCCGGGGTGTAGTAGCGGGCCGTGGTGAGGCGCAGCTTGCAGCCGTTGTCGAGCGAGAGAATGCTCTGGACCGATGCCTTGCCGTAGGAGCGCTGGCCGACGATGAGGCCACGGTGGCTGTCCTGGATGGCGCCGGCCACGATTTCGGAGCCGCTGGCGCTGAAGTTGGAGACGAGCACGGCCAGGGGGAAGTCCGAGTAGGTGCCCTCCTTGTGCGCGTCGAACTGGTGGACGGCGTCGGGGTTGCGCCCCTTGGTGGAGACGATGACGCCCTTCTCGATGAACAGGTCGGCCACGGCCACCGCGCTGTCGAGCAGGCCGCCGGGATTGCGCCGCAGGTCGAGCACCAGGGCCTTCATCCCCTCGCCGACGAGTTCCTTCACCGCCTGCTCCAATTCCTCGGCTGTGGTCCGCTGGAAGTTGTTGATGCGGATGTAGCCGATCTTCCCCTCAGCGTCCACCATCTTCCTCGCCCGCACGCTCCTTACCTTGATGATGTCGCGCGTGAGCGTGATGGTCTCCCGCTTGCCCAGGAACTGGTGAACCACGGTGATCGTGACCTTGGTGCCCGGCTTGCCCCGGAGCCTCTTCACAGCCTCCATCAGCGTGATGTTGTAGGTGTTGTGCCCCTCGATCTCCACGATGCGGTCGCCTGGCAGCACGCCGGCCTTCATCGCCGGCGTATCCTCCAGCGGCGTGATGACGGTGAGGATGCGGTTCTGGTCGAGCGTGATCTCGATGCCCAGGCCGCCGAACTCGCCCTCGGTGTCCACCTCGAGCTGCTCGACGTCCTCGCGGGTCATGAACTGGCTGTAGGGGTCGAGCTCGGCGAGCATGCCCTTGAAGGCGCCGTAGAACAGCTTCTCGTCGTCCACCGGCACCACATAGCTGCGCTTGACCTGCTCGAGCACGGTGACGAACGTCTTGAAGTTCGCGTAGCCCGCGTCGCGCTTTTCGGCCCCCGGGGCAACCTGGAGGACGGCCAGAAACGCCACCAGGACCAGCAGCACCAACTCCCTCGCGCGCATTCGGACGCTCCTCTTTGTGGCCGGCCCGGGGGCGGCAACCCCGTCCTCCCCGAGCCGCCCTGGGCGGGTTGAAGAAACGGACGGCCTCAGCTCAGGGGCCGCCACACGCGCACATTATATGCCGTATGCTCGCCGGGGTCAAGGCTTGACCCCGCCCCGGGTATGGCCCCCAGTTATGGCAACCACCTCCTTTCCCGTCTTCTCGTGCTCGTCGTCGTCCTCGTCGTCGTCGTCGATTCTCTGGGCTTTCCCCCCTTCCGCATTCGACGACGAGGACGACGACGACGATTCAAGAGCGAGGCCGGCGCCAGAACTGGGGGCCATGCACGCCCTCGTGAGCGGCTGCACGTCCTGGTGCGGCGGCAACCGGCCGCCGCCCGACGCGCAGCACGCTCCTATGCGACGGCGTGGCAAAGGGTTACGGCGATGGCAACACAATTTTGCCTCGACTGGCATGCGAGTTGCTGTTTCCCTAGCAGCGACAGCGACTTCGGTAGCAGATTGACAATTCGGCGCAGCGACGGAAGGCAGGCGTGGAGCGGTGAGCCGCCGCGTCGTGCCGCCCGTCCCCTCCCGTGACGCGGCAAGCAGCCGCTTGCCACTTCCGTCGTCCCTGCGCCGAGCACGAAAAGGCGAGGGGGCCGTTCCCGACGAATGGCCCCCTCGCCTTACTCTTTGGCCCGATCCCTTCCCATTTGCGTCCCCTCGGGTGATCCGCTAGAATCCATTGCCGGAAGATCGGTGCCGTGGCTCGCGCGACGGGGCATGCGGATGCTGGATGCTCGAGCAATCCGGGAGCGCCTGGGGGAGAACTGGCCCGACGCCGAGTTGCGGGTGCTGAGCAGCGTGACCTCGACCAGCGACGTCGCCTGGGCGTGGGCAGAGGCCGGGTGCCCGGAGGGCACGGCGGTGTTCGCCGAGGAGCAGGTTCGAGGCCGCGGGCGCTTCGGCCGCACCTGGCACAGCCCCAGGGGCCGCGACATCCTGCTGTCCGTGGTCCTGAGGCCGCCAACGGAAGAGGTCTCGCCCGCTCATCTGACCGCGCTGGGCGCAGTGGCCGTCGCGGAGGCCATTGAGGCCGAGGCGGGCCTGCGGCCCCAAATCCGCTGGCCCAACGACCTGACCCTCGGGAACCGCAAGGTGGCGGGCGTGCTGGTCGAGTGCCGCGGCGAGCGGGTCGCCCCCTGCGTGATGGGGCTGGGCGTGAACGTCAACTCGCGCCGCGACGAGCTTCCGGCCGACCTGCGCTCGAGCGCCACCAGCCTGGCCGCGGAGGCCGGCAGGGCATTCTGCCGCGAGGCCATCGCCGGAGCGCTCTTGAGCCGGCTGTGTTGCAGAGTCGCGGACGCCGTTGCGGGCCGCTGGGAACTCGTGGCCGCCGCGTGGCGTCAGCGGGCATCCCTGGTGGGACAAGTGGTCGCCGTCGAATCGCAGGGGCGGGCCCACCGCGGGCGCGTGGTCGCGGCGGACCCGTTGCGGGGCCTCGAACTGGAGTTGCCGAATGGCGAGCGGCGCGCGTGCCGGGCCGAGGACACGACGCTCATCCTCCCGGGGGGCGAGGGATGCACGGGGGGATGAATGGATGTATGGATGCTTGGATGAATGGATGGGTGGAATGGTGTCGGACAATCCTCCATTCATCCAACCATCCAATCATCCGCTTGCCAGGCGGGGCATTGCCCCCTCCTGGTAGCGGCCCTGCGCCGTCCTAGGAGATAGTCATGCTGCACGCCGTGGTCATGGCGGGCGGGAGCGGCAAGCGGTTCTGGCCCCTGAGTCGCCACGACCGCCCGAAGCAGGTGCTGCCCATCGCCGGGGCGCGCCCGATGATTGCCGAGACCATCGCCCGCCTCGAGGGCCTGGTGCCCGTCGAGCGCACCTGCATCGTCACCCACGAATCACAGGTCGCCCCGATTCTGAGCAGCCTGGCCGCCGGCCCGCTGCCCCAGGTGATCGCCGAGCCCTGCGGCCGCGACACCGCCGCCTGCATCGGCCTCGCCGCCGTGCACCTGCGACGCGCCGACCCCGACGCCGTGATGCTGGTCATGCCCGCCGACCAGGTGATCCGTCCCGCCGAGCGCTTCCGCGAGGTGATGCGTGCCGCCGTCGAGGTGGCCGGGCGAGGCGACGCACTGGTCACTTTCGGCATCAAGCCACGGTATCCCGCGACCGGCTACGGCTATATCCACCGCGGGGCGAAGGCCGAGGAGGTCCAGGGCATCCCGGTCTTCAGCGTCCGCCGCTTCCGCGAGAAGCCCGCCCGCGAGGTGGCCGAAGACTACGTGGCGTCGGGCGAGTACTACTGGAACAGCGGCATCTTCTGCTGGCGGGTGAGCGTGGTGCTGGACTGCCTGCGGCGCTTCGTCCCGAAGCTCTATGCAGCGCTCGAGCGCATCGGCGGCGCCATCGCTACGCCCGCCGAGGCCGTGGTGCTCCGCGAGGCATACGAGCCGCTCGAGCGCATCTCGATTGACTACGCCGTGATGGAGCGGGCGGAGACGATTCGCGTGGTGGAGGCCGACTTCGAGTGGAGCGACGTTGGCTCGTGGGAATCCGTCGCCCGCCTCCGCCGCGACGAAGCGGACGCCCACGGGAACGTAGCCGTGGGCGCCTGCGAGTTGCTGGATGTGGCCAACACCCTGGTCATCGGCGATGAGGACCACCTCGTCGCCGTCATCGGCCTCGACGACCTCATCGTCGTCCGCACCCCCGACGCCACGCTCATCTGCCCAAGGCACCGCGCCGAGGAAGTCAAGCAACTCGTCGAGCGGCTCAAGCGAGACGGCCTCGACCGCTACCTGTGACCCGCCCAGAAGTGGATGGGTGGATGAATGGATGAATGGATGGGACGCCCGGGAGTTCTGACATTCATCCAACCATCCAACCATCCAATCATCCGAGGTTCGAACTGTGAGAATCCTCGGCATTGACCCCGGCGACCGCCGCATCGGCCTGGCCATCGGCGACACGGAGGTGGCGGTTGCCACCGGCCTGCCCACCCTCGAGCGCCCCTCCCCCGCCGCCAGCCTGGTCGAGCCACTTCGCCGCGTCTGCCGCGAGCAGGGAGTCCAGCGCATCGTCGTCGGCGTGCCCGTGAACATGGACGGGTCTCACGGCGAACGCGCCCGCCTCGCGCTGGCCTTTGCACAACAGCTCCGCGATGCGCTGGGGATCGAGGTCGAAACCTGGGACGAGCGGCTCACCACCCGCCAGGCCGACCGCGCGATGCTCGAGGGCGACCTGTCCCGCAAGAAGCGCAAGCAGCGCGTGGACCGCCTCGCCGCGCAACTCCTCCTCCAGAGCTATCTGGACGCGCGGCGGCGGGCGCAGTAGGCCGCTGCACCGTCCCCCTCTCAGCGAAGCCCCTGGAGCTTCCTCAGCGTGAGCTTGTGGACCTTGCCCGTGGCGCTGTGGGGGAGCTGGGGCACGAATTCGAAGGCAGTGGGCACCTTGAACCGCGGCAGCCGCTTGCGGCAGAAGGCGGCCAGCTCGTCGGCACTCGCCGCCGCCCCTTCGCGGAGCGTGATAAAGGCGTTCGGCGCCTCCCCGCGCGTGGCGTCGGGCACGCCGATCACCGCGGCCTCCAGGACGGCGGGGTGGTCGTGCAACACGCTCTCGATCTCGTTCGGCGAGATGTTCTCGCCCGCCGAGATGATGAGGTCCTTCTTCCTGCCCGTGATCCACAGATAGCCGTCGGCATCAATGCGGGCGAGGTCGCCCGTGCGGAACCAGCCGTCGGGGGTCAGCGCCGCCGCCGTCTCGTCCGGGCGGTTGTGGTAGCCCGGCATCACGCAGTCGCCCCGAACCCACAGCTCGCCCTCCCCGCCCGTCGGGAGCGCGCGCTCCGCCTCGTCCACCACGCGGGCCTCGACCCAGCCGAGCATGCGGCCGACCGAGCCCTGGCGGTTCCTGTCGGGCAGGTTCACGGCCAGCACGGGAGACGTCTCGGTGAGGCCATAGCCTTCGAGGAGCGGGGCACCAAAGGCTGCCTCGAACCCCGCCGCGGTCGGCGCGCCGAGGGCCTCGCCGCCCGCGACGGCGAACTTCAGCGAGCTCAGGTCAAGCCCCGGTGGCCGCCCCGCGCGGAGGACCACGCGAAACATCGAGCCCACCGCGAAGCAGATCGTCGCGCGGCATCTGGCGACGGCCTCCAGCATCCGCTGCGGTGAGAACCGGGCCACCAAGGCCGCCGAGCAGCCCGCGAGCAGCGGAATGAGCATGGACGTGGTGATCCCGAAGGAGTGAAAGAACGGGAGCACGCCCAGAAAGACATCGTCCTCGACGATCCCGATGTGGCTCACGCTGCTCTCGACGTTGCGCGCGAAGTTGCGATGCGTCAGGACGACGCCCTTGGGCAGGCCGGTGGTGCCCGAGGTGTAGAGGAGCGTGGCCGCGTCGTCGCCGCCCCGGCGGGGCAAAGGGGCCTCGCCGGGCGGCTCGACGGGGTCTTCGATGAAGACCACCTTCGCGCCGATCATCTGCGCGAGATTGCCAAAGGCCCTCGTGGCCACGATCGTGTCGAGGCCCGCGTCGGCAGCCACAAACGCCAGCGTCTTCGCGTCGAACAGAAAGTTCAGCGGCACGGGCACCTTGTCGGCGAAGAGAATGGCGAAGTAGCCGATGGGGAATGCGGCGCACGTGGGCGCCAGAAGCCCCACGGTCTCGCGCTCCGTGGCCGACCGGACCCTGGCGGCCAATGCCTGCGCACCGGCCAGGAGAGCGCGGTAGGAGTGCTCGCCGGCGTCGTCGAACACCGCGACCTTGTCAGGGAGCCGTCGGGCCGTCTCGGCGAATCGCGTCGCAAGGTTCACTGTCATCGGCTCTCTCCTCCGTGCTCGCCAGCCGCTGCGGGGGCTTTGCCGCCGCGAGGAAGCAGATCCCCGGCACGAGGAACACGAGCTGGCCGAGAAGCGCCACGCGGTAGCTGTGTGTCCAGTCGGCCAGGAGGGCGAAGACGCTGCACCCGAGGACCGACAGCTTGATCGTGACCCCGTAGAGCCCGAAGAACTCGCCGACCCTGTCCGGCGGAGCGATGTCGAGCAGCCACTTGCGCCCCGCCGTCCAGATCCCCGCGAGCCCGCCGCTGCCGAAGAGGAGGATGACGGGGAGAATCACGACACGCGCAGGAACGGCGCAGACGACGATGATGCACAGGAGCATGCTGAGCGCCGAGCCCAGGAGCATCCGCTTCGGCCCCAACTTGTCGGTGAACCAGCCCATCCCCATCCCCAGGAGGAAGGCGGTCACGCTCATCGCCAGCAGCGTGTAGCCCGACGCGTCCTCCGAGAACCCGGCGCCCTGCTCCAGGAAGGGCCGCGTCCACATGATCAGCGTGTTCAACACGTCCACGACCAGGAAGTTGCCGAGGAAGAAGAACAGCACGGGACGCGTCTGGCACACCGCCCGCAGGGTGCTGCCCAGCTTGGCGAAGTGGCCGGCGATGGCCATCGAGGCCGGATGCGAGGGCCGTCGGGGCCGAACGAAGAGGAAGAGCGGCAGGGAGCTGACCAGGAACGCCACGCCCGCGAGCAGGAACGTCACACGCATCGTGCCCGTCGCATTCCTCGCGTAGAGCGCGATGGGAAGCGCCACGACGACCCCGAGGTAGCCCAGGCCAACGCCGAACCCCGAGACGAAGCCCTGCCGCCGCGGCGACGCCACGGCGGGCAGGAGCGTGTTGTAGAAGACGAGCGACGCCTGGTAGGTGAGGTTCGCCAGCCCGAAGAACAACAGCACCGGGACCATCACTTGTGCGTGAGCAGTGAAGCCGTTCTTGCCGTCGTAGTTGGCGTCGTTGGCCGCGACGCCGATGCAGAGCGTCGCCGCGCAGCAGGCCAGCGTGAGCCACCACAGGTACCGCTTCGCCTTGCCCGTCCGGTCGGCCAGCGCGCCCGCCACGGGCACGATGAGACCCGCGAGGACCATCGAGACGGTCTGGGTCAGCCCCGTGTAGAGGTCGCGCCCCGCGAGCTGGGCCATGAACTTGGGGAAGAACGCCGTCACCACGACCGCCGAGTAGATCGTGTTGGCGAAGTCGTACATCGCCCAACTGAGGATGGGCAGCGGGCGGTCGAGAGATGCCTGCTGCTCGTCCGCCATGCCGCCCCTTTCGCTCGCCGTCAGTCGAGACCGATCAGGCCCTCGCGGAAGTCCAACGTCAGCCGGTGGCCACGAAGGAAGTCGAGGCCAAGCAGGCCGTCAATGCCCGCCGCAGGTGGGAGCGTATGGCAGAGGAAGGGGAAATTCAAGCGTTCCTGCCCCAAGGCTTCGACCCTCGAGAGCCCGAGCCGGGGAACCCACACCTCGCCCGTGGCGCCAACGATCCGCACTCGCTCGGGAATGCCCGCCGGATCGTAGCCGAGCAACGTCGCCGTTTGCCAGTTCAGGACGGAGTTGACCGCGCCAGTGTCGAGAGCAAGAGGAATCTCGATGGCCAGCGAAGGGCCCCAGAGCTTCGCTGTAACGAGGACCACGCCCCGCTGCGGGTTGAACCTGTGCCTCATAGCACGACCACCGTATCTTCCGGAATCGCCCCGACGTAGAAAATGGCCGAGTGCTTGGGACGCAGCTCAAACGCCTTGCGGTACACGTCGTCCCTGTCTTTGCTGTGGCACAGGAGTCTGCCGCTCCTGATGAGGTTCTCGTCAGTCACGGGATCCTCAAGAAGCACCCACTCGGAGTCGAATCGGGCCTCGATCTCCCCCATCGTCATGACTTCGCCCATTGCTGTGCCCTTTCGTCCAGTGGGTCGCTCGGCGGCCTACTGAAATTATACCCCAGCGCAACGGCTACGGCAACCCAACTCACCTAGGAAGCTGCCCGAAGCGGCCGGCGAGGAGCTTATCGGCCGCGGCGAGGACCATGTCGGGGCTGATGCGGGTCATGCAGCGGTGGTCGGTGGCGCACACCTTCTTCTGGCACGGGCCACAATCCACGTCCACCCGCACGACGATCTGCTTCTCCAGGTTGACATCGGTGTAGCGGGGGCTGGTGGAGCCCATGATGGTGACGGCGGGCACGTCGAAGGCCACGGCGTAGTGGCGCGCCCCCGTGTCGTTGGTGACCAGGAGCGAGCATCGGCGGACGAGGGGCTTGAGGACGTCGAGGTCCAGCTCTCCTGCCTCGGGCAGGATCGGCTTGCTGGCCATCGCGCTGGCGATCTTGTCGAGGATGGGCCGCTCGGCGGGCGAGCCGAAGAGGATGACCCGGAAGCCCTTCGCGGCCAGGGCATCGCCCACCACGACGAATCGCTCGGCCGGCCAGAGCTTCGAGGAGCCGAAGGCGCCGCCGGGATTCATCCCGATGAGGCGCGCGTCGGCGGCGACCTCGTGCTTCGCCAGCAAGGCATCGGCCCGGTCCTGGCAGTCGGGCGTGATGAACAGCTCCTCGCGCGGCGAGAGGCCCTGGCAGCCGAGGTGCTCGCAGAGGGTGAGATAGTAGTCCACCATGTTCCGGGGGATAAAGCGGCCCTTGCGGTCGCGCGGCGGAGCGATGGGGGCGGTGAGCAGGATGCTGCGCCGCCGGCGGGCGTAGCCGATGCGGTGTGTCACTCGCCCGAGCCAGGCCTCGAGCGCCGTGCGGAACGAGTTGGGGAGGATGACGGCGAGGTCGAAGCGCCCCGCCCGCAGGGTCCGCACGAGGCCCCAGAAGTTGCCCCAGCCGCGGTCCTCTGTCGCGATGACTTCGTTGAACCAGGGGGCGCCGTTGAGGATGGGCCGCACATAGGGGCGGAGGGCGATGGCGATATGGGCGTCGGGGAAGTTCGCGCGGAGCGCGCGGAACGTCGGCGTGGCCATCACCACGTCGCCCACCCAGTTCGGCGCCCGCACGACGATCCGCTTAGCTTCGACCTTCAAGGGCTTGCCTTCCGCTCGGTCAGAGGCGCACAGGCGGGACGCCTGTGCCACCATCGGGAGGGAAGACCGCTGCAACACAGGCCTCCGGCCCCATTCCCACGGGAAGGAACGTTCTGGTGGCACAGGCCTCCGGCCTGTGTCGCTCAGCCGCACAGCATCTCCTCGACGAAGCGGCAGATGGTGTGGCCGGCGGTGGCGTGGCACTCCTGCACGGTTGGCGTGTCCTCGGCAGGGGCCCGGATGCACACATCGCAGAGCGCCGCTATGGCCCCGCCCCCTGCCCCCGTGAAGCCGACGACCTTCATCCCGCGCGCCTTGGCGGCCTCGATGGCCCTCAGCACGTTTGGCGAGTTGCCGCTGGTGGAGTAGGCAAGAAGCACGTCGCCCTCGCGACCGAGCCCCTCGACCTGGCGGGCAAAGACCGCATCGAACCCGTAGTCGTTCGCAATGGCGGTGAGGATGGACGTGTCGGTGGTCAGAGCGACGGCGGCGAAGGCGGGCCGCTCGCGCTTGAAGCGTCCGACGAGTTCGCCCGCGATGTGCTGCGCGTCGGCGGCGCTCCCGCCGTTCCCGCACAACAGCACCTTGCAGCCGGCACGGAGGCACGCGGCGACCAGCTCCACGGCTCGCGCAATCTCCGGCGCCGCGCGATGGGCGAAGCACTGCTTCGCATCCGCACTGTCCAGCACCGCCCGTCGAACCCGCTCGGCCAGCTCGTTCATTCCTTGCTCCGTCCGTGGGCGTCGAGCACTTTCCTCACGACGTCGCTCGTCGAATGGTAGTTCGAGAACGGCGCCCGCTCGATGCGGCCGCCATAGCTCTCCACGATCTCCCAGCCGACGACCTCCTCCTTCCGCTTGTAGTCGCCGCCCTTCACCAGGATGTCGGGCTGGAGGAGGGCGAGGAGCGGCTGCGGCGTGTCCTCGGAGAACACGGTCACATAGTCCACGTGGTGGACGGCAGAGAGCAGCTCGACCCGCTCGGCTTCAGAGAGGATGGGGCGGCTGGGGCCCTTGAGGCGGCGAATGGATTCATCGCTGTTCGTCGCCACGATCAGCACGTCGCCCAGGCTCTTGCAGTGCCGCAGCAACGAGATGTGATTGGCGTTGAGCAGGTCGAAGCAGCCGTTGGTGAAGACGACGGCTTTGCCTTGCGACTTGAGCTTGGCGACGATGGTGGCCAGCTCGCCGCGGCTGCGCAGCTTCGTTTCAGCGTGGACGGCTACCTCCAGCTCCGCCTGGATCTCGTGGCGGGTGAGGGGCACGAAGCCGAACTTGGCGACCTCGATGCCGCCCGCGACGTTGGCGATGGCCACCGCCTCCTCGAAGTCCCCTCCCCCGGCGAGCACGAACCCCAGCACGCTCAGCACCACGTCGCCCGCGCCCGTGACGTCGAAGACCTCGTGCGTGCGGGCAGTGACGTGATAGGGCTTCTGCCCTTTGCGATAGAGCGAGATGCCCTCGCGGTCGCGGGTGATGACGCAGGCATCGAGGCCGAGCCGCCGCAGGAGCAGGCGGCCGACCTTGTCCACCTGGCCCGCCCCATCGGGCAGCCCGGCAGCCAGCGCCGCCTCGAGGCGGTTGGGGCAGACGGCGGTCGCGCCCCTATATCGCCTGGCGTCCACGCCACGGGCCGGGTCCACAATGACTGGCTTGCCCGCAGCCTTCGCGGCACGAATCAAGGCGTGAAGGAGGGGCGGCGTGAGCACCCCCTTGTTGTAGTCGGGCACCAGCACGGCATCCACCCGGCGCACAGCCGCCTCGACGCGCTTCAGCAGCCACGCCTGGGCGTCCTCGGGGATGGGGTCGGCGACCTCGCGGTCCACGCGGAAGAGCTGCTGCACGCGGGCCACCATGCGGGTTTTCACGGTCGTGGGGCGGTCGGACAGGCGGAGGACCGCCCTGGCGTCCACACCAAACTCATCGAGCAGGCGCCGGAGCGCCCCGCCGTCGGCGTCGTCGCCGACGACGCCTGCGCACTCCACCCTGGCATCCAGGGCCGCCAGCGCAGCGGCCACACGGAAGGCGCCGCCGGGGCGGTCCTCCTCCTCGGCGACTCGCAGGACGGGGATGGGCGCCTCGGGCGAGATGCGGTCCACGGCACCCCACACGTAGCGATCAAGCATCAGGTCGCCCACGACCAGGATGCGCGGCCGCCCGATGGCGGCGAACTTGCCGGCAAGCTCGGGGTTCACTCGACTTCGCTCCCTTCCGCAGAGTCCTCCGCGCCTTCGTCCTCGCGCCTGCCGGCCGCCGGCAGTTCCTCGGGCGGCCGCTTCCGCCAGCGCGAGTGCAGCCAGAACCACTGGTCGGGATGCTGCCGCACGAAGCCCTCGATCCGCTTCGTGAACAACGCCGTGTTGGCCACCACGTCGGCCCGGTAGTCCCCCGTGCGGATCAGCTCGAACGGCGGGTCGCAGTGGAAGCAGTGCCGCAGTTCGTGGCCGATCCGATAGGTGTAGCCGGCCAGGACGGGCACGTCGTGCTTCAGGGCCAGGCTCGCCGGGCTGGGCACGGTGGAGGCGAGCTTGCCGAAGAAGGGGACGAATACGCCGCCCGCCCGCTGGTTCTGATCGATCAGCATAGCCACGCAGCCGCCGGCGCGCAAGTGGTTGAGCACCTTGCGGAGCGCCCCCTCGCGGCCCGCGACCTGGAGCCCCCCCCCCTCGCGAAACCGCCGCGCGCGCTCCTCGATCAGCGGGTTCGACTGCGTTCGCGCCACGACCAGTGCTCCGCCGGCCGCGTGGGCGAGGACCCGGCCCGCCAGCTCCCAGTTGCCGAAGTGCCCGGTGACCATGATGGCGCCCTTGCCCTTCGCCAGGGCCGCCTTCAGGTGTTCCTCGCCCTCGATGACCGAGAAGTCCTCCAGCGTCATGCGCTTCAGGATCTTCGGCAGCATCAGGTCTTCGACGAAGTTCGTGCACACGTTGCGGTAAACCCGCCGCACCAGGTCGCTCGCCTCCTGGGGGCTGAGGCCCAGCGCCCAGGCGGCGTTCGCCTCGGCCACGCGGCGATGCCAACGGTCGGCCAGCCGCGTGAGCCTGCCGAGGAACCTTCCCAGCCGCAAGTGCCAGCCGATCGGCAGCAGGCGCACGAGTCGCTCGACCCCCACCATGTAGAGGTACTCGGCAATGACGCGCACCCGATTGCGCCGCTTCGTGGCCACCCGAACAACCGCCTTTCGTGCTCCACTCCTCAGCGCTTCACCACGCGGTCCAGGGCGGCTTGCAGCAAGTCCTCTCCTCGCGTCACCACAAGCTCAACGGCCAGCGCATGCAGCGGCGGCCCGGTGTCCGGGAACGCGTGGATCTTCACCGCGTCCTTCTCCGTCGTCACCACGGCCTCCGCTCCGGCTTCCGCCGCCCGACGGGCGAGAGCCGCCAGATCCTCCCCGCTGTACCAGTGGTGGTCGCGGAACGGCTCGTGGCGGAGCACCTGCGCGCCAAGCGCCTCGAGCGTCCTGGGGAACGCCGCGGGGTTTCCCAACGCGCTGAAGGCGAACACCTTCCGCCCGTGGACCCAAGACAGCGGGCGGGTCCCGGTCGTCCCGTGACAGCAGAAGTGGACTGGGCGGTGGACCGACTCGACCACGGGCCGTCCCGGGCACCAGCGGCGGACCTGTCTCTCCACGTCCTGCACCTGGCCCTTGGCCGCAAGGTCACAGCGCGTCAGCACCACGATATCTGCCCGCCGCAGGCCGCTCAGCGGCTCGCGCAGGAGACCTCGTGGCAGCAGATGCCCGTAGCCGAAGGGCAGCAAGGTGTCCACCGCCACGATATCGAGGTCGCGCCCCAGCGCGAGGTGCTGGAAGCCGTCGTCGAGCACGAGGCATTCGGCCCCATGCTCGGCGATGGCCCGAAGCCCTCCGGCGTAGCGGCTCCCGTCCACCACGTGAGGCACGCCGGGCACCTGGCGGCGGAAGAGCAGCATCTCGTCGCTCTCGCCAGCGTTCGCAGTGCCCCCTTCAGGCGGTACTCTCTTCTCGCCGTAGCCGCGGCTCAGGATGGCGGCCCGCACCCCGCGGCCCACGAGCCAGCGCGCGATCCACACCACCAGCGGCGTCTTCCCCGTGCCGCCGGTCGTGATGTTCCCGACGCTGATCACCCGCGCGTCGAGCTCGCGGCACGCCAGGAGGCCCCAGTGGTAGAGCGCCAGCCGGGTGCTGCACGCAGCCCAATAGGGCGCCGAGAGGACGCTCAGCGAGGCCCGTACGGCGGCGGCGAGCGGCCCTCGCCGCTCGCCGCTGATGTACCCGAAAAACCGCGCCAGAGAACTTGCCATGCTTTCCCTCAGCACCTGCATTCTAGCAGAGCCGCGCTTGAGAGTCAAAGGCCGCGTGACACGCGAATCGGGCTCCACGTTCAGGGCATGCAAACCAGCATGCGCGGCGCAGTACCGCTGCCAGATGGCAGCGCCTGGCGGCGCCGGACCCGGCATGTTGATTCCTGGCACACGACGTTGACGATGGGCAACATGGCACAAGTCGCTGTCAGGCAAGAAGATAGAGCGAGAAGGTGGCCACGGATGCACCAGCCGTGTTGCCAAGCGTCAACATCCGCCCAAAAGCACGCCCGGGGACACAGCCCCATGGGCCGTTGGCTGGAGACGTAACTCATTGGCGTGCAATGAGTAACGCGGGCGCGGAAGCCATGCTCGGAGTCTGCCATGGCTGGCACGCCGTTTGCTGAGGTTAACAGCTAGGTAGGAAGAGGAGGTCGGATGAAGCTGCGCTTGGGCATTGCGCTCGCCGCTCTGGTGGTCGTGGCAACGGCCGGCTTGGGGGCACCCATCGTCTACTTCGGCACGCTCGCGTCGTTCGGCGGGCCGGGCGAACTCGACCTCACGGGCACCTTCTCCTGCTCGTGGAACCCGGCAGGCCCGACGACTCCGGTGGGCGGGTTGACCTTCGTGAATGACGCCGGGGCAACGTACCAGGGCATAACCTACTGGTCACAAAACACAACCTACCCATGGGGGACGAAGCCTGAATACGGAAGCACGCAGGACGCGAACAACCTGGAAACCGTGATGTATGGCATCCGCTGGTCCGCGAGCCCCAACTCGGTCAACGTCACACTGCCAACGTACGCCGGGCGTCAACACAAGCTCCAACTCATTTTCTCCGAGAACTACTGGGCCGCTCCAGGCCGGCGGACCTTCGACATCAATGTCGGTGGCTCCCTGGCCGTAGATGAGTTCGACACCCTGGCTGTTACCGGGGGCTGGAGCGGCCAACCCACTCGCGGGGCAGTCTACACCTACTCGTTTGTGCCTGCCGCCGGGACCGTAGCCATAAGCCTGACCCCAGGGACCACTGCTTCCGACAAGAACCCAATCCTCAACGCCCTCACACTGGAGGTGACTATCCCCACCTCGCCCGGGGGGTACTCCGCACGGGTGCTGTCGGCGAGCCCGCACATCTACCTCCGCCTCGACGAGGACCCCGGGGTGACGAGGGCGCTCGACTTCGCTGTGCAGGACGGCATCCAGCCCGGTACGTACTCGAACAGCCCCACCCTCGGCGTCGCCGGGATCCCCGGCACCGTCGCTGACCCCGACACCGCCGCGCGCTTCAACGGCACCAATCAGTCGGTCCTCATCCTCGATGCGCCCGACCCGACCGCCTACACACTGGAGGCCTGGGCAATGCTCGAGAGCACGGCCAACCAGAGCCTCATCGTGCGCACAGATGGCGCCGGGCCGGCCGCCAACTGGTCCCACCAGCTCAGGGTCAACAGCGGCACGTTCGAGCACTACCTTCACGACGGCGCAGTGCGCTCCGTGCTCGGCACCACCGTAGTGCAGCCAGGCGTATGGTACTATGTCGTGGGGACCGCCACGAACGGCGGCCAGATGAACCTCTACGTGAACGGCCAGAGCGAGGGAACGCCTGTCTCGATCGGGAACCTGTGGACCGGTGGAGACCGCTGGATGCTCGGCTCGAACTCAGGCCAATCGATGGGCTACTTCCTCGGCACGCTGGATGAGGTGGCGATCTACAGCAGCGTGCTCAGTCAGTCGGAGATTGCCGAGCACTATCGGCTTGGGAGCAGCCTCGTGCCCGAGCCGGCCACGTTCGGGCTGGTGGCGCTTGGCGCGCTCGCCGTAGCCCGTCGCCGGCGCCGCCGCCGAGCCGCTTGACTTTCCCCGCCTGCAATCCTATACTTTGCGTTGAGGGAAAGGGCGAGGCTTCGCCGGGGCCTGCGCCCTCTTTTCGTGTTGGCCCGCGTGTGAGTGCGCATATGGAGCTGAAGGCACCACTTGGCACCGAGGACATCCTGCCGGAACAGGCCGCCCTGTGGCAGAAGGTCGAGGCGGTCGCGCACGCGCTCTTCGCGCGCTACGGCTACGGCGAGATCCGCACGCCCGTCTTCGAGAGCACCCGCCTCTTCGTCCGCAGCATTGGCGAGACGACCGACATCGTCGAGAAGGAGATGTACACCTTCGGCTCCGGCGACGAGAGCTTCACGCTCCGCCCCGAGGCCACGGCGCCCGTCGTTCGGGCCTATCTCGAGCACAATCTCCACAAGACCAAGTCGTTCCAGAAGTTGTACTACATCGGCCCGATGTTCCGCCACGAGCGCCCCCAAGCGGGCCGGAAGCGCCAGTTCCACCAGATCGGCGTCGAGGCCATCGGCGCATGCGATCCGCTGCTCGACGCCGAGGTGATCATCCTCGTCTGCCATCTGCTCGATGAACTGGGCATCCGCGGCTACCGCGTCCGCCTCAACGCCATCGGCACGCCGGCCTCCCGCGGCGGCTACCGCGACCTCATCAAGGCCGAGCTTGCGGCGCAGCAGGACAAGCTCTGCCCCGACTGCCGTCGGCGGCTCGACCGCAACGTGTTCCGCGTCCTCGACTGCAAGAACGAGCCGTGCGTCGCCATCAGCCGCAGGCTGCCCCGCATCCTCGACCACTTGCCCGAGGCCGAACGGGTCCACTTCGCCCACGTGGCCAAGGCCCTGCGCTCGACCCACGTGCCGTTCGAGGAGGACCCCTTCCTCGTCCGCGGCTTCGACTACTACACGGGCGTCGTCTTCGAGATCACCCACGGGGCGCTCGGCGCCCAGGACGCCCTCTGCGGCGGCGGGCGGTACGACAACCTCATTGCCGACCTCGGCGGCCCCTCCCTCGGTGCAGTCGGCTGGGCTCTGGGCGTCGAGCGCCTCCTCATGGCCCTCCAGGCCGCCGGAGCCGCGGCGGAGGGCGCGCCGCTCGACCTCTATATCGTGACAATGGGCGAGCCCGCACGCATCGCCGCCATCGAGTACCTCAGCAAGCTGCGCCGCGCCGGCCTCGCCGCCGACACCGATTACGAGGGCCGCAGCCTCAAGGCCCAGATGCGCACCGCCGACAAGCTGCGCGCCCGCTTCGTCACCGTCCTCGGCGACAACGAGCTGGCCACCGGCACCCTCAAGCTCAAGCACATGGCCACGGGCACCGAGACCGTTCTCTCGGGCGTCGAAGATATCCGCCACACCATTCGCAAACACTCCGGCCAGGGCGCTGGCGGGGTGGAATTGAACCCATGACCCGTGACGCGTGACGCGTGACAGGAGCGTGGGCAACGGCGCTCTCTCTGGTCACGAATCACGCGTCACGGGTCACGCGTCCGCGGCGCCTCCAGAACACACCGTTGCACCTTACAGAAGGGCTTGTCCCGATGAGTCTGAAACGCTCTCATACTTGCGGCGAGCTGCGCGCCGAGCACGTCGGCCAGGCCGTCACCCTCTGCGGCTGGGTCCACAGCAGCCGCGACCACGGCGGGGTCATCTTCATTGACCTCCGCGACCGCTATGGGCTGACCCAGGTCGTCTTCAACCCCACCCACTGCCAGGCGGCGCACGACGCCGCCGAGCGCTTCCGCTCCGAATGGGTCATCGCCGCCCGCGGCGTCGTGCGGCACCGTCCCGAGGGGATGGTCAACCCCAAGATGCCCACAGGCGAGGTCGAAGTCTACGTGGACGAGGCGGAGCTGCTGAACGAGGCCCAGACCCCACCGTTCGAGATTGACGACGCGATTGACGTGGCGGGCGAGACGCGGCTCCGCTACCGCTACATTGACCTGCGGCGGCCCGCCGTGCAGCGCGCCCTGGTCTTCCGAAGCGAGTGCTTCCGCGTCATCCGCAACTACTTCGCCGAGCGCCGCTTCGTGGACGTCGAGACCCCGCTGCTGACCAAGAGCACGCCCGAGGGCGCTCGCGACTACCTGGTGCCCAGCCGCGTGAACCCGGGCCACTTCTACGCCCTGCCCCAGTCGCCCCAGCTCTTCAAGCAAATCCTCATGGTCGCCGGCCTCGACCGCTACGTGCAGATCGCCAAGTGCCTGCGCGACGAAGACCTGCGCGCCGACCGCCAGCCCGAGTTCACCCAGCTCGACGTCGAGATGTCCTTCATTGACGAGGAGGACATCTACCGACTCATTGACGGTCTGATGGCCGAGATGACGGAGAAGATGCTTGGCCGCAAGGTCGAAACCCCCATCCGCCGCCTGACGTATCAGCAGACGATGGACCGCTACGGCACGGACAAGCCGGACCTCCGCTTCGGCCTGGAGTTCGTGGACATCGCCGACCTCGCGGCGGCCTGCCAGTTCCGCGTCTTCAGCGAGACGGTGAAGGCCGGGGGACAGGTGCGCGGCTTCAACGCCAAGGGCGGCGCCAAGTACACCCGCAGCCAGCTCGACCGCGAGCTGCCCGAATGGCTCGCCCAGTTCGGCGCGAAGGGCCTGGCCTGGATCAAGGTGGACGAGAAGGGGGCCTTGGCCTCCTCGATCGTGAAGTTCTTCAGCGACGAGCAGAAGGCGGCCCTGGCTCAGAAGATGGGCGCCGAGCCCGGCGACCTGTTGGTCTTCGTGGCAGGCAAGCCGTCGGTCGTCGCCGGCTGCCTCGACGAGCTTCGCCGCAGGATGGCGCGCGAGCTGGGCCTTGTGCCGCCCGACTCCTTCGCCTTCTGCTGGGTGACCGACTTCCCGCTCTTCGAGTGGAACGAGGAAGAGAAGCGCCCGGACCCGCGCCACCACCCCTTCACCTCGCCGCGCCCTGAGGACATGGAGTTCCTTGAGGAGCGTCCGCTCGACGTGCGCGCCCGCGCCTACGACATCGTGCTCAACGGCACCGAGATCGGCGGCGGCAGCATCCGCATCCACCGCAGCGACACCCAGCAGCGCATCTTCCGCCTGCTGAAGATCGGCGACGACGATGCCCGCGTGAAGTTCGGCTTCCTGCTCGACGCGCTCCAGTTCGGCGCCCCGCCGCACGGCGGCATCGCCCTGGGCCTCGACCGCATCGTGATGCTGCTGCTCGGCCTCGACAGCATCCGCGAGGTCATCGCCTTCCCGAAGACACAGCGGGCGCTCGACCTGATGAGCGGCGCTCCCTCGCCCGTCAGCGACAAGCAGCTCGCCGAGCTGGGCATCCGCGTGGTGTGAGGGGATGGGACACATGGGAGGGATGGGGTATATGGGACCCGCTCCGCTCCCCGTCCCATGGGTCCCATAGGTCCCATTCGTCCCATCGCCCTTCCAGCGCGTCGGCTAGATGGCTTGCCACGATTCCCGGTCGTTGTGGGCGGGGCCTCCGTGCCGCGCGGGGCAGAGACGCCCCGCCCACAGGATTGGCCCTCAACGGGTGCTCCCGCTTCGACCGGGAATCGTGGCAAGCCATTCAGGCATTGTCCGTTGTGACGGCGGGCGGGATCGGCCCATCGAACCCGGGCCGCTCGAAGGCACGGGCGTTGGGGAACGCCGCCTCGAAGCGCTTCCGCAGGCGGCCGAGGTGGACGAGGATGCTCAGGATGGAGTCCGACTTGGCCGGCAGATAGCGCCGCAGCACGCCCCACGCCTCGATCGAGCGGTCAATCCCCAGAAGCGACACCTTCGCCGAGCCGTCGCAGTCGCGCGGGAACGGCGTCCCATCGTCATCCAGGATGTCCTCGCTGTCCGCGCCGTGGAGGGCGCGCATGAACTTCACGTGAATCAGCACCTGGTACCAGCCGATGACCTCGATGGCGTCCTGGACCAGGGCGGCCTCCTCCTCGGGGTCCTCGCCGGGCAGTTGCATGAGGAAGGCGCGGTTGAGCTGGCGCTCCTCCTCCTCGAAGAGCGCCTTGTTCTCCTCGAACCACTTGTCGGTCATCTTCACGTACTTCCAGGCGGCCTTGGAGGCGGGGTGGTTCTCGGCCTTGCGGCGCTTGCGTTCCTCCTGCTCGATGTACTCGGCCATTTCCTCCTCGGAGATCTCGGGGTCGATCCCCTGCTCCGCCGCGTCCTCGCGGATCATCTCGATGGTCTGCTGGAAGACGCCGTGGAGGTTGTCCCAGAATGCCTCGCTCTCGACGTCGTGGCCGGCGGGGTCGCGCCGCTCGGCCTCCTCTTCCTCCTGCATCGCCGCGCTGATGCAGCGCGATGTGAACTCGCACCGCTCGCACCACCGGTCGCAGTAGTTGTGGATGCCCGAGATGAACCTCGGGTCGCCGGCCATGTCCTTCAGCCTGTCGAAATCCAAGGGGCAGCTCCCGGGGAATCCGTAATGCGTAATCCGTAACCAGAGAGGAGCAGAGGAGACCCTGCACCTGGCTCTTCTCCAGTTACGGATTGCGAATTACGGATTACGGAATGGTGAACATGATTCGCGCCCGGAGCCACGACGGCGCTCCGGGCGCGGACAGTTGACTTCCGCGTGCAAGTGTGCACGCCCTACATCTTGACGGGCCGCGAATTGGCCTTAGCGCTCTTCACGGCGGCTTCGATGAACTTCATGTGCTTCACGCCGTCGTGGACGCAGGCGTAGCGCGTGCCGTCGCACTTGAAGGGCTTGCCGTCGTTGTAGAGGCGGACGTCCTTCTCGAACTCGCGGTGGAGCCGTGCGAAGGCGTCGTGGAACGCCTCGACGTGGCCGCTGGGAATGGTCGTCTCGGCGAGCAGGCCGGCCGGCACCTCGCCCAGGAAGTCGTCCTGCGCGGGGACCGCGGCGCGCCAGTAGAGGCGCTCGACGCCGCTGGGCAGGCGCAGGGTGACCAGCTCGGCGTCCTCCTGGCGCCACACGAGGCTGCCCTTCTCGCAGTTGACCTCGATGCCCAGGTCGTTCTTGTGGCCGATGGCGATCTGGCTGGCGCGGACCATCGCCTTCCCGCCGTTCGACAGCTCGCAGTAGGTGGTGAAGTGGTCGTCGAGCTGGCGGCCCTTGAGGAAGGTCTCGACAATGCCGCGGACGCTGACGACCTCGAGGCCGGTGACGAAGCGGAGCTGCATGAAGGCGTGGGTGCCGATGTCGCCGCCGCAGCAGCTCGCGCCCGCCATCTTGGGGTTGGTGCGCCACGAGGCCTGCTGCTGGCCGGTCGTCTCGAGCCGCGTGGCAAGCCAGCCCTGGAGGTAATAGCTGTCCGCCCACCGCACCTTGCCCAGCTTGCCGCTCGTGATGATCCAGCGGCTGAACCAGCTCGACCAGTGGCCAAGGTAGGTGTGGGAGATGCCGAAGGGCACCTTGTACTTCTCGACGGCGGCGGCGAGCTGCACGGCCTGCTTCGCCGTGATCGTGAGCGGCTTCTCGCAGAAGACGGGGATGCCGGCCTTGAGGAGCTTCATCGCGGGGTCGAAGTGCACGAAGTTGGGCGTGACGATCAGCGCGTAGTCAATCCGCTCGCCGAGGGGGAGCTTCTTCTGCTCGTCAATCATCTCGTCGTAGCTGGCGTAGCCCTTGATGGGATAGGGCCAGTCGGCCGCGAACTTCATCGCGAGGTCGGGCTTCTCGTGCAGCGCGCCGCACACCACGCGGCGGGTGCCGTCGAAGTGAATCGCCTTCTGATGGGGATTCACGATGAACGCGCCGCCCCCGCCGCCGACCAGACCCACGTTCAGCACTCGCTTCGCCATTGCTCGCTCCTTCACCAGAAACCCAGGAAAGGGACTCCCCGCCTCGTTCCGGCGATTATACCGAGCGGCGGGCCTTTGTCAACCGCGCAATCCCTCTGGTCACCCGGGCCCTAGGCTGGCAGGACCACGCCCGAGCGTCGGGCGGCGTCGGCGAGCGCCCGAAGGCGATCAACGGCCTCCGCACTCGGATGCAGCGTGCCGCATTCCCAGCGGGAGACGGTGAGCTTGTGGACGCGCAGGCGTTTGCCCAATTGCTCCTGGGTGAGGCCCAGCGCGTGCCGGAGCGTCGCGATGAGGGCAGGGCTGGGCCGCGTGCCAATCTCGGAGGCCAGCGCCCGCAGTCGGTCAAGGAACTTCACCCCTTCGGGCGTGAAGGCCAACTCGCCGCTGCGGTCCCTGACCACCGTGCGCGCGGGGACCTCGACGAACAGCGTCCGCCCATCGGGGAGCCGCATGGTGTAGGGCACGCCACGAGAGGACGTGCCCCCACGCCGAGCATGGCGGGTCGCCCGCGGCTGTCTTGCAGGTGCAGCGCTTGGCATCGGTCAGTCCTCCTCCCAGTATACGGTGATGAAGTCGGGGACCTACGGCCAAGGATGGGGCCGCAGGTCCAGGTGGATTTCATGGTTGCCCCTTGTCCGTTCCGATGCAGAGCGTCTGCCCATCCATCAGGGCCAGGACGACGCTGCCGTCAGCGGCTACGGCCAAGCCGTTGTGGACCGCCCGGGCCGGCAGGTTGATCTCCCACATCTTCCCGCCATCAGCGCGGCTCAGGGCGGTGATCTTGCCGGGGATATCCCGGGCGGGATTCTGCCAGTCGGGTTGGGTGGTCACCACCAGCACTGAATTCCGGGTGAGCGCGCAGGCCAGCGGGTGCCACCCGTGCCCAAAGGCGGAACTCCACGTGAACAAACCCTCGGCATGGGCCGTGAAGGCCCGCGAGATCAGCTCGCGCGGCACGGTGACGGCTTGCTTGGGCGGTTGGTTATCGAGGGCCAGTATCTCGGCCGTGCTCGGCCCGGCCATCAGGGCGTCGAGCGCCTTGAGCAGCTTGTCGCGGGGAATCATCACGAGGCCGTTGAATTTCAGATTGCAGATGAAGACCGCGTCCTGCTCATCCCAAGCCGGCAGTTGCCCGCAGTCCTGCGCACTGACCACCGGCAGGCGCCCGTTCCCGTCCCGGTCGCGGCCCAGGAACACGATGTTCGAGCGCCAGATCCCATTTTCGGCCTGGTCGGTCAGGATGCGCCGGCCGCCGTACATGAGCCACTCCTGCGAAAGGGCGCCGATGTCCTGGCCCTTCACGCTGCTCCACACCTCGGCGAACGCCTGGCCGGTTCTCCACTTCGACACTTGAAATGGCCCCAGGCGGGTCCCAGACGTGGGGGAAAAGGCTGGACGGCAGGAACCGTCTTGGGGATCGATCCGGACCGGCGGCGCCATGCCGCCGTGGTAGAAGAGCTCGCCGGCCAGCGCGAACTGTGCTCCTCCCGAAATCCTGCCGCCCGATTCCGAAGCGCTCCAATCGCTGCACTCCCAGAGCACCTTGCCGCTGGCGGCATCGGCGCACACGGCACGCACGCCATCCACCATATCGATCAACCCGGCGCTGACCACCACCTTGCCGTCCGCGACCACGGGCGAGCCGAGGATCGGCCAGCGGCTAGCGAGTTGCTCGTAGACCATGACCCGCCCGGTTTCCGGCGCAGCCCGCAAGCGCCAGAGTTCACGGCCGTCGGCCAGGGAGAAGGCGTACAGATGCCCATCCGCGCTGCCAACGAACACCCGGTCCTGCCACACCGTCGGGCTGCTGTGGACCCGCCCGGAGGTGTAGGCGCGCCAGAGGCGCTTGCCGCTGGCCAGGTCCAGCGCGTCCACCGCTCCATCGGCCTGGGCGACGATGACCCGGTTGTCGGCCGCCAGCGGCGGCGTGGGCACGAACTCCGCGTCCATCAGCACGTGCGTATGGTGCGACAGGCGGCCGGCCTGGTACAGCGGCGGCGTCTGCCAGCGGATCCGGGCCTTCGCAGGGACACCAACCGGCATGAACAGGGATCGCTGCGGATTGCCGCGGTAGGTCAGCCAGCCCTGCGGGGCCTGGGATGCCGCAACGGGGGCATCGGCGCCGCGGTGCAGACGCTCGGGCGGCTTCGGCAGGTGCTCTTCCCGCGACGCCTGGGCGATCAATCCCCGCCACTCCATGCAGCCCACGCACGGGACAGGGAATTTCCAGAGCAGGCCGTCGGCTACGAAGCTGCCGGCGCTGCACGAGGTCTTGAGGGGTTCGGGGGGCGCATAGGGCGTGTCGGCGAGGAAGGGCGCCATGGTGCTGCGCGCGCAGGAATTCCCATTGAAGGGGCGGAAGCCTTTGACCGGCACGAATGGCCCGCTGGCCTGGAAGCGAGCGAGCGTTTCCGCTCCCTGCCGGATCTCGATGCCGCACAGAACCGGATTGGGATCCGGACACCCCTGCGTGCCGGAGATTCGGATGGCCAACCGCCCCTTCTCGTCGGCGTGCGAGGGCAGGTCGCGCACCAGGGCCTTGTTCCGGCCGCCCGCCGCCGCGAACACGTCAAACCCCTTCAGGGCCTCGGTGCCATTCACCGCGACATCCATCAGCCGCCGGCCCGCTTTGTCGTTCCAGGGCTCGAGGAGGCGCAGACGGATGACATAGGCGCCGCCGGCCGCCAGGTCTTCCACGGAGTAGTTGGTGGGGCCGGTCACGAGCCGGAAGCTCTTCCCGAGGACCTCGCTTCCGCCGGGAACGCCCGAAGTGTCCGCCTTTGCGTCGATCGCGAAATCGCGCCCCTCGCCCTCCCGCGCCACGCGGCACATGCCGACCTTCATCTTCCCCAGCGGCTTGCCCGTCACGGGATTCAGGCTCGTCGCGTCCTTCCAGATCAGGCCCCAGAAGGCGAGCGGGCAATACAGACTGCGTCCAGGGGTCGGCGTGGTCCACAAGCGTCTGCCATCGCTTTGCGCGAGCACCACCGCCTCCAGCATTTCCGCTCCGGAGATCACATAGACCCCCGCCATGGCATAGCCGGACACGGGATGGCGGGAGGTGGCATCCCACTCGTAGTCCTGGAACGTCATGCCCGGCGTCCGCGGGAAGCCGGCCTTCACGGTCCAGATGCTCTTCCCGTCCTTCACGGAAAGCGCCTCCGCCGTGTCGCCTTCGCGGCAGAGAAAGAGCCGGTCCCCGTCGATCGCAGGCGAACGCGGGTCGAACGCATCCTTGCCGGCCTGACGGTCCACCCGCCAGATCGGCGCGAACGATTTCCGGTCCAACGCCATCAGGGTCAATCCTGAAGAACGGAATGGGACGAGGTTCTTCTCCGACCGTCGGCCCAGGTTCTTCGTGACGCTTCCGCCGAGGATGAACAGCCGGCCCTCGTGCAGCGTCATCCACTTGATCTCGGGACAATCCAGTGGCGTGTACCTTTTCTCCTTGCCCGTCGCGGCGTCGAGTTCCAGGATGCGGTTGCCGTCGGCCACGAGCAACAGCGCGCCGTCACCCACCACGATGGATCGCGACACCTGCACCCACGCGGCGGGCGAGAGCCGCCGCAGCCAGAGACGCGCGCCGGAGCCGGCAGCCTGCGCCATCAGGACGGGGCCGTCCCCCTCTGTGGCATCGGCAAAGGCGGGAGGCCCCGCCGAACTGTCCATCTCATGCCCGTTCCACAGCATGAAAAGCCGCCCGCCGGACACGATGGGCAGCTCGATACGGGTGGGGCCGAAATACGGCTTTCCGGTCCACTGGATCGTGGCGGGAAGCGAGAAGGCCGTGTCCGTAGACACCGGGTTGTTGTCGGAGCCATGCCACCATTGCGCCCAGTCGTCGGCGCCGGGCAGCGGATCGGCCTGGACGGCGACGAGCGCGCCTTCCCCCGGCAGCGCGGCCACGTGTTCCGCGATGGATCCGGCCCAAGTGCGGAGTGCCGTTGCATCGAGTGCACCTGACGCATCGCCCACTACCGCCACGCCATACCACGGATGCAGGACGCGACGAATCTCCGCTACCAGTTCCGGCGTCAACTCCCCGGCCTTGAGATCCGTGAGCACCACCAGATCGGCGCTACGGCCCGCGGGAAGCAACCGCGCCAGGCCGCCGTGGTCGAACCAGACCCTCCGGCCGAGCAAGCCCTTCTCGTCGGCAGCCCGGCGCGCCTGCGCAACCCGGGCGTCGTCGCCATCCTGCCCGTGCAGGCGCAGGTTCTTGTCGCCGGCGGCCAAAGCGAGCGCCAACGCTCCGCCGCCGCAGCGCGGCAGGTGCACCAGCCCCACTGGCCGCGAGGTCGCCCGTAGGATCCGCTCCGCCAGCGCGTGGGCATCTTTGCCCCGGGCGAACGTCGCCGCCAGGAACGCTGCGGCGAGCGGAATCAGTCGCAACATGCTTGCCTCCTTGCCCGATGAGGTGCGGGCCAGACAAATCCAGAAGACATGAGACACTCTCATAGCACATGGCGCCGGACGGAGTCAAAACCATTCGCATCGGCTTCTGCCCGGAAGTTGACAGGCTGTTTCGTTGCGGTACAATGCCACCCGAGCCGGACAGCATGGTTTTCGCAAGAAAGGATGATACGTCCATGGGCATCGCGCGTCCCGAAGTTTCTCGGAAGAGGATAGCAGCGTGGGCGGCTTGCGCTATTGTGCCGTGGCTGATGGCTTCTCCCTGCGCATGGGGCGGGGTCGGGCCCACGAACTGCTATATTACATGTACAGGCTGCGGGATAACCTGACCATCAAGGCAGACGTCTCCGACAGCCAACTACGGTTCGACAAGGAGTGTTCGTTTCGCGTCTACCTGTACAACACCCTGTCGCAACCGTTCTGGAATGCGAAGCTCGAGGTGCTCAGCGACCAGTTCGAGGCAACCGTCGTGAGGCGGGGTATCTATAGGGCAGGCGCCGCGCGGTTCGCCCGCCACCTGCCGCGCTTGTCAACCGACGTTCACAGTCGCACCCGGCGTTGGCCGACGGGAAGCTCTATGTCCGGGGCGCCAAGGCACTCTACTGCTACGACCTGAGACCCGCCGAGATGCCCGGCGGAGGCTCCTCCTCCTCGTCCTCCTCGTCCGGATCGACGGCTGTTGCGGCGCCGCCGACTGCTGAAATCGTCCAGGTCTTGCTCGCCGGAGGAGCGGGGATGCCACGGGATTTCGACCCTTCGAGTCTCTTCTCTGTGGGCGAGTTCCTTTACGCCGTGGGTCCGCCCCGGAAACCCTCGCTTCACTATTTCAAGCGGGACGCATCAAGCGGCTTGCTCGCGCACGCCGGCAGCGTCGTCGCCGCCCAGCAGGAATGTCACACCTCAATGGCTTCCCTCGTTGGCGGACGACTGTACTTTCTTCTGACGCGCTGGGCGAACAACACGGTTGACAACAGGCTGGTGTGGTTCGACGTTGACGCCAAGACGGGAAAGCCCGAGGAGAAGGGCGTTACACCGATGCTGGCCTGGACGGATCGCCCAGGGCACACCGAGTCTGCCGGCTGGGGGAGAATGCTCGTGCCGAGCGTCGACCAGAAGAGCCTCTACGTGGCGACGGACCGCGCCATCCTCTGGTTCAAGATCGAAGCGGACGGCAGGCCGGTGCCGGCCGGCCAGCTCGCGGGCAAAGGGATTGGGGAGTATGTGTTTGCCGCGCCGGACGGGAAATGGCTCTACACTATGACGCACAAGCCAGTCCCGGCAATCGCCTGCATCGAGTGCAAGCCGAACGGTGAGCTGGCGCTCGGAAAGATAGTGGACCTTGATCCCAAGTGGGGCGTTCGCGGCGTCCAGACGGAATTCTCGATGTCCATGACGCCCGACGGCAAGTGGTTGTACGCGGCCGACTGGAACCCTAGCCTCGGCGACACCGTCGAGGAAGGCGACGACCATGGGCTCGAGACGTTCGTACTGTCGCTGGCTTTCGGGGGCAAAGTCGTGGCGGGTACCCTTGACGACTTCGAAGGTGACGGCGCCGCCGGCTTTCCTGATGGCTTCGACGAGCAATTCGCTTTGGTTCAGCGGGACGGTGTCATCCTTGTCCCCATGGGCGACGAAGAACGGGGGGAGTGTCTCTGGAGACATAGGCGATGGGATTGGCTTGGGCCACGAGCGGGTTCTTCTCCTCGACTACGCCGCCGACGAACCGAACCAGAAACGAGTTGGGCGCGTCGAGCCCTACGGTGGTCTGCTGTCCCCTAAAGGCCAGGAGGTCGGTGGGCCCGAAGTAGTCGACAGCGCATTGCACGCGGCTGGAGAAATCGAGGTTCCCGCCCACGTTGCCTTCGAGGACATTGACTCCGCCGCTGGTGCCGACCAGTGCTGCCAGGTGGCCGCCCGCAGAACTTCCCCATACGCCGATGTGGTCGGGGTCGATGGAGTATTTCCTGGCGTTGGCGCGAAGGAAGCGGATGGCGGCCTTGCAGTCGTGGATCTGTGCCGGGAAGATGGCCTCAAAAGACAGGCGGTAGTTGATGCTGGCGACGACATAGCCATGGGACACAAGGCCCAGGGCCAAATGGGGGGCATCTTTCGATCCGGCCACCCAGGCGCCACCGTGAATCCAGACGACCAGCGGCAACGGCCCGTTAGCGTCCTTGGGGCGGTACAGGTCTAGGCGGAGGCCCTTGTCGGCGACCTTGGCGTACTCAACATCGAACATGGCTTCGACGCCCGCGGGCAGGACGATTGCGGGCAGCTCCGGCGCCTCCGATCCTATGCCCAGGGAATCAATCCGATACCGCTGGCCGTCGGCGTGGAACCGGATCGCAACGGTGTCGCCCTTGCGCCGCGCCTTGAGCTTGTTTCTGACGTCTCCGGGCGGCCAACTGCACGCGTACGCGTCCACCGGGCCGTCCTTGGGCTTCACCGCGATCCAGAAAGCGTCGGGCCCGATGAAGACGACGGAGCCGGTCACCGTCCCTTTGTCTGCGCGCGTCTCGCTCTTGATGCTCAGCAGCCTGCGGACACCGCCGTCCACAGGCCAGCGGCCAGCACCATCGCCCACGCCAACAGAATCCGATAGCCATGTCTCCGCCGTGAGTTGCGCATAGCCCTGTCCTTTGATCGTGGATGTTCCCGTCCTTGACCAAGCGATCTCTCGACCGGGATTTCCCGGATGGCCTCCGGCCAGCGATCGCCCTCGGCCTTTCAGGCGAGTCTATCATCAATCCCGGGCAGCGGCAACCCGGACAGATGGAACCCCTTGGACTCACGGTTGAACGAGGAAGGGGATGTTGGCGGTGGCAGCGTTGCCGTGGCCGTCGAGGACGAAGACGAAGACGCGGAAAGGGCCGGGCGCGTCGGGGGCGATGAAGGTGCACTCGGCACCGCGGTCCTCTCTGATCCGGTCGGGCATCGGCTCCGAGCGCTTCTCGCCCATCCCAGCGTAGCCCGCCCGCGCGACCTCAGGCACAACTTCCCAGCGATATGCCAGGTGGTCGCCCTCGGAGGCCGTGACCTTGATCGAGGCGACATGGGCGCTCCCCGGCTTGAGCGTGACGTTGTCGGCGGCGGACTGGCCGTCAATGCGGAGCGGCTCGACTTTCGGCGCTCGGCTGGGCGGCCACTTGCCCGTCCAGAGGTACTGCATGACGTTGACGGCCTCGGTCCGCTCGCCGCTCTCGATGAACATGCCGTACCAGGTGTGAGTCCGCTCGCGCCTCGACAGCCAAATGAAGACGTAGGAGCCGAGGCAGCGGTCGGGGTCTTTGAGCATCGTGTTCTGGTAGCGTTCGAGGTAGCGCTGGGCTTTCTCGGTGCTGGTCTCCTCGATGGCGGCGCCCCACTTGGTGCGGGGCACCTGCCAGTCGCCGGAGGGTCCCCATTCCGTGATCACATAGGGCTTGTCCCAGCCGTCGGCGCGGATCTTCGCGGGAACGGTCTCGATGCCCTTGTAGTAGTTGATGCCAAGGAGATCGAGGTCGGGGCAGCGCTTCTTGATCTCCTGGATGTCGCCCCCCTGGATCGACCCGTCGCCGATGACCGTCATCACGGGATGGTTCGGGTCGGTGTCGTGGATCATCCGGGCGACCTCGTTGACGGCGCCCCAGACCTTCTTGTCTTTGTAGTTCACCGACAACTCGTTGCCAATGCCCCAGAGCAGGAGAGCCGGGTGGTCGCGGAATTCCGTGACGATGGCCTTCGTCCGCTCCGCCTGTTCGCGGACGGCTTTCTCGTCGCTGTAGTTGAAGCCGTGGACGGCTTCCATCTTCATCGGGAGGCCGAGGGTGACGGTGGCGCCGAGGCGGCGGGCCTCGTCGAGGACGGCCTTCAGGTTTCCGCCGCACCGGACCGAGTTGCCGCCGCGGGCGACGATGCCGCTCAGGGGGAACTTCCCGCTCGGGTCGCTCCAGTAGACGGCGCCCTTGATGTAGTACGGCTGGCCGCCGCGGTAGAGCTGAAACTTCTCACCGTCGCGGCGGATCTCGACGCGGATGGGGCCTGCCTCGCCGCCGGCAGCCACCGCTGCCGCCAGCAGGAGCACGGCCAGTCCAGGGAGGACCAGGTGCATCATCGTTGGTTCTCCTTCCGCAATCCAATCCCCTGCTACGGAAGATGCGACAGCGCAGCGGCCGTTGCGCACAGAAGCATGGCCAGCGAGCATGCGAGATGTCTCATGGTTTCTCCCCTCCCGGCTGCGGCGCCAGGGCCGGCTGGGCGGTCAACACAATTGTGCCGAAGTGGCTGGTATCCTCGGCGTCGTTGGCATCGCCTCGCCAGACTTGCTGGGACATCTCTTTGTCGTCTCCCTCATCCACGGCCACATCGAAGCCGTAGACGCCCTTGGCGCCAAAGGGAAGCCAGTTGCCCTCGCCGCCAAAATACTCTCCGCCTCCCAGCCTGATTTCCATGGTGTAGCCGCCTTCGATCTCTTGCACGCGAGCATCGGTGAACCAGTTGACCTTGCCGCGCAACGATTGGGCCCAACCGCCCTTATAGTTGCGGGGGACGAAGAAGTGGGTGTCGTCGCCGGAGTAGATGACCGACTGATTGTGGTTGCCGTCAAGGAAGATGTGAATGCCGTCCTTGGGGGTCTTCCCCTTGGGACCGTCGAGGACTTTGACGGCCAGGGCCAGTTGTCTGCCGATTAGTTTCGAGTCGCCGCGGGGCTGGTGCGTCCAGACAAGGCCAAAGGAGGCTTGCTTGGTCGGCGTCCCTTTGGCCTTCTTGGCGATCGCCTGATCGAGTTTCCAGAAAGGCTCATCCGGCTTGCCGTCAATCACGACGGTCTTGTCATCGGGTTTGCCCGTCACGACAACGCGTTTCAGCAGCAGCGCGACCGAGGAGGCGGGACCAATCGTCCAGGCAAATGTCTTCTCGGAGCTTCGCGGGCCGCCGGGACAGGCATCTTCGGCCTTGATCGTGAAGGTGAACTCACCTTGTTCACCCGCCGAACCGACCAGCATGCCGGCCGGTGACAGCATGATGCCGTAGGGCAGCTTGCCGCCACTGACACTCCAGGTGATGTGTCCCACGCCGCCCTCGATCTTCAGTGGCCGCAGGACGCGTTGATCCAGCGGCACGGTTCCCAGTGGCTGATCAGGAATCCGCGGAGGCGCGCCCTGGTCAACGCTCAAGACCAGCGGGCGCTGGCAGGAACTCTTACCGTCAGTCAATTGGATGGTGAGTGGGTACTTGCCGACTGCGGCCGATTGCCCCCCGAACAGGCCATCCTGTGAAAGTGACAGCCCGTGGGGCAACGCTCCTTTGACCATTGACCAAGCACACGGACCGGCGGCATTCAGCGCCTTCAGTTCGGCCTTGTAGGGCTGGCCGGCGATGACAGGTTCCAGGTGACGGTTGGCGATCACGAGGCTGGGCGGCATGCCCGCTGGCGGGTAAGTCTGCAAGATGTCCCACACCACGCGCTTGATCACGGTGGCGGTCTCTTCGGGGACTTGCGGGTTCCGATGCACGTCACCTCGGACCGGCCTGCCCTGCGAATCGGTCGGGCAGATGTCCGACGGATACGCCAGCGGCGATTCGCTGTAGAGCATGGCCATGACGAGCACGTTGAGGGCATAGGCGCCGAACCGGCTGGGGTGATCTCCGCCATCGGCGAAGAGCGCAAAGAGGCTGGCGACACCGGGCAATTCGCCGCGATCGGCCATGCGTCCCAGCTCCCGTATCAGCAGGCTGCAAGGCATCAGGCGAGTCTTGGGCGCGTTGGGAAACGCCTTGTCCACCGCGGCGCCGACCCTCTCGATGTGGGCCTCGGTGCGCCCGAAGGACGGCTTGTCAACATCCTCGGTCAATGGCGGCCAGTTTCCATAGATGAACACCTGGCATTGTGGATTGCTCTTGAATGCTTCGGCGGCGAACTTCGGCGCGTATTCCTCGTCGCTGCTGACTTCCTGGGGACCCTTCCAGTGGGCATCCCTCGCGCTCATGACCAACGCATCCCATTTCTTGTCCGGAGCAAAATAGAGCTTGCGCCATGATGTATGGATCCATTGATTGGTTTCCGTCTGATAGTGATAGGCGATGCCGGCGCCGAGAATGGTATAGAGCATCTGCTTATGTCCGGGGTGCCCGACCATGGGCGCCAGCGGTTCGAGGGCCCGCAGGCAATGTGTCAGACTGTGGCCGATGATGAGGACATTCCGCCCACTGGTGCTGACCGAGGTCCCTGCCGGTTCAGCGGCTGCCGCAATGCTGCCAACGACGAGAAGCATGCCGGCGGCAAGGAACGAAATCAAGAAGGACGTTTTGGCAGTTCTCATGGGGTCCTTTCTTTGATTGCTGCATCAGAAGCTGTTTCCCAACCGGGCACATGACGGATGCGAGGGGTTGGCAGTGCGCGGACGATTCGGGTCGACCGACTGACGAAAGTCATCGCGCCCCCGCGGCCCGGCCTCGAAGGCCATCGTGCCCGTCGGAGCGGCCCAGCGGACGGCGTTGATCATCACCCGCTGCACCTCGGGCTGATGCCAAGTGGGGCACGTCTCGTGGCCGGGGCGGAAGTAGAAGATTCGGCCGGCCCCGCGCCGCCAGCAGCAGCCGCTACGGAAGACTTCGCCGCCGGGGAAACCCGAGATGAGCACGAGTTCCTCGGGCTGGGGAATGTCGTGGAATTCCCGATAGACCTCCTCCGTGGGGATGATGAACCCCTCGCCGATGCCCTGGGCGATCAGATGGGCCGGGTTCACCACCCAGATCGTTTCGCGCTCGTGGCCGCCGTCCACCCGGTAGCTGAGCTGGCAGGTGGTGCCCATCAGCCGGATGAACAGCTTCGAGAAGTGCCCGCTGTGAGGGACGACCAGCCCCATGCCCTCCAGCACGCGCTTCCAGCACAGGTCCACCAGGCGGTCGTCCACCTCGCGATGGGCGAGGTGGCCATACCAGATCAGCACGTCGGTTTGGTCCAGCGTCTCTTCGGTGAGCGGCGGGCCGTCCATCGTGAAGCACTGGCAGCGGATGTCTGCCTCGCGCTCAAGAAACGCCGCGATGGCTGCGTGCATGCCGCCCGGATAGATTTCGCGCTGCCTGGGGGAGACCTGCCGGTCTTCAAACCAAAGCGTGACGCGGAGGCTCATGAGGGTTTCCTTCCAAAGGGGCAGATCTGCACGCACAACCCGCACACACCCCAGCCTGTGGGGTTGATCACGCCGCGGTATACCGCGCACCGGCCGGCGTCGAATCCCTTCAGCGAGTCCGTCTCGCCAAAGGCATCGTTTGTGAACGCCTCCACCGGGCAGATTCGGATGCACCGGGTACACTCCCCGCAGCCATCTCCCATCGGCTTCGCAGCGGTCGGCCGCAGGGGAGCATCGGTCAGCACCGTCGCCAACGCCACACGGGGCCCGCGATCCGGCGTGATGAGCAGCCGGTTCTTCCCGATCCAGCCCAGTCCGGAGAGCCGCGCCACCAGCTTGTACAACCCCGTAGGCTTCTTCGCCGGAGGGTGCGAAAGCCGGTGCGCCAGATGGCCAGCCTGCACGAGCCTGTCGCGAATGCGGTCGGCAATCGCCAGCGCCAAGACGATCTTGACGCTGTAGTGCGATGTTCGGCACGGATCGTCCGTTTGCGGCAGGCCGTCGAGCAGATCATCGTCCTCCAAGACACCGATCGAGATGCCGGTGGGCAGGAGCCCCGACTCCTCGAAGGAATCCGGCCACACGGCGTGGGCGCGGCGCACGTCGGCAATCCCAAAGTGCGATGCGCCCATCGCCAGCGCCGTGTCGCGCAACGACCGTTCGATCGTGCCATCGAAGCTATCGTTCACGGCATGCCTCCCGGGGCGCCTGCTGAAATACCTGTACCCGGCTGTTCATCGTATCCGCGACATAGACCTTCCCCCGGCCGTCGACTGCGATCCCACAGGGAAGCCAGAATTCGCCCTGCCCCGATCCCCGTTGGCCCCAGGCGGCCTCAAGGGTGCCGTCCGGCTGGAACACCTGGATGCGGTTGTTGCACGTGTCGGCCACGTACACCCGGCCGTCCGGGCTCACCGCAATGCCTTGCGGACAGTTGAACTCTCCGCCCATATGCCCGAATGCCCCCCACTTCCGCAGAAACGCTCCCGCTGGCGAGAACGCCTGGATTCGGCTGTTGTACGTGTCGGCGACGTAGACGACTCCGTCCGGGCCGACCGCAATGCCCACCGGCAGGTTGAACTGCCCATCCCCCGATCCGCTCTCGCCCCAGGCCGCCAGGAACCGGCCGCCCGCCGTGAGCTTCTGCACTCGATCGTAGCTGGCATCGGGCCGGCCATCCCACGCCTTGGTCTCGGCGACGTAGACGAGTCCCTCTGGGTCGGTCGCCACGCCCGCCGGATTGCGGAGTCCCCGACTGCCCGGCGCCCATGCAGCCATCCGAGAACCGTCCGGGCCGTACCGATGGATGTCGCAGCCCGTCGTGAGCCTCAGGCTGACGCAGACCGTGCCGTCAGGGAGGAGGGCGATGCCGCGCACTCGCCCCGCCTCGACTGACCATGCGGAGGCGAAGGTCGATGGCTGGCCGCTGGTCCTCTGAAACTTCTCCAGCCCGCCGGCCCAGCCGCTGCTCCCCGCGTAGACACCCCCGGCATCGTCCACGGCAACGGCCTTCGGATGTGGGAACCGCGTTGGCAGTGCGCAGGCAAAGA
>Ga0307380_10000362_pt1 | contig 74041 bp, 63 predicted proteins | sample UN3MG_FD_202239 | JGI IMG/M metagenome (GOLD analysis project Ga0307380, IMG submission 202239) | Soil microbial communities from Risofladan, Vaasa, Finland - UN-3 | ecosystem: Environmental > Terrestrial > Soil > Coastal area > Acid sulfate soil | place: Finland: Risofladan, Vaasa | collected...
TTGCTACAGCTAAATATTGATAGGTTGCAGAATTAAAATCATTAGCGATTTCATAAGCATCAGTTTGATCAGTAGTGTTTTCAAAATAATTAGTTGTTCCTTTATTCAGAAATCGTTCTAATTGCCAAGAAGAGACGTCCTCTTCTTTTTCAGTTGTACACTGAACGTTGACCTTATCAACATCTGAAGAACAGATCACCATTTCAGAAGTAATATCAATTAGAAGACCATCTGGTGTTGATCTGATATTTGAAATATGTTCTGTCTCAGGTAATAAAAAGTTTTGAGCTTTAAGAACCAAAGCTGCATCTTTATCGAGCGTGATAGTTGCAGTTGTGGTTATGGTAACCTCTGTGAAGTAATCAACTTCTTCATCAGCAGCATTACCCGGTGACATATAACCATAGACAGCTAGAATACTTGCTAGAAGTACTACTGTCAAAATTTTTCTAGTAATGTTTTTCATTTTGATTAAACCTCCCAGGGACTCCCTCTGGCCCTTACTTTTTGAAGATGATTCGAGTGTATGGAACAAGCAAATCGATTGTGAGAATCCCTGGTGTTCAAAATATACTAGGAAAATTTTCTTTATAAATGTACTCACAATTGTACGGACTAAGAAAAAGACTATATCCATATTACTTACAAAAGATAGAATTTTGATTTTTTTTAATAAGTCTATAAAAAATAATTGTTTATTTTCTTAAAGGGAAGATTATTAATATTGACAAAAATATTTTGTTAATATAATCTTCTCAGTTGATGTGTTTGAAAAAAGAAAAGCTTACCCAGAAGCAAATCGAACAAAAATTAGTCATTGCGAAAGAAAAAATCGATAATTTAGAAAAAGAAATTAAATTAAAAGAAAGGGAAATTTATTCTCTCTTTGAAATAACAAACGATGCTAAATTCATATTCGATTTAGAAGGTAATTTTCTTAAGGTTAATCAGAATGCTGCTGATCTTTTTGGTTTTGATAAAAATAAAATTGATGGAATAAAAGCGATTGATTTTATTACTTCTGATGAACAAAGTGATAGTAACTCTAGATTATCTGAATTATTATCTGGTAAAACCTTGCCAATTTATGAGAGGAAATTTAAAAAAAGTTCAGGAGAGGAGTTTTATGCAGAAGTTAATCTTTCTTTAATAAAGGATATTGATGGGATTAACTCTTATATTCAAAGTATAATTAGAGATATTTCTTCTAGAAAAAAAATCGATAAAGCAATTAAACGAGATAGGCAAGTTTTTCAAAATATAGCATTAAAAGCATTAGAATCTACTAATTTGAAAGATTTTTGTAATTATGTACTTCAATATTTATTAGATAATCTTGGTTTTGAATTTGGAACACTAAGAATAATTGATGAATCTAAACAGTTTTTACTTCCACTAGCAATCATAGGTCTTCCGAACAATCTTGTTAGTGAATTAAAACCAATAATGTTAACAGAAGATGAGTATTTTATTGTCTCTTATGTTATTAAGAATAAAAAACCTCTTTTTGCTCCTGATGCTTATAAATTGGAAGAACTGAAACCTTATAGAGATCGTTTAAAAATATTTAATATTCAATCTTTAATATCATGGCCTATTTTAAATAAATCAAAAGAAATAATTGGTGCATTACAACTTTCTGCTACAAAAGTAAAAAATTTAATAAATGAAGATAAGGCATTTTTTGAATCAATTGCTAGTATTTTATCAATCGCTCTAGAAAAACAATTAACAGAGCGTGCTTTAGAACAAGCACATGATGAACGTGAAGAATTAAATAAAATCATCAATCTAAGTCCTGCTTTTGTTTTTCTTTGGAGAAATGAAAAAGATTTTCCTGTTGATTATGTTTCAGATAATATTACTATTTTTGGATATTCTCCTGAGGATTTCTATTCTAGAAAAATAAACTATAATGATATTATTCTTTTGGATTTATTCAATGAAGGATTTAAAGAGGAAAAAAATTTAGCAAATTTGAGAATCAATAATTGTGCACAACCTACTGAATACAAGTTAATCACAAAATCAGGTGAAACAAGATGGGTGATTGAATATGTTTCTCCAAGATTTAATTCAAATGGTGAAATCACACATTTTCATGGTATTGTATTAGATATTACTTCAAGGAAACAAGTTGAAGAGACTATTAAAAGAGAACGTCTTTCTTTCAAGGTTCTTGTAGAAACTACTTTAGGAACAAATAATATAGCTGAATTTTGTAAAAATGTATTACGTGAATTTACTGAACCTTTTGGATTCACTTATGGAATTTGTAGATTATATAATCATAATGATAGAACGCTAGAACGAATTGCTCATATAAATATTACAGATGTCTATCAACCTTTAGAACCAATAATCTCTATTGATAGAGAAGATCTTTTTCATACCCTTGTAGCTAGAAATAAAAAACCTATTTTTATACCAAATACTAAATTATCTTCAATTTCTGATGATACGCGTAAGAAGCTGGAAGGGCTTAAAATAGTTTCTTTTATTACTTGGCCAATATTAAACTACAAAAATGATCTTTTAGGAGTGATTCAATTAGTATCTGAAAAAGAAGTTGAATTTATTGAAAAAGATTATTCATTTTTTGAATCAATATTTGGTTTTATTTCAACTGCTATTGATAAAATTAAAACAGAGCAAGAATTAAAGCATAGCGAAGAAAGATTTCGAGAAACTGTTGATAATATGAATGACGGTCTTATTATCGTTGAAAATGGAGAAATTGTTTACGCTAATGATCAAGCAATTAGAATTGCTGGATTTCCAAAAGAAGAATTTATGAAATTCAGAGGATTTTCAAATGTTGCACCAGAGGAAGCTGAGAGGTATAAGCAAGAAGTTGATTTAATAGTCCAAAATCAAATTTCTTATTCTGAACTTGAATATTGGTTATTACAAAAAAATGGTAATAAGCGATATGTAATGAGTCGTCATCACATCAAATATACTGATGGGAAACCATTAGATATGTTTATTCTAACATCGGATTTAACTGATAAAAAACTTGCAGAGGAAAATCTCAAAAGATTAAATGATGAGCTTGAAAAAAGAGTAGAGGAAAGGACTGAACAATTAGAAATTCTAAATAAGGAATTAGAAGCATTTTCATATTCCGCTTCACATGATTTACGTACACCTTTGAGAAGTATTGACGGATTTAGTCAAGCACTAGCTGAAGATTATTCAGAGAGACTTGATTCTTTTGGTAAAGATTACATAAATAGAATAAGAACCTCTGTAAAAAGAATGAGTGTTCTTATTGATGATTTACTTTCATTATCAAAACTCTCGAAAAGTGAATTATCACTAATTCATTTTAATCTAAGTGAAATGATAAGTGAAGTAGTAAATGAATTCCGTAATAATGAACCAGAGCGAAATGTTATCACATTTATTCAAGATAATTTGGTAGTATACGCTGATTCAATATTGATACGAACCGTGATAGAAAACTTAATAGGAAATGCTTGGAAATTTACTAATAAGAGAACAGAAGCAAAAATTGAATTTGGATCAACCATTATCAATGATGAAAAGGTTTTCTTCATCCGCGACAATGGAATTGGATTCGATCAATTATATTCTGAGAAACTCTTTGAAGTCTTCCAACGATTACATTCATACCAAGAATTCCCCGGAACTGGTATTGGTTTAGCTATTGTTCAAAGAATAATAACTAGACATAATGGAAAAGTATGGGCCGAAGGGGAAGTTGATAAAGGAGCAACATTTTACTTCACTTTACACACAAAACAAAAAACAGAAAATTAAGGCAGGCATAAAGGAATTGAGAAAAATAATTTTATTAGCTGAAGATAATCCTGATGACATTCTTCTAACTCAAAGAGCTTTTGAAAAAAGTAATATTTTGAATGAATTAATTGTTGTCAAGGATGGAGAAGAAGCATTAGATTACCTTTTATGTAAGGGGAAGTATAAAGATCGCAATAAAAATAATATGCCTGAACTTATTCTCTTGGATCTGAAGATGCCAAAATTAGATGGTTTGCAAGTGTTAGAAAAAATCCGTGGAAATAAGACACTGAAGCAACTTCCAGTAGTAATTTTAACTACTTCAAAAGAAGAAAGCGATATTGTTCGAAGTTATTGTTTAGGTGCAAATAGCTATATAACAAAACCAGTTGATTTTGATCAATTTATTGAAGCAGTAAAACAATTAGGGCTATATTGGTTAGTTCTAAACCAATCCTCAAAAAAAACTTGCAGTGAATGAAATTGATAAGTAAAACAAAATTATTATTAATTGAAGATTCAGAAAATGATGCTTTATTAATTGTTAGAAATTTGAGTAGAGAAATTCCTGATCTTTGTTTTAAAAGAGTAGACACAAAAAAAGATTTTGAAGATTTAATGATGAGGGAAAAAGACTGGGATTTAATTATTACAGACAAATCGTTACCTCAGTTTACAGGACCTGAAGTAATAAAATATATTAGGAAAAGAGGATTACCAATTCCAATTATTTGTGTTTCTGGTACAGATTTTGGTGATGTAAATCAAATATGTCTCGAATTAGGAGCTGATGCTTTTATAATTAAAGATAATTTTGAAGAAATCACTAAAACAGCAATAGTTCTGCTTGAGGAGTATAAAAATAAATTTGTGTGAGATTCCCCAGATAGGTGGAAAAATAGCAGACCAATTTCCTATCTGGGGAGATAGGTGATTAATTTCTCACAAGTGGGATTTTGAGGGGATTATTTTGTAGGGAACTTTTTTGTTATTCCTTGAAATGCCTTTTTTTTAGTTATTATACTGAAGAACCACAATTTGGACAATAATGGCCATCTTTTGGAGTGATAGGTGCTCCACAAGACACACAGAATTTATTACTTTTAGTTATTGGTTGAGGATCAGCATCGTTATCTATTTCCATAATTGACCTACCTGAAATTTTTTTGCTCTTTTCAAGTTTAGCGATGTTTTCATTTGTAGCAATTAATTTAATTATTAATCCAATAAAACAAATTATCATTGGAATGCCAAGTACTGCTGTAGGAATTATATGCCCCCAAGGAACTAATGTTAAATCAACTCTAATCTCAATTGGATCTGTATTATCATTAAAGAAAACTAAAATATATTCATCCTCATAATTGAAATCGAGATTTTCAATATTCAAGTATCCATAATTAAAATAATATGTAGAATTAATAATATTAGGTTTGTTCGCTCCTCCATCATACCAATCTTCGAATTGTCTGTCAGTCATTATTGCTAATATTACTTCTAAGTAATCAAATTCACCTATTGTTGCATTGTAAGAACGAATATATCCATATAATCTCTCTGATTCTTTGATATCCCATTTTAAAGTATCATATGAACCTGGTAATATTATTTTCTCATTAGCATAATAGGTTTGAACATTTCTACCAATATTAATCCCTTCAATAATAACTGGAATTAATAAACAAGATGAAATTACAATCATATTAATTGTAAAAGCTGTCATATATTTTGTTTTATTATTCATTGACTTTCAACACTTCTTATTTGATGCGCTTGGTTTATAGTTACTACTAGAGTAGTTACCTTTATATACCTTTTCAAATAATTCATTAATAGGAAAGTAATACCTCTAGTGGTAGTTTTACTGATCCATGCGAAGTGATTGCTGTGCAAATAGATGAGAAGCTCATTGAAGGTTTAACAAAAATAGGATTACAAAGATATCAAGCACAAGTATATATTGCTAGTGTAGTTATCGGTGAAGCTACTGCTTATTTGATTGCAAAAGAATCAGGTGTTCCAAGAGCAAAAGTTTATTCAGTTCTTGATAGTTTGGTTGAACTTGGATTTATAGTTAAAGTACCAGCTGAAAAGGGAATGTTATTCAAAGCTCTTGCACCAGATACTACACTCGATAATGCTATTGATACTTTAAGTACTACCATTTCAAGTGTTAAGAAAGGAATTCTTTCTATTGCTCAAAAACAAACTAAAAGCACTTCAATGGGACCCGTGATGATTTTTAATAATCTAAGTTCCTTAATCACCATGATCAATGAAGGGGATATTTTAGAAGCTTGGATTGATGATCATTTAGAAATCTCAAGAGAACTTCGAGCAGCACTTTCAAAGAAAAAATGTCAAATACACTCAATAGCAAGTGATCAACCTCTAGCTTTTATCCTTGGAACTTATGAAGCTTATTTTATCAAAGGAACGAATGGTTCTCAAACTATGATTCGTTTTTCTGAAAATATTTTACAAGAATTATTAGAGCTTACAAAAGAGCTTCCTACTCTAGAAGAAAGAGCAAATAGTGGTACAGGAGTTAGAATTATAAGAGAAACTTCAATAATCGATTTAGAGGATAGAATACGAACTGTCATTCCTGGTTTTGATTGGAAAACTGAGAAAATTCTTTTCTGGGGAACGGTTGAAAAAGTAACTGGTGCATTCAAAGCTAATGCTCCTTGCGATTGTTTTGTTACTGATTCTCGTTTGTTACTTGGTTCAGACGATGGAACTGTTTGGGCTCGTGCTTTGAAATTTGTGAAAAATATTTCTGCTAAACAAGGTATAGTAACAATGAATTTCCATCGTGTAGATGGTAGTGAAAGCATCTCAATCTATTCAGGATCTTATTCTATTATAATCGCTAATTTAATTGATTTTGTCTATCGAAATAGTTAATTCTAGAAAGATAAATAATCTTTCAGATTCTATTTTCATATCATAATATTTCTTTAATGGGTGAAATTTTACATGAAACCAAAGTACTCTAAGAGGTTGGGTTTTCTTCTAACTCATGGAACAGATACAATGTCTTGGGCTTTAAGCGCTATTAGATATATGTTGAAACATCTCCCAGCCAATGTAGCAATAACAGGATCACAAGTTCCTCTTAGTCTTCAATATTCTTCTTCTGATGTTTATCCAAACATTGAAAATTCTATTAAACTTTTAACTCAATTAACTGGTCCAGAAATTTTTGTCATATTTAATAACGGACAAGCAGCTTTTCAAGATGATCTTTGGAAAATCGATAAATGGTCTCCTGATGCTTTTAGTGGCGATGTTTTAGCTAGAATATCTTTGGATGAAATAATTATTCATGGACGAGCTTTCCCTTTAAATTTAAATCGTAAATTAGACAAGTTATTTTTAGTTCGTACCGGTGGAACTATTGAGTCCGAAAAAAATGAAGATGGAATATTTTCTCCAACAGCAAATTTGGTTTCAGATTTTATTAAAGATAAATTTCAAAGTTTTTATGATGAATTTCAGTCTACATCGTTAATGTCCGTTGATTCTTCAGATATGACTCTTGATTCTTGGATTAAGATTAGTAAATATATTGCTGAAGAATGCAGAGATAATGGTTTTACAACTTTCTGCGATGAAAAATTTAATCCAAAAATTACTGTCATAAATATCTCCCCTTTAATGACTGAACAAGATTATATTGATCAATTCATGAAAGCAGATGGAATTATCCTAAATGCATATGGAAGCGGAACAATTAATACTGATAAACAATCTGGTTTTTCTCCTTTAGTAGCGATTGAATTAGCAATAAAAGAAGGTAAAATAGTTGTAATTTCTTCATTAACGCCTTTTGGTACTCAAGATTTCGTGTATAGCAATGCTTGGGAACCAATTTTAAGAGGAGCAATTCCTGCAGGAGATTTCAGTATAGCTCATTCGCAAATTAAACTTTCATATATTTTAGGTCATAAAAAAGAATTACAGAAAATAGCTAAAAAATATAATATTCCTCTTCAAACATTCATCACAATCGTATTCCTTTCAGGAGTGGATTTTAGATCAAATGCTAGTAGAAAGAAATTTGAGAAATTTATTGGTTATTCAATCCCTATAAAAGATCCTTTCTTTAATTTACCATTTGAAACTGCTCTCGAGAAGATTATTCGTTTTCTAAATAAAAAAGACACACAGCAAATTTATATCAATTCTATTACACAATTTGAAGATTTCTACAATGAATATCTAAATGATCCTAAGAAACGAAATAAATGGGCAATTATATTGAAACCGGATACTGTGATTGGTTCAAATCAATGGGGAGAGCTCATTGATGCTTCTAAGAATTTTGCTACCATTACTAAAGAGATTTTGGATTGGAATATTATAATAATTGAGCTTTCTGAAATAAATTATCAAAATTTTCTCGAGAAGATTAAAGAATTATGTAAAGGAGAGACCTTTGGTGGATTTCTCCGTTCCTTCCGATATGTTGTAATAGAAGGTGGCAGGCAATCCCTTTATGATGCAAAGAGTTTTGATGATATTTCCGAAGGTAGATTTAAAAAAGAAGATTATTTACATCTGTTGCAAACAATTGTTTTAGCAAGAATCTTACCCGGTTCAAATCCTGCACTTTTTCTCTGTTTAGGTCACCAAGGAATAGGTGAAACACTCCGAAATTATATAGTAAACATTACAAACAACAGCTCAGATTATGTTGAAAGAATTATAAAGTTTGATACCAAAGCAGCAATAAAATTCCGTGAAATTTTGGATGATATTAAGAAGGAAGGAGAGAAATTACCCATAAAAAATAGAGAAGGAGAAATTGTTGCTTCTGGGATGTATGATACTTTTTTTGCTGTGAAACAAAATGAATTACCAGAATTGGGATTAAAAAAATTGGTAGAATATAAACCAAGTGCTGATATTGTATCACAAAAAATGATAAAAGAATATAAGAAAATTATGAAATTCCATACTGGAATTTTAGAGGATTTTTATTCTTTGGAATCTCTTGATATTGTTATGCTTCATGGAGATGAAGTAAATGAAGAAGCAGTTCTTTTCATGAATTGGGCTTTAAAGAAAATATCCGATTTCTCTCAAGAAAATTATAATACTCTTAAACAAGATCAAATTTTAAAAGAATTAGCTGCTCTTCCATTTGGTTTAGAAATACCTAGTTCAACACTTTATACTATTGATAGCGAAGAGAATGATTATTTAACTGAAATAGCTGGTTTGGTTTTATATTATTTAAATCCCGAAACAAAAATGGTAAAACGTGATTATACTCTTCAATTTCATCCTGAATTATTTGAAGAAATTAGGATACTACAAAAAAGAGATTTTGAGAGTAAAACATTATTGGAACTTTCCGATGGAATACAGTTATTACTCTCCAGTTTACAAGCTGGCTTTATTGAAAATCCTCTGGAATAATTATTCCTCTGAATTGGGTTTCTGTACTACACACCAAACATAGCCACGCAAATCATTTGGACGAAGTAATCGTTCATCATTTCCAATATTATGAAAAATCCAACCATCAAAGATTTCCATTAATTCCTCTTTTAATATGAATCTCATAGGTGGTTCAAGTTTAAAATGCGGTTCAATATTTCCGCTATATACAAGAAATCCTCCTGGTTTGATACCAGCTGCTAATTCTTTAAGTCTTGGAATAGCTCGATCAAACAAATATTGCAAACATTGAGTTGCTATGATTATATCAAAACTCTCAGGTTCTACTGTCCAACCATCAATATCTTTAATTTCTGTAGAGATGTTTTCAGAGAATCCCATAATTTCCGCTCGTTTATTAATCAGATTTATAGAACTTGCAAGAGCATCAATTGAATCTACTTTACAACCTATTTTTGCTAAAAATAAAGTAGTAGTGCCATCTCCGCTACCTAAATCTAATGCTTTAAATCCATCACATTTACCATAAATAGATCTCGCAAGATTTTGTATTGGATGATAAATTCCTTGTAATTCTCCAAGATATTCATCTGACTCTTCAAGCAATTTTTTAAAAACGTTGTCCCAGCCATCCATCCATTTCTCTGGTGCAGCGACTTTTAGATTTTCTTGTATATTATTCATTTTAATCCATTAGATTATTTTCATCAAGTCCTTTTTAATGAAAAGAAAGCTCTGATAAAAAAAGAAAAAATCTATTATACGAAATTGTTTTTAGTTAAATAATCATATGATTTTAAGAATTATAATTAGGATTTGTTAATCCCATGAAAAAGAAAATTACTTTTGGTATTATAGTACTTATTAGTAGTGCAATGATTTTAACAGGTTTCATCGGAATGCTCACAATAAATTCAGTTATGTGGAATAATCAAACAATTAGATTTACGGATTCATTTGGAAACACAATCTACAACAAATATTATCCTGGAGAAATATCAAAAGGTGTTATGTTATTTCATGGTTTTGGTGAAGATTTAACTTCAATGAGAGCAATTGCAAATGACCTTATTCGAAATAATTTTCATGTATTTGCTACTGATTTCTCTGGTCATGGTCAATCATCTGGAGTATTAGGAGGGGGAAATTCTACACATAGCCCACTAATTAATCAGGTTTTATTAGCTAAAGAAAAATTTAAGGATATAACTGGATTGCTTGATTCTGAGATTATTTTAGTAGGACATTCTATGGGCGCGGGAGCTATTTTACAAGCAGCAACAAAGGATACGACTAATGTATCATCTCTCATACTTCTTGGAGGAGCAGCTCAGATTCCAGAAAATTCTACTGGTAGTTGGGTAGATGATTTAGGACCTACAAATCCTGCTGCTAATGTTCAAATAATTACAGGAACATGGGAAGATATACTTACACCTGATGAAGCAATGAAGGTTTATAATAAACTATCAAATTCTTCTGAGATTCTATCAACAGATGAAATTTCTTATACAACTAATTCAAGTGAAGGTTTTAATTACGAATTATGGGTCTTACCAAGGCAAGTTCATTCATATGAACCAATTTCTGCACGAGTTTCCAATCTTATTTTACAATTCTGTTTATGGGAAGGCAATCCACATATAGCTATTTCTCTAAACTCAATTAATGAATATCGAGTAATTTTTTTGCCTTTACTTACAGTTGGTTTAATCGTTTCAATTCTCTTTGGAATATTTTTTATAAATGAATTTGATGTAAAAAATCAACAAAATACAATAACAAATCAAATTAGAATTATTAGTATGAAAAAATTTCTTGGTTTTAAGCCATTAATTTGGATTGGTTCTTATATTTTTGGAATTATTCCCGCATTAATTATTTTTCCAATACCTGTTGGGAAACCATATTTTACATTTATTTATCTTATACCATTTTTTGGATATGGAATCTTTATGTTAATTTTAAATTTATTAGGAAAAATCCCAGGTGCAGAAGGAAGTTGGAAACCAAACTTAAAATCATTATTCAATGATTTGAATTGGATTAGATTACTAATAGCAGCTGTTTTATGTATAGTTTTAACATTATTATCAGCTTTTCTTGTTACTTCAAGCTTATACCACATCTTTCCAGCTAATATTCGTTTACTTTGGCTTTTTATTTTTGTAATCTTATGTCCAATAGGTTTTTACTTTGTTTTGCGTGATTCTGAATTAATAAGAATTAATTATCAACAAGAGATAAATAAAACTAAAAATTATTACCAACTACAAATTTTGCTTAATTATACAATATTGTATGTTCCTTTTATTTTAGCAGTAATATTCATAGGAGCTAGTGGAACACTGATTTATTTTTTTGATGGTTTACATAGCCTTATTATTATTTTATTTGTTCTTTTATCAGGAGAATTGCTAAATAAAATTATTAAAAAACCAGCATTAGTAGCAATTTTTCAATCATTTTTGTTATTTTTCTTATTAACACCTCGAGGTCCTATAACAACTACATTCTTTTGAAAATTTACTTAGAAAATTTCTAAATAAAGCGATAAAAAAAATATAATAATATAAACAGCTAATGAGACATATTTAGGAAATTAGGTTGGAGCAATGAATAGGAAAGGAGTTTTTTATGGTTCATTTACAATATTAGGAATTATTATGGTAATAATCTGCGTTGCTTTGCAGATTTCAATTAATGTACCACTATTCCATAAAGAGAAGATTCAATTTTCTGACCATTATGGCAATAAAGTTTCATGCAGTTATTTCTCATCAACATCAATTTCACATAATGATAAAGGAATTATGTTATTTCATGGATTTGCTGAAGACCAGCATTCAATGAATAGCTATATTGATAGTTTTCTACAGCTAGGTTTTCAGATCTTTACTATTGATTTTACAGGACATGGATTATCTTCTGGATATTTTACATTACAAGAACAAGTAGATAATGTAACCGCAAATGAAGTATTATTAGCAAAAGAACAATTCAAAAAAATTTCTAATCTTACAGATAATCAAATCTACATGATAGGGCATTCTTTGGGGGGAAGAGCTATATTAAGAGCTGCTACACTAGACCCGAATATTTGTGCTGGTTTGGTTTTAATTGGTTCACCAGTAAACCTTGATGGCGGTTATATGATCAATTCTGTTTGGTTGGAAGAACTTAGTCCTTTAAATCCTAAAACTAATATTTCGATAATTACAGGTACTTTGGATGATGTTTTATCTAGTACAGATGCAATTCAAATATTTGAGAAATTATCCGGTGCAAAATTTAACGAATCCGGGTCTTCTATTTTAACATCTCAGAACAATATCATTGAATTAAATATCATAAATTGTTTACTACATACTTATGAAGTAATTTCTCCAAAATCAATTGTAACAGCAATATTAAGTATTTATCATTTTTCACAAGAAATTTTTCCAAAAGAATTGCCTCAACAAATTCAAAATCATCAATTATATAGATTAAGCACTTGGTTACTCATTCCAATTGGACTATTTTACTTCGTAGTTTTTGGGATTTATTTTTTAGATCAAACTAAATTAGGATTTAATGAGGAAATTACAAAAAACAATGATGATGATAAAATAGAGAATAGTGAAACTATAAATTCAAGTTCAATAAAACTAGTAAATACTAAACGATATTTTTCTTATAAACCATTAATACTTTTAAGCTCTTTTCTATTTGGAGGATTATATGCAATTATTTTCTTTGTATTGCCTTTTGGTCTTCCAACTTTTACACTGATATACGCTTGTCCAATTGCAGGATATGGAACTATAATGCTAATTTTATTTGCTACTGGAAAGGTACCAGGTATAGAAGGAAAATGGCAGCCTAATACAATTGAATTAAAAGAATTTCTTGATTGGAAAAAACCTATCATTGCTTTATTAATAGGTTCTGTAATTACTGTTGTTTTCGCATTAGTGATTAATTTTAGTTGGAATAATGTATTAACTCCGACTGTTAAAATTTATTGGTTGGTTATTCTAACTTTAGTAACTTCCTTAGGATTTTATGTAAAACGTAAAGAATCTGAATTAATTAGAGAAGTCCATCCTGGGAGATATAATTATATCTTCTACAATAATCTCTTATATCTCTCACCTTTTATCTTAGTTGCTTTTATCCTTCTGTTTATGGGTATTTCATTTTTATTTATCGATGCTTTTCATGGATTCGCTATTTTTACTCTTGTTGTTTTCTCAGGAGGATTAATACATCGATTCTGTAAGAATACCTATTTCACCGCTCTTTTGCAATCTATAATGTTGATTTTTCTTGTGTTACCAAGAAGTCCTTTAATGTCATTTTTTTATTAGTTGAACAAAAAATTCTTTCCTAGTAAATTAATGAGGAATAACCTTTTTAATTATTCAGACTAATATTTCTCTTTGGAGGGTGATTTTATGTTTATCTTTTCAAAATATAAAATAAGAAAGTTTATTGGAGGGAGTATTTTATTGGGATTGCTTTTATCATTACAACCTTTAAGTATGGTTCCCTCTGTCGGACGAAGAGAATCAATAGACTCTCTTGAAACTACAGCTGTTATCTCCCCAAGCTTGAGTTTTAGCACCTTCTTCGGAGGGATTGGTTACAATTATGGATATTATGGTGCTGATGATGGAAAAAGTATTGCTGTCGCAAGTGATGGTAGCTGCTATGTGATAGGAACTACATGGTCAGATGATTTTCCTACTTTAAATGCTTATGACAACACCTTTGAAGGTAGTAATGATGCCTTTGTAGCTAAATTCTCTACTTATGGTTCCCTCCTCTGGAGTACCTTCTTTGGAGGTAGTAATATGGAATGGGGACTTGATATTGGTGTTGCTAGTGATGGTAGCTGTTATGTAACAGGAAATACTTGGTCAAGTGATTTTCCCACTTTGAATGCTTATGATAATACTTTTAATGGTGGTGATTACGACTTTGATGCCTTTCTTGCCAAGTTCTCTACGAATGGTTCTCTTCTTTGGAGCACATACCTTGGAGGAAATGGTTATGATTTTGGTTATGCCGTTGCTATTGCGAGTGATGACAGCTGTTATGTGACTGGATGTACAGCATCATCAAATTTTCCCACTTTAAATGCCTATGATAACACCTTTAATGGTGGTATGTTTGATGTCTTTATCGCTAAGTTCTCTATGAGTGGTTCTCTTCTCTGGAGTACCTTTTTGGGAGGAAGTGGTTATACTGAGTATGGAAAGAGTATTGCTGTTGCCAGTGATGACAGCTGTTACGTGACAGGTCTTACCGATTCAAGCGATTTTCCCATGTTGAATGCCTATGATAGCACCTTAGGTGGTGATGGAGATGCCTTTGTTACTAAATTCTCAACCAGTGGTTCTCTGCTCTGGAGTACCTACCTCGGAGGAAATGATTGGGATGAATGTGGATATGGTATAGCTGTTGCGAGTGATGGCAGCTGCTATGTGACAGGAGATACTTGGTCAAGTAATTTTCCCACCTTGAATGCCTATGATAGCATTTTGGGTGGTGAAGCAGATGCCTTTCTTGCCAAGTTCTCTACCAGTGGTTCTCTTCTTTGGAGTACCTTTTTGGGAGGAAGTGATTGGGATGAGGGATCTGATATTGCTATTGATAGTAATGGGAATTGCTATGTAACAGGCTGTACCGATTCAAGCGATTTTCCAATACAAAATGCCTATGATAGCACCTATAATAATGGTAACGATGTCTTTGTAACAAAACTCTCTACTGCAGGTTCTTTGCTCTGGAGCACCTATTTTGGTGGAAGTGATTATGATAAGGGAACTGGGATTGCTGTTACAAGTGATGAAAGCTGTTATATCATCGGTTCAACTAATTCTAGTGATTTTCCCACTCAAAATGCCTATGATAACACATATAATGGTGGTCCTTGGGATGCTTTTGTTACAAAACTCTTTAAAGACCTTACTGAGCCAATCATAAGAAACATTAAACATACTCCGATGAATCCCACAACAAAAGATAATATTACTTTTACTTGCATAGCGACAGATGAATGTGGTATACAGTCCGTCACTCTTTATTATCGAGTAAATAATGGAACGTGGGCAACGATTGTTATGACTCTGGGTGCATTGAATACTTACCAAGCGATTTTAAATCTATCATTTAAAGTCGATGATATTGTTGAGTATTATTTTGAGGCTGTTGATAATTCTCCCAATAACAATGTCGCTATAGATAATAATGATGGTCAATTCTACAAGTTCACAATTACCAAAACACAAGGTAGTTCAGCATACAGTTTCTTAACATTCTTAATCGTCATGCCTATTATCACATATTTGTTAAAAAAGAGGCGGAAATAGTTTTCCACTCTTTTTTATCCTTTTTCTTTACATGATAACAAAAACAATAAATGAAAAATTATTTGAAAAGCTCAAGAAATTTCTCATTCTTTTTAAAAGATTTAAAGCAAGTTAAAACTTTGAGATACTTAAAACCTGGATGCTTTCGTTTTTTAGCTTCTTTTAGGAAAATGAAAGTATCCTCGAGTGATCCCTTCATTGCATAAAAACAAGTTACCTATTTCACTGCTCTTGTGCAATCCATAATGTTGATTTTTCTAGTATTACCAAGAAATCCTTTAATGTCCTTCTTTTATTGAATGCACAAAACTAAACAAAAAGCATTTAAAAAAATATAAACGCTAAACTTAATTTAAACAATAGAATTATTTTTTAATAACATTAAATAGAAGAAAGTAATATGAAAGATTTTACCCAGAAGACAATTAATGAAGTTAATCTTGGGTCAGATGGTTTTGTTGATATTCGTTTTCAAGAAGCAGAATCTTTGACGTTGAATATACGGAACGGATTAACTGAAGAGGTTACTTCTACTAGGATAGGAGGAGCCGCTGCACGGGCACTAATTGGAGGTGCTTGGGGATTTGCAACAACAGCAGAAATTTCTAAAGATTCTCTTAAGAATATCCTTAAATCAGCTGTAACAATGGCGAAAGTTGCTTCTGAAAAAATTAAGGAACCTAGGAAAATTGATTCTAAATTTTCATCAAAAGGAACATTTAAGCTAGATTTTGATGTAAATCCAAAAGATATTTCCATTGAAGAGAAAATGAATCTTACTTTAGATTTAGAAAAGAACATTAGTAAAGTAGATGAACGAATTGCTAATTCATCAGCAACTTATCTTGAAAGTGTCCAGACAGAGACAATTATTTCTTCAAATGGTACTGATGTAACAACTGATTCTGGTGTTTTTCGATTATCAGGTAGAGCTGTAGGTAGAGAAGGAAATCTTCAACAAAATGTTGGAGACAATATTGCCTCTTCAGTAGGAATTAAAACCATTTTGGATTGGAATGTAACTGAAAAAGGCACTGAAATTGGAGAGACTGCTATTGGTTTGCTTTCTGCTGAAAAACCTTTAAGTGGTAAAATGAATTTAATCATGGATCCGAGTTTAGTTGGAGTTTTTGTTCATGAAGCTTTTGGTCATGCTTGTGAAGCAGATGGTATAATTACTAAAAGATCAATTTTACACGATAAATTAAACAAGGAAGTTGGTATTAAAGAGATTAACATTGCTGACGATCCAACAATTCCTGGATTAAGAGGAACTTTTGTATTTGATTCTGAAGGAACAAAAACTCAAAAAAGAAAATTAGTTACAAATGGCATTCTTACGGAATTTTTCCACACACTAGAAACCGCTTCACTTATGGGCCTTAAACCAAATGGCGCTGGTCGCGCTATGGATTTCAGATTTCCACCTTTGGCAAGAATGGGAAATACTTATGTTGAAGCTGGTGATAAAAACCTAGATGAGTTATTCGAGATTGTAGGCAATGGTATGTATCTCGAGAAATCTTATGGAGGATATGTGAATCCTTCTCAAGGACAATTCATGTTTTCAGCTCAAAATGGTTATATAATAGAGAATGGAGAAAAGAAAGCTCTAACTCAAAACGTTTCAATGTCCGGTTTAATTATGGAAGTTCTAGCTAATACAATGGGTGTTGGAAAAGATGAATCACCTGCATTCAATGGTTCTTGTGGAAAAGGTGGACAATGGGTTCCAGTAACTGGTGGAGGGCCTTCACTAGCAGTTAAAGATTTAGTTGTTGGAGGAAGATAAAATGGTTAAAGATGATTCAATAGCATTAGCTGAAAATGCTACAAAGATGGCTCAAAAACTTGGTGCTGATCAAACTGAGGCTTTCCTACTAAAGGGATACCAATACAGCATTAATCTCGAAGAATCAAGCATAGTAAAAGCGAATAAAAAGAGTCTTACCGGTATTGGTTTACGGGTTCTGAAAGATAAGGCAATAGGAATTGCTTCTTCATCAAAATTACAAGATAGTTTGATTGAAGCTACGGTTCAAGATGCTGTTTCTTTAGCTAAAGTTTCTAAACCAGATCCTAATAACATAGGTTTTGCTTCTCAACAAAAAAGCTATCCTAAAGTTACTGGACTATATAATGCAGATTTAGCAAATCTTGAGAGTAAAGAATTAGTTGAATTAGCTATAGAAGCTCTAAATGCTTCCTTAGAACGTGATGAGACTATTAATGTAGGTGGTAGCATCACTTTAAATGTAGGTTCAAAAATTATTGTTAATTCTAATGGGATAAATATTCAAAGTAAAACAACTGCTTTACAAATCTTCTTGAGTAATAAAATCGTAAAAGATGAAGATATTGGAGTAGGAATGGAGTTTGGATTTGGTCGTTCATTAGATGAAATTAATTTTGAAAAAATAGGAAAAAGTGCTACGGAAAAAGCATTTAGCATGCTTGGTGGACAAAAAATAGAATCAGCAATGTATCCATTCATTTTAGATGAAAGAGCTACTAGAACTACAATTAATGGTATCCTTTCAAGAGGAGTATCTGCATATAATATTATTCAAGGAACGGCATTTTTCAATGATAGATTAGGTGAAGAGATTGCTAGTCCTGCATTAACAGTCTATGATAATCCCATCCAAGATAATGGAATATTCAGCCGAACTTTTGATGATGAAGGATCTGCTACTCAAAAAGTAAGTATTGTAGAAAAAGGTACATTATTATCATATCTTAGTGATGTCTATACAGCTAAAAAATTAGACATTCCAAATACAGGTAGTGCTTCTAAACAAGGATACGAAGGAATTCCAAGACCTCAATTACAATTAACACAAATAGAACCAGGAACTGCAACGAAAGAAGAATTATTCGAAGAATTAGGCACTGGACTTTACTTAGAACGTGGATTATTTTCAATGGCTGGAACAAATATTAGTCAACAAGTAGATGTTGGTTATTGGGTAGAAAAAGGTGAGATTAAGTTTCCAGTTAAAAATACTATGCTTGGAACAACAGTTTATGATGTTTTAAAGAACATTCAACTCATTGGTAAGGATCTCTTAATTGAAGGAGGAATGCATTCTCCAATGGTGCTTGTTGGTCCTACAAAATTCTCAAGCGGTAGATGAGTATCTACCAATCTTCTATTTTTCTTTGTTGCATTACTTCACTATTAGATAAAGCAATTCAATTTTCATTATATTAGAAAAAAATTATTTTTTCTATAGAAATTAAGAAAGAATAATTATTTATTTTATAACTTGATATATACGTGAGTCTAGTAATTTTTATCTATTAGAAAACTAATTATAATTTGAGGATAAAAAAATGGAATTAATGGATGCTATTTTAACAAGAAGAAGTATTAGGAAATTTACTAAAGGTCTAGTATCTGAAGATGATATTAAGATTCTATTAGAAGCTGCTATGCAAGCACCTTCAGCAGGTAATCAACAACCCTGGCATTTTATTGTTATTAATGAACGTAAAATACTTGATGCTATTCCGAAGTTTCATGAATATTCGAAAATGCTTAAACAAGCACCAGTTGCTATCCTTATTTGTGCAGAGGTTAAAGCAGAAAAATATTGTGGTTATTGGGTACAAGATTGTTCTGCAGCAACTCAAAATATTCTATTAGCTGCACATAATAAGGGATTGGGTGCAGTTTGGTTAGGTATCTACCCAATGCAAGATAGAATTGAAGGAATAAAGAAACTTCTCAACTTACCAGCAGAAATCTATCCTTTGTCATTAATAGCAATAGGATATCCTGCTGAACAAAAAGAACCAGTTAACCGATTTGATTCTAAAAAAATTAGATACAATTCTTGGGAATAAAATTTTAGACTAACACTCATTGACAAATATTTTATTAATATCTTTAATTATCTTTTTTTCAAACTTTATACATTTGTTTTTAGGTGTATTAAGAATGTCAATAAATTTAATCCTTAGAACACCCGATATTTTCTCAGTTGGAAAATCCATTTCAGAAAGAATTGTTGTTTTAAATGAATCAGATTATATTGATAAAACAATCAAAGAAGTGATAACACAAAAAGCTTTCAAAGAAGTTCTCAAAGAACAAGAGGATGTAGCAGTAAAACAAGCATTTCAATTATTGCTAACATTAATTCAACCAGTTGGAATTAAAGAAATTGAATCTTGGTGGGAACAATCTTTTGAAACATTAATTATTCAAAATTCAGATAAAGTTATTATTGACATGGAATTCAATGAAGAAGGATTAGAATTTATTGATGAAATGCTTTAGCAAAAAAACAGATAAAAATTGGTGAAATTTCATATGAAAGTTACTACTGTAATAAAATCGATCAAAGAAATCGATGAACCCTTAGTACTTATTGGTTTAACTGAACCAGTTAAGGATGATTCATTTCTGGGTAAAGATACTGAATTAAAAGAAATTATCAATGAAATCATTGATTTAGGAGATTTCAAAGGAGAAAAAAATGAATTCCTTTTTACTTACTCCAATGGAAAGGTTCCCTCAAAACGTCTTCTATTAATAGGTTTAGGTAAAGAAGATGAAATTTCTGTTGAATTTATCCGCAAAGTTCTAGGCGATGCTTCAAGAAGTGCTAGAGATAAAGATGTCAAAAAACTAGCTGTTAATATTAATTCTTTTACACGTAACAACTTAGACCTAAAAGAAATTACTGAAGCATTAGTACAGGGTCTCAAGATGGGTAGTTTTCAGAATCTGAAATATAGAACTAAGGATCTTGATAAATATAAAAAACTTGAAGAGATTATTTTATTTAGTCCTGATTTCGATGAAAAAATAATCAAACAAGGAGTAAATTCCGGTGAAATAATTGCTCAATCTGTGAATCTTTGCAGAAAACTTTCTTGGGGACCTGCTAATTACATTACTCCTACGAAATTAGCAGAAGTTGCAGAAAAAATAGCTGATAAACATGAAATAAAAGTAAGCATATTTGATCGAAAGAAATCTCAAGAAATTGGTTTAACTAGTTTTCTCGCAGTTGCTCAAGGAACGGAAGAACCACCTAAATTTATTATACTTGAATATGGCGCTGAGAAAAAGAATGTTGATACAATAGCTCTAATTGGAAAGGCAATTACTTTCGACTCTGGTGGAATTAGTATTAAACCAAGTTTAGATATGGGCGCAATGAAAGCTGATATGACAGGAGGAGCTGTAGTTCTTTCAGTAATGAATGCTATTGCTCAATTAAAACCAAATGTCCATGTAATTGGTCTTGTACCAGCTACTGATAATATGCCTTCTGGTAAAGCATACCATCCAGGAGATATAATTACTAGCTATGATGGTCAAACAATTGAAGTAATTAGTACAGATGCTGAGGGAAGAATGATTATCAATGATGCTTTAGCCTATGCTGCTAAAAATTACAAACCAAAGGCTATGATAGATTTTGCTACTTTAACAGGTTCCATGATGGTTGCACTTGGAAATCATGCATTAGGATATTTCGCAAATGATGAAGAATTAAATGAGAAATTCAAAATTGCTTCTGAAACAAGTGGAGAGAAAATTTGGCGAATGCCTTTATGGGAAGATTATGATGAACAATTAAAAAGTGACATTGCGGATATGAAACATACCGGAGGAAGAGCTGGAGGAGCTATTACCGCAGCAAGATTTCTTAGTAAATTTGTTGCAAATACTCCTTGGATTCACTGTGATATAGCCGGTTATTCAAGCTCTGAATCTGATAAGGGATATAATCCAAAAGGTAGTAAAGGACCCGCAGTTCGATTAATAATCGATTTATTAAGAAATTGGAAATAAAGAAGGTGAAATCTTCACCTTTTTCCTTTTATTTTTACTCTATTTTTTTAATATTAATATGAATTAGCTATTTATTTAACAACTAGTTGAACTTTTTTCTTAGCTACACTTATTTTAGCAATTGTTCCCGAGTTAAATTCCAAATAATCCTCTTGAATTCCATCACTAAAAATTACACCATTTTCAGGCATATTAGATTCAATAACTAGTTCTTCTGATTGAAAAATTTGGTCGAAGACTATATTTGCTTCTGAAGTTTTACTAACAAAAGGTTCTCTTACTGCAAAATATAGATAATTAGCATCCCAAGGAAATCTATATTCTTCTTCTCTAGGAGGATCAATTCTAACATTATATTTCCTGAATTTATTGACTATACCTATTGCACCTGTCACAATTGATCTGAACCAAGCTGTAGAACCTGCACCAGTTGAAACAATAATACCGCTAGAACTATGTTTTTCAGACACTTCTCTGCAAGTGATATTATATCTAGCAGAACCGTGTGATTTATGACCAATAAACAAATCATTGACTCCATACAAAAATTGTCCATTGTTTAATCTTGCTACAGCCATTGAAACCTGCTTAACGCTAAATTCCTCATCTAGAATTTTCCTTATAATCTTTGGAACTTCTTCTACTTTAAATGGTATCATTATACCATCGAATCTTTTTGGATCAGGATTGACTGCAATTATCAATTGTTTCTCAAGATATTTTGCTGTGTTAATTACTAGTCCATCTTGTCCTATGACAATTATGAGATTATTTGGACCAAAAAGAAAATTTGGCAGAAAGGATTTTTCAATGATTTGTGTTTTAATGTCTAATGGGATTAATTTCTTTAAATTGTCCAATGAAAGATAATATTGTTTATGAGCATCTTCATAATCCTCAAATGAACCACCCATGTGTTCTATGTAAAACTTGGCTTGAGATTTAGTATTGAAACGTTCAATTAATTCTTCTAACCAAGTTTTCTTTGTTACTATGACAATTTTATCTACTCGAGTCATTATTTCAACCCATTATTCATTTCTTTTTCTGTAAAAGAGAAGCAAGGATATCAGGTGTAATAGTTAGGTTGCCAATTTTCTCTGCATTTTCACCCATTTCCTTCAATGCTAGAGCTAAGAGTATTTGAGGATCCATTTTCTTAAAAGCTGCTAGTTCCTTTTCAGTAGCTTGTGATTGGAATTCAGCTTCTTTTAATATATTTTCACCTTCTAGATCAATTAATTGCTTTCTTTTCTTCTCAAGAGTAATTTGAGTAGCAAGTTCATTTTCTTTTATTTTTTGTTCCTGTTCTACTGCAGCAGCTCTTCTCTCATAAATTGCTTTATCAGCATTCATCTGTAAACTTTCTCTGTATTCTGCTTCTAAAGCTCGAGCTATTTCTGGTGTAGGTCTAATTGAAAGAAAAGTAATTGATAACAAATCAACTCCCATTTCTTTTATTAATGGTGTTTCATCTACAGATGAGAGAACTTTAGTTGCAAGTAATTCAGAGGATGTGAGAGCTTCTTCTAATCCCATCTTTTCGATAAATCCTCTTGTTCTCATTTGAACAACATTTCGAATTCTTAATTCTAATTTCTCTGGGTCCTCAGAAATATAATAACTATTTTTTGGATTTATTCTGAAATCAAGTATTGTAGCCATCTTTTTTGGATCATTTATTTTATAGGTAAAATGACCTTGTAATGTTATCGCTTGATTATTTCTTGTAAATTCATTAAACACAAAATTTGAATCTATAGTCATAGCTGGAATTGTAACAATATTTGTATTAAATCTTGTATAAAAAAAACTGATACCTCTACCTGATCGAACAGGTCTTCCGGAAGTATATTTTATCACAAATTTTGAAGGATCGCCTTTATAATATGCACACATTTTATAATCACCATTTAAAAATTGAAATATTTTTTATTAACTAATTTTATTTACATAAATTTGACTAATACCCAATTTCTTATCTTTTATTTTAATGTTTCAGTATTACATTGTTTTTTTTTTGCTCAAACCATTAACTATATTATAGATGAAGCAAAGAATGACACTAAAGAAAGATATAATAACAAACACCTTGCTAAAATATTATCTAAATTTAGAATTTAATGCTTATAATTAGAAATGAACAGGAGTAATTTTATTGCTATCGTTTGATTCAACACTCGCTAGATTAATTCGCTTTACTGAAAGTAGAATTATTTGTACTGGTGGAGTAGTATTCATAGGTGATGGAGGTACAGGGAAAACTCATACAGCATTAAATCTCACAAGTTATAAAGGAATCGCATTTTATAATCAAACAGATGATTCATTGAAAAAATCAGTTAATTTAGAATTAAATTATTTTATTTTACAATCTAATATCGAAGAGTATCAAATAACAACTAGCTCACAAATTTTTATTATGCCTGGACAGAGGGGCAGAGCAAAAAGTGGTGAAGGACTAGCCTTCGAAGATGCAGTTGATTTTTATTTACAAGCTTCTTCTATCAAAGTTGTTTTAGCTCTTGTTTTAACATATGATCTTACAGATTTGACTACATTTCAAGAATTGGAATATTGGCTCGACAGAGCAATTGAAAGAGATATGATAAAGGAATATACAAATATCATTATATTGGGAACACATTTAGATATAGAAAATGGCGATCAACTAAATGATGATTATATTGAAGGAGCTAAAAAGTATATTCAGTCACTAATATTAGATAAAATTGGAATAGATAAAAATCTTAAAGATATTCATTCTGTTAAAATTTCTAATACTACTGGTGAGGGAGTAGAGGAATTAAAGCAAGCTATTAATAATTCATTTATTTCAGCTTTTAAAATTCAAGATATAGTTAAAATTATAGATTAGTTTTTCATAACTAATTTGAAATTTCATCAAATAAAGTGATAAAAAATAACTTTTGAAATTTTTTACCTTATTGCTAATATATTTAAAGAAATAATAGAATCAATTTATTTGTTAAAAGAATTTAATTTCTTAATACTAAACATCGAGTGTAAAATATTCCTCAAAAGTATCAAATTCGGGGCTTTAAAATGCTTAAATTGAAAATGAAAACATTAGGTATTATACTTATTACTATTAGTTTAACTGGTATTTTTTATTATCCAGAAATTGAAGGAAATGAACTAACAAATACTACTGAAACTGATTTAATAAATCAAGTAACACCTATGGGACCTGGACCTGGTGGAGATAAAAGAGATTTAACAGAAAATGAAGTATTAAATACGACAAAAATAGAAGGAAACTATAAAACACAAGCGTACTTTTTACAGAACAATTTCATTGATATAAGTGAGGATGGTTATGTCTTCGAGTGGGAAAAGTATGAAGATATAAAAGATTACGCTTCTGATTTTTATACTCTTGATTTTCGTCAATCATATCAAACATTTTACCCCCCAGTTGAAACATATGCGACTATGCCAAGTCAGAATTTAGTCAATTATGAGCATATAGATTCGACTGTTTTTAGTCCCGTTTTTGAATATAATACAACTCTACAAGGAAAAATCATTTTTTTGGTTTGGGCAGATGTTTTACCAAGTTCTCAATCACATTATACTCTAAAAATTACTCTTGAACTTTTTAATACAACTGATAATACAGCAACAGAATTTGCTTCTACTGAGAATTTTATTGATGATGATGATTGGACTTTTAAAGTAACATTAGATGAACCTGTTGAAATTCCAGCTGGTTTTAGAATTCGAATGAAATATGAAGCAAAAAGAAGTGCTACGACTGCTGATGGAGAAGTTGAATTACATACTGGTTCATATTATTCAGGTGCAGAGGTAAATTGGATTATAAATGATATAAATAGTTCTTTTGTAAATACCTATACAATTCCAGATATTAGATTTGCTCTAGGTTTACAACTTTATATGTACGAGGATAAATATCCTACGATAAACATTAATGGTTTTACTAATAATACAATTTATTATCAAGCAACTAGTGCAACTTTAACTATTGAAGATTCTATTCTTAATAGATATAAATGGGAATACTTCTCAGGGTTTGAAATTTTCAACTCTCCAAAAACTATCTATCTTAATGAATCAATGGGAGGTGGTTGGCATACCCTAACTGTTGAAGCTTATGATGATTTTGACAATTACGTAACAGCATATTTAATTTTAGGGTATGATGTTAATTCTGAAGATATCATATTAAATAATCCAGCTAACAATTCATTGATAACAGATGGACAAACGCTAGATTTTACAGTTTTTGATGTAATAGGTAATCCTAGTTGTAAATTTGATAAATCTGGTCCGTCTTATTCTCTTGAAGCACCAAATTATGATCTTTCTTATTATATAACAGGTTTTACAGGTTGGCATAATTTAACAGTATATTCAACAAGTGATTTTGGTAATGAAGAAACAGTATTTTGGTTTGAATTTGATAATAGCGCTCCTACAATTACTTTAGATAATGTTAATGATGGTGATCCATTACCCCCTCAAAAAAATATTGATGTTCTAATTGAAGACAGATGTGAAGAAATTGATGTGTTTTATTTTTGGGAAGGAGATAGCACAAATACAACTTTAAATCCAATAGAAGGTGATTTATACAGAATAGTATTCCCGTCTGCAGGTGGAACTCAAAATTTAACCATTTATGCAAATGATACTTTTGGGCAATTAAATAAAGAACAATATTCTTTTGTTACTGATGCAGATGCAATATTAATAGATTTGAATAATTTGGTTGATGGTTCCTATTATCTTGGAGGAAATACCATTAATATAACAGTTCGCAATTATTTAGGGGATATATATTATTTTTGGGGTAATGATATACCAATAAATGCTACAGATTTCATAATTAATGATTATCTTATATTATCTGGATTAATTGGGATACCTACTTCACCTGGAACATATTATTTAACAATAAATGCAACAGATCTTTTAGGAACAATTCATTTAACACAATTTTTGTTTTATGTTGATCAAGAAAAACCGCAAGTTTTACCAGTAGATACTTATCTTAATGATACCAGATATCTAAAATCAAAAATTCTCTCATTTGATTTCGATGATAATTTAACCTCAGCTAGTAATCTAGATGTTAGATATTCAATAGATGGATTAGCTAATCAAACAATCATTAATCCCGAAAATACCTTTAATTTCTTCCTAAATACCTTAAGTGAGGGGAATCATAATCTTACTATTTACATAAGTGATATCGCTGGAAACAATTATTCTTATTTCATTAAATTTGTAATTGATATTTCAGCACCTGTGATTTCCATTGATAATATCGAAGGCTCAGCATCAGCTGGAGCTTCAATTTATATTCCTGCTTTTTCAGAAGTTACTTGTAGTTTCTTAGATGATGATCCAACATATTTTAGTTATTATTCTTGGGATGGATCAACTTACACTTTGTTTAGTGATACATTTATTTTACCTGATAGTGAAGGTGAAGCAAATTTACTAATTTATTCCAATGATACACTTGGCAATTTTGCTATTGAATCTATTAACCTAATAATTGACAACACTGCACCTACAATATCTATTAATTTATTAGAAAATGAATCAAAAATAAATGCTGATACAATACTAAGATTTAGTGTATCAGATTTGAACGATGAAACTGTTGATTCTGTTGCTTCTATTTGGATTGGTTTAGAGACAGTTAATACTACTAGAACAAGTGTATTTACAGCAAGTCTCCTATATGACCACCAATTTTTATATGAGACTATTATTGAAATTAATGCGACTGATATAGTCGACAATAGATATTCAATCCGTTACAAATTTTATCTGGATTTTGAAGCACCAACTTATTTTTTAAATATAGCAAATAATTCCTATGTTAGAGGAAATTCTTTAATTGATTTCTCTATTACTTGTTCTGATTTGGAAATCTTTAATTATAGATGGGATAGCGATACTGAATTTGAAATTTTAAATGATCCTTATGATATTGTTGTTCCTTCACTTGATGGTTCTCATACATTATATATTCATTTAGAAGATGATACTGGAGGAGGTTTCTATCCAAATATTGTTGAGGCAATTTATGTTTTTATAGTAGATGATATTGAGATAAGTTATATAACTCCATCAGGTTTTTCAGATAATTATCATCATATTATGATTTATGAAGAAACATTCACTTTCACATTAGATATTAAAGATACAGTAAACGATTTGGAAATTAATGGTTTGGTTATCAATTGGATAGAAGAAGATGAAGACTTGAATTTACTTATCGATTATGATAGTCTAACTGCCACAATTTATGAATTTACAATAACAGCAACTAATGTTACAGAAGATTACAAATACATTGAATTTCAATTCTGGCAATTTACCAATCATAAACAATCCCTCTTTGTTTATTTCCAAATTAATAAAAAAGAAGGAAATGTTGCGATAACAGATTCTGATGATTCCGTTGTTTATGGACAAAATGCTACTATTTCTTTCCAATTGAAAGATAGTCTTAACGTTGATAATCTGGAAGTAACTTTTCTAAGAATTAATACTAATTATCAAGATATTTATTATACATTAATTGATTCTGATAATTTAATTTATGAATTAACATTTAATACCGCAGATTTTGTAACACGAAAAGGTGATTTTACATTTGAATTCTATGTCGAGTCATCATATTATTTTGGAGTAATGAATGATACCACAGCAATTAGTATGACTATATTGCCAATATCCATTACTCTCACAATAGAAGTCTCAAATACACAAATAATCTATGATAATGATTTAGTTATTTATGCTACACTATTACAAGCTGATGGAACACCAATACAATTTGTTGATCTTACTTTCATTATTTACATAAATTACACTTCTCTAGCAACAACAAATGATTACCCATATTCATTTGATGATACAATAAATAGTACTTCAACAACAAATGCTGAAGGATTAGCTACTTTATCATTCAAATTAACAGAAGAGATGGAAAGTATAACTGTATCAGTTCTGTATGAAGGTAATGATATCTATGATCCTTTAAATACTTCATATCAAGGATCTATTTTAGCTATTCCTCCCTCAGGCCTTCCTCTTAAAATTTTAATAATAATTATCGTGTCAGCTATTGTTGTTTCAGTGGTTATTGGTTTTGTCGTATATAGATTGGTAAGAGCTCGACCATTTGAAGAATTACTAGAAAAAGTATCTGAAGAGGAAATTATAGGAAGCATGGAAAAATTATCACCAGGAGTCATTCTTACATTATTCGACCAAACTAAGGGGCCAATTCCATTAGTTGGTAATCATTCTTTAGATTCACCTGGATATCGATCACGAATGAGAATTGGCACTGAAAATTTCCTCTTAAAAATTGCTGATCAAGCTTATTCTTCCTTAGGATTTGAAGAGCATGATGAAAGACGAAGGATTGGTTCAATTAATTTACCAAATGAGGATATGGTCGGTTTCATACATGGAATACAACTCGAAAATAAAGCTGCAAGAGGAGGATTTGAAAATCTTTCACTTATTGTATTAGCAGAATCTGATGTTGGAGGATTAATGTTAGCAAATCAGGAATTTATGTTTAAAGAAATCGATGATTTAATTGTTTCCCTTAAAGAAAAAGAACCATTAGTAAATGTAGAAGAACATTTATCAATTATCAGAAAACGTTCTGTTCGAATAATGATTACTGCAGAAAGGAATACAAAGAAAGACAAAAAAGAAATCGAATCCTATCAGTAAAAAACATCAATATGTATCAATAACAAGAAATATATTATAACAACAATTTGTATCAATTACATTTCCAAAAGTGATTTTCCATGTCATATCTATTTGAAGAATTAGAATCAAAAGATGAAAAAGCTACTACAGAAGACAAGATTTTATTTATGGGATTGCAACAAGCAGGTAAAACAGCAATTAAAGATGTTGTTTTTTTTGGAAAAGTGCCTGGAGATGTAGAAGATTATATGGCTACTATCCATTATGAAAGACAATACATTGATGAAGAAAAGAAAAGTTTGATTATTGATTCAGGTGGACAGGAAAGTTATTGGAATGAAGCAGTTACTCATTTTAGACATTTAGTTTTTTCAAATGTTAAACTTTTATTGTGGATTATTGATACAACACGACCAGATCTCTTTGAAGAGTCTGAGAGAAGATTTAGTTTTACAATACGACAATTTAAGAAAGAGAATCCTGATGGTCATATTTGTGTTCTTTGTCATAAAGTGGATTTAATCCAACCCGAAGAACTAGTTGCATTATTAGAACATGTTAGAGATTCTTTTACTGAAAAAAAGTATAAAATTCGTTTTGAAGCTTCAAGTATTTACTATACAGATAGTCTCAAAGAACTAGTCTTTGCTTTAATGAAAGATGCTGGAATCGATTTAAAACGGTTTGAATTAATTACCAATCTTGGAAAGAAAGTTGAACAGAGTGAAGAATTTCAAGCTTATACAATGGAACATCAAGATGATCCAAGGATAAGACAACTAATGGATTTTCTGCATCCAGAGAATGAAAGAACTTTACCGACCTTCGGTCAGGAAACTTTAGAAATTGATTTATCTGCTTATGGAATTATTGAGATTGTACTTATTGATAAAAAGACTTTTTCACCAGTAATAGGTACATCAACTCAAAATGTTGTTAGTATTGAAAAATCAATGGACTATATTTTTGCTTTACAAGAATTCAAAGAAATAATTCGAAATAAATCTATAGAAAATGACTCAAATATCTCAATTGTTACATCATCAAATCAAATTGTTCATGGAATGGTTTTACCTCTTGAGTCAAATTATCTTTTAGTGACATCATTTTCAGAAATAACTGAGGAAAAAACAGCTGTTATTTATGATTTAGTAAAAGAATTCTCACTCTCAGAAGAAAAGATTTTTGTTCATCCTGAATCTCTCAAAAAAATACCAGAAAAAGAAGAACAAATTCCCACTGAATCTTCTCAAGAAATTCTTACTCCTCCAACAATCGAAAAACCATCTGTTGAAGTAATTCTTGCACAAAAAGAGGTTATTTCAGATGAAGCACCTGAAAGTAGTCGTTTTTCATTTCTGAATAAATTAAAAGAAGATAAGAAAACTACAACTGAAGTTATTGAAACCTCAAGTCGATTGAAAATAGATGAATCGATCATTAAATCTGCCGAATTGGAAAAAACAGAAGTTCAAAAAATATCTGAAGATATTATAGAACCAGTAGTAGAAGAGGTTTCAACAATAGCACCAGTTGTAAACGAATTTGTTGAATTAAAAACAGATGAAGTATCAAAAGAAGAAATTATTGAAGAAATTATTCAAGACAAATCTCTTGAAATAATTGCAGAAGAAATAACTGAAGATTTAATCATCAAAGAAGACGAAAAAATTGAATCTAATTTAGAAATTGAGCAACCAATTGATATTATTCCAGAAATTAAAGAAGACTCTAAACCAAAATCGCGATTTTTAGCTAGATTAGAGGAAGAAAGAAAACGATATAAAATCCGACAATTAGCTATTCCTACTTCTGACAATGGCACAAAACCACAAGAAAAAATTGTAATTTCAAAGGAAGATATAGAAGGTTTAGCTCAATATCTCATTAAAGAAAAAGATTCTGTACCGGAAGAGATTTTTACTGAAGAGGAAGATGAAAAAACGGATTCAGAGGAAAAATCATAAGTAATAAAAAAAAAAAAAGAAAATGTAAGATAATTTAGTAAAAATAGTATTTTTTAAATATTATATTGGTCTACTTTTTTCATACCTTCTATATTCCAAATTTTGATCGAGTGTTATTGGAATTTCTCTAATACCCTCTATACATTCATGAGTTGGATAAATTTCAACTGTTGAAACACCCATGCCTGTTGTAATTTTAAGTCCTCGATCTAATTGTTCTGAATTTTCCACGGCGACATCTAAGATAGATCGTTGTATTGTTTTACCACATTTATCACAACGTACACTGATTTTAGTTTCTAATTTTCTTTCAATGTCTTGAATATTCTTAATACCTTTTAATCTAATATGATCAGCAACGTTTTGTCTCATTTTACTTTTAGCTTGTCCTAAAAGCTCTTCTGGTTTGAAAAGTTCATTTAATTTCACACTTATTTCATCGAAAATTTTCTGAGATTTAATATATTCAAGATTTTTTGGGAAAACTATTGTAATAATAAGATCTTCATCTAATTCTTTCATAAACACATAATGATCTCCAAACGAAAATGTTGCTTGAGTAAGAATCATTCCAGGGAAATATGCTTTCATTAATTCATTTTTCATTCGAGTATAATTAACACCTGAATCAACTTCAGGTTCTGAATATAGTACCAATCCTTGTGCTGTTGATAATGCTAAAAATACTAAATTATGACTACCAACTGCTTCTTTGACTTGAATTGTTTTTGTTGTATCTCGTGGATAAACAAATGAAAGTACTTGTTGCATAGCTTCCCAAACAGTTTCATCAAAAATAGATGTACCAAAAATACCTGCATTTTTATGTTTATCTATTTCAAAAATATCTGCAATTGATTTTACTATTGTTTCACGTTTATTTAAGGGAACTACATCCATTTTATGAGCAAAAACATATAATCGAGCATTATTACTGAGCTTGTTTAGAGTTTGAAGAGTTAAATCGAAATAATATTTTGATCGCATAATATTCGCAGCATCTGAAACATCAATCACAAAGATTGCTGCTTTTACTTCTGAAAAAGTTCTTTCTTTATATTGTTGAAAAAGTTCGTTTAAGTAATTAGTTTGACCGCCTATATCTAAAAGATTAATTCCACTTCCAGCTAAGTTGAATAGTTTCCTATTTATTCGTACTGTAGCAGGATTTTGAGCTGTTGCTTCCGGAGCAAATCCCTCAAAAATTACTTGGCGAATTGATGTTTTACCTGATTGTGATAATCCTAAGACTATTACTTTAGATTCCTGTTTTTTTGAAGACATGTTCTCACCGAATGTTAATTTAACTCGTTAAATTATCTCATTTATATTTATATAGTAAATTTTATACAATTGAAATTTTCTTCATATACCTTATTTATATTTACTGTTTAATATATAATACACACTATTTATGCAACTACCGACAAAAACATCCCAAATTTTACTGATTTAGTAATAAATAAGAAAAAATACATATTCAAGTTGATAATTCGCTAGTCAAGTTGATTATTTAGAAGAAGGAAAGGAATAAAATGACTATTAAAAGAAAGAAAATATTGCTTACAAATGATGATAGCGTGCAAAGTACAGGTTTAGTTGAAATGTATAGAAAATTATCGAAATTCGCTGATGTAACAATTATAGTACCACATATACAAAGAAGCGGTGAGGGAAAAGCTATTACATTAAATAAAATCATTCGTATTGAAAAAGTAATAATAGGAGGAGAAATTAACGCATATACTATTACAGGTACTTCAGCTGATGCAATAATTTTCGGTTTAACTTATTTAGAAGAAGGCCCTTTTGATTTAGTAGTGTCAGGTATAAATCAGGGATTAAATCTTTCATCGCATATTATACTTACAAGCGGTACTTGTGCTGCTTGTTTTGAAGCTTCATTTTACAATGTTCCAGCAATAGCTTTTTCAATGGATGTTTCTGCAGAGAATTATTTTGTGTCACCAAACAAAGAAATGTTTGCTTTAGCAGCTAAAATTTCTTCAGTATTTGTAAAAAATATTTTAGAGAGAAAATTTCCAGAAAAAATTGCATTCCTTAATGTAAATTATCCAGAAAATGTAACTTTAGAAACTACCATTAAACAAACTAGTATAGCGAATAAATTTCTTGAATTTAAACCATATCCTAATAAGGATCCAAGAAACAATGAGTTTTTCTTTCTTTGGGGTGAACCTGTAAAAGAATTGCCTGTTGGAAGTGATTTAGAAGCAATTTTTAATGGACAAATTAGTGTTTCATTAGTGAGTTCAGATTTAAATAATATTTGTCAAGAAAATGATAAGAATTTTCTAATTGACCTAATAGATAAAATAAAAGAAAATTGAAATGAATCTCATTCAATTTTTCTTATGATAGATGTTACGTTCATAGTGCATATCTATTTTACCTGTTTTTTCATCTACAGAAAATTCTACTGGAAATTCAATATTTCCAATTGGAATCCAGAAATTATAATCCTCTAATCTATCATTTCTTGGAACAAGTTGAAATGAATAGGTATCATCATCTGGAAATTTGCCAAAAAGCATCAAACCATTTTTGATAATTGAAATTTTATTTAATCCCTTGTATGTTTGATAATCTCCAGCTAGCATACTCAATTTCTTTTCCATCCTAAAAAATGGATGATCTTCTTGAGGATTTTTTCCTAAAAATATAGCCAAAATTGCTTGCGAAATTAGTCCTCCTAATGAATTTCCTACATTTCCAGCTATTGCTACTGCAATTTTCTTATTTGGTATCATAGCTAAAAAAGCACTTGAAACTGCAGTAGAACCTCCATGATGTATTAATCTCTCTCCAAAGAAATCTTCTGTTATACCCCATCCGTAAGCATAACTTTCTTTCCCAAAATTACTTGGTTGTCTTTCTATATATGGATTGAACATTTTCTTTAATAAATCAGATTCTAAAATTACTTTTTCATTAACTTTCCCATCATTTAGATACATTAGTAAATAATTAGATAGTTCATTAACTGAAGATAATAATCCACCTGCAGCATATATCAAAGGATCAAAAGGATGTATCGTTTCTTGTAAAACTTTATCCTTTTCAGTTTTATAAGCAGACATTTTATCTTCTTCTTTTTCGAAATCTTCAAAAGTAAAAGTTGATCGATTCATGCCTAAAGGAACAAGTATGTTTTCTCTTATATATTCTTCAAATTTCATATTAGTAATTTTTTCTATAATAAATCCTAAAAGAATATAACCACTATTATAATAATAATACCTTTTTCCAGGATTCACTTGGATTTCCTCTTTTGCACTATTAATAAAAAGCATAAAATCTTCAAAAGAAGACATAGGTACATAGGTTTCTTTTTCTTCAAATGAATGCCTGGCAATTAAAACTGTAGCAACTCCTAAATTTGGAATTCCTGAAGAATGTGACATTAAATGATGGACTGTTACTGGATTTTCTTTTATACTTAGTTTAAATGGAAGATATTTATCAATTGGGTCATTTATATCCAATTTCTTTTTTTCAGCTAATTGCATTATTGCCAAACTTGTGAAAGATTTCGTAATAGATCCAATACCATAAAGAGTATCAGGTGTTGCTCTTTCATTACCTTTAATTTTTCTACTTCCAAATGCTTTTGAATAAATTATTTTATTTTTCTCAATTACATTAATTGCTATACTCGGAATTTTAGAGCTTTGCATTAAACTTGTGATTAGCTCCTCAAATTTGTCTAATTCATTTATTTTCATATTAATCACAAAACATTATCTTTTTTTGATTTAATAAATGTTAATTTGTCTTTTTTTAAAGCTTATAGCGATTACATAAATTTCTTAAAAGAAAAAAACTTTTGATTTTAAAGACAAAATTTAGTAATAATGGAGTTAAATAAAAAATGACTGTTAAAAAAAATTTATCTTCTTTAATTAAAAATAGGACAACAAAAATGGAGAAGTGCACTAGAACACAAATTTTGAATATTGTTTTAGAAGAATTAGTGAAATACAACAAATTACGTTCTTGTGTAATAACTGATGAAGATGGTTTAGTTTTAGCTGAAGTCATTCATCCTCGTGCAAATCGAGAATATCTTTCCGCAGCTAGTGGTTTGGGCGGAGAGTTTATAGATAGATTTAGTGATATTTTACAAATTGGTAAACCGCATTTTAATTATCTAGAAACATCCAATTCTCATGTATGGATTAAGAAGATAATAATACCTCAAACAAATGATAAACTCATTTTATTAGCAATTAAAGATACATCTTTTATGGATAAACTATCTAAAAAGACATTAAATTTTCTTGGAAAAACTGCTATTAATATGATTGAGTCTATTGATATAGTTACTAGCTGGATTATTAAAGCTTGTAAAGATTAATTTATTTCTAAATTTTTTTTAAAAAGAATGAGGTTTTATTAAAAAATCATTTATACTTTTATTTTAATAATTATTCAACTAATTTTTTATACATTACCAACTTTCGTCGATAAATCGACGTAAAATACGGAGTCTCAAAAAAATAATACTAAGGGGTATTTTTTTTAAAAAATGTAATAGAAACATCAAGGAGTGTATCATAAGATATAGTAAAAAATTAAAAAAATAGTCTGAATTTTCAGAAACTACATATAAGAAATTGACAGTTATTATAATGAGAAAGATGAAAAGAAGACCTATAATTGCAGTAATTGGTGGTGATGATAACACTAGTACTATTGATGCTTTAGCAATAGGAGAAAAGACTGGCAAAGCTCTAATTGATAATGGATTTAGAATTGTAACTGGTGGTAGAGGAGGAGTAATGGAAGCTGTAGGCAAAGGTGGAAGATCTTCAATAAAACACAAAGATGGTGATATCATTGGAATACTTCCTTCATTAAATAAACAGGAAGCCAACCAATATTGTGATATTGTGATTCTTACTGGTCTTGGATTTGCTAGAAATCAAATTGTAGCAGCAACAGGAGATGCAATTGTAGCCATAGGAGGGGGATCTGGTACTTTAAATGAAATAGCACTAGCTTGGCAATTTGGAAAACCAATTTTTGCCTTTACAATACATGGTTGGTCTGGAAATTTAGCCGGAAAAACTCTTGATAATAAACATGAAAAAGAGATTTTTCCAGTAAAAACTACTATCGATTTGATTGAAAAACTAAAGAAATTATCTCTTTAAAAAAAATCAAATATTTATAAATATCAATTTGCTATAAAATAACACTAAAGAAGGACTACATTTGAGAATGAGAACTTTACTTTTTTTCAAAATAAATACAATTTTTATATTACTAAATGTTATTTTGTTATTAATTTTTACTAGTAATTCTTCTTCGATGCAAATTATCAAAAGTAATGATAACTCTTCCATACTTGTAGTAGATGATTTTAATGATTTTAGATTGTATAGAAACGATGATTATATCTTTAGTATTAATCAACAAGGATATCTTCAATTTCAATTCATGGGAACTAACAATGAGCTAGGTGATTCTATTGAAATTTATGAATTAAGCTCTAATTATTATTTTTCATCGTTTAATTTGAGCTTAAAAATAAATCTCCACTCACTCACTGATTATTGGGGAAAATTGGAACTTCATTTAAAACAAATAGTTATTTCTGAAGGTAAACGATTGGTGGATCGTACAATTTGTTCCTGTCAAATAGGCGATTTATCAGAGGATAATTTAGGATATTATTTAGCTAATTGCAGATTTAATAGTACCTATTATTGTTCCTCAAAAATTGAGGAACAATTATCATCAGAAGAAGTTGTTTCCTTTTTTTTATCTCAATCTGATACCAGAATTCAAAGTATTATATTAGCTAATAGCTATTTAGTAATAAGTGAATCTTGGGATGTTGAAGAAATTAAATCAGTTAATTGTATACAAATAAGCGTAATTACAGGATCGACTGAATGTAATTTTAATACTTTTGTTTATGATGTTTCAGGATTCTTTTCTACAAATGTTTCACCTACTAATCCCAGTATAAGTGAAAGTGCCCTAGCAAATCCTGGTTTTTCTTTCATTTCTATCTTTGTTCTATTATTTTTAGTAGGATACTATAAATTACACAGTAGAAGGTTAAAAAGCAAAAAATAATAATTTCTTGATAATTATAATGAGTTCATTTTAAAGTGGTTTTTTGGAGTTTAAAATAAATGAAAAGAGGGATTAAATATTATTTAATTTTATTTTTAATTATTGTTTTTTTTAGCTAATTTTGATGTCAATTTAAATGTAAAAAAATAGTATTATAAATGATTTAATTGCGAGTGTTGAAATGAATTCTATTTCAATTAAAGTAATCGATGATTTTAGTAATTTTACTCTAGTAAATGATAATGAATTTATTAGTAGTAATAATTTTAATCATAATATTACAGTTTCTTAAACAAGTGCAGATACAGTTTGGTCAGAGGATTATGAAACATACAAATTAGATTTTGGTTATGACAATTGTACCGATTTTGATGTTACAATAGATCTTGAATATAATACTTATTCATCTTATTGGGGAGATTTTACTATTCGTATGGGAACCCATTACCCATTTGATTATGAATATGATTTAGAAGGAAGATCATTATGTATTGGAGGTATAGGGGACACTTGGGTTGCTTCAGGAGGAATTCATCATGTTTCAGCTTATCCAAATAATGTATATGATACCTATCGATCATCATATGGAACTCTAGGAGCTAATGGATTAGCAACAGTTCATCTAGAAAGATTTGGAAGTACTCTTACTTGTTATGTTAACGAAAGTGATTCAACTATCATTTCTCACACATGGATGGACTACTGATGTAAATCAACCAGTAAATTATATTTTAATTCATATTTATACAGGAACTACAACACCAAATTCCTCTATTGCAGCGAAAAATATCACAGGCTCATTTACAATAATTGAAAGTGTTAGATTTGATCCTTTTGATGTAACAAATTTTAATGATTTTATACTAAGTAACGATTGCACAAATATTCAGAGTTCAAATGATTCTTCTTATGTATTTTTCAGTTTTGATGGATCAACTGATGAATTAAATCAAAGAGAAGATTATATTTTTGATTTTAAAGTACTAGGAAATTATACTGAATTTGATATTTATACGATGTTTAATTACACAATGATTGATTTAAATGACAGATTAACTTTTAGAGTATTTGTAGGTAGCTATTTTGATTTTTCTGGGAATTATTTAGGACCTGTTGATTATGATAATGTAGGTGATTATTTGATCATAGGAGCTGGTATTTGGGATGCTTGGGAAGCTAATACTGAAGATTATATAGTAATAGGTTATCCTTACAATGTAAAAGAAAGAATAAATTCTGGAACTCCAGATTATTTTGGTAATTTGGCGGTACATCTTAAAAGGAATTCCTCTTTAATTTTAGCTCAATGTATAGATATTGATACTGGAAATATCTTACTTGAACATGTTTGGGATGGATCTGCTGGTTGGCCTCCAGCAAACTTTCTTTTATTAGATTTTTATAGTGAAGAAACTGTTTCTACTGTAACAACTTGTGTATTTAATATAACTGGAAAAATTGGTGGAGAATTAGGTTATACACTATTTGACGATATCGATTCAGAAATACATGATTCCCCTGAAATAATTTTTTCAACTCCTGAAAATGAAGCAGTAATTATTGGTTCAGAAGTTTTAGTAAAATGGGTAGTTATAACAACCGGTGCATATCTTGATTTTTGTTTAATTAAGCTAGATAATTTCTCATACATCAATGTTGGTAACTTAGGTCAATATCTATTTTCTGATTTATCTGCTGGTTGGCATGTAGTTGAAGTAATTGCATATGATGATAAAGGATTTTCAAATAATAACAATATTACATTCTATATTGAAAGTGCTTCTACATCACCTCCAACAATTACTGATTCCGAGTATACTGTTAATATTCCTGGTTTTACTTCTTTAATTTCAATTACAAGTTTGCTACTTACTACCTTTTTCATATTAAAAATTAAGAAAAATAAGCATAAATCAAATAAAAACTGATGAAATGTGGATATATGATAATACTCATTATCATATATTCTCTATTTAAGAGCATATTTAAATGAACCAGAAGTATTTCCTATTAAAAAATACTAGAGGAAATGAGTATAAAACCACATTCGGAAGATACTTTACAAGCATTTCTAGCCAAAAATCATTGAAAGTTAGTTTGTCATTCTTTTTATGAATCATTAAAAAGAATAAAGTCTTATTTTTTTAAGACTTCTATTTTTTCGGATAATTTTATATTTTCTAAATCAAATCTTGATGATGATACTAATGGCTAAGAAAACAAATGTAGCTGCGTCAATACTAATTCCAATTTTTTATCTACTGCTTATTATTATTATATTACTCATAGAATTTGATATATGGATTGCTCCTGAAAATACTTCTCTTATTCTAATAATAGTTGGAATCTCAGTAGCTGTAATCATCGGTTTGATTTATCTTATTATATTCATATTAAATAGAAAACAAAAGAAAAATGAAAAAATTAGAAAAGAATTAAGAAATTTGAATAATCAGAGATCAAATGAAATTACAAGTCTTGAAAATACACGCCCAAGAATTAGTACACATATTATAAAGAAAGAAAAGGAAGACAAAGGAATAATTCTTTCAAAATCAATACTTTTTAAAGGAAAATTAAAAGTTGATGATTTCTGTGGTATTTGTAAACTGAGCTTAAGAGATGATCAAGAAATATATCATTGTCCTAAATGCCAAAATCTTTTTCATGAAGAACATTTGATTGATTGGCTATTAACTAATCAAAATTGTCCAATCTGTAATTATTCTTTAGAGAATTATTTTACCAAATCATAAAGCATTTCTAAATGTTTAATTAATCCATTAATTCATAATTATATGAATAGTTGTTGAAAATCATATCACTGGGAGAATTATGTTTAGAATAAATAATGCAATAAGAGTTGTTAGTCTGATGATAGCAATTGGGGGTATAATTGGAGGAATTTTTACTAAAACATATTTATTTTCTTCGGAAAAAGAACTGAAGTAATTGATCGAAAAACAGGAAATACTTTAGTAATTACCCCAACTGGTATAGGTTGGATAGAAAAAAGTAGATTAACTAAAGATATAGAATTAAGTTTGAAAGGATTTAGTAGTGTTAAACTTATCGAGATAGATCCTAAATCTATTTGTCAAATTTGTAAATTATCTATTTTAAAAGAAAAAGAAATCGTCATGTGTATTTCTTGTAGTGCTTTTTTCCACAAAGATCATCTAATAAATTGGTTAAAAACTGACAATCGTTGCCCAGTTTGCAGAATTGAATGATAATGTTAATTTTCAAAAAATTTTTACAACTTTTTACATTATTTTACCGTAAAAGTCTAATTAATAAAGGAAAATCCTAATAAAAAGACATTATAAAGAGAAGAGCTGGAGGATATATAATGAGCTTTGAAGCAACCGATTTAGTTCCTGTTGAATATCAGGCAATATTTAATATCATATCTCCATTAGAGAAATCTGGAATATTAAAAATAATAAAGCAAGATTATACTGAAGTAGAAGATAATTATGAAAAATTCCTTTTTAGTTTGAAGGAATATTTAGTGAAATATCAAGGTGAAGATATTTCTTCATTAGTATTCATAATGTTTAGCCAGATTGCCACTGATATGCAACAAGATAATCTTATTCTTGAGATGCTTGAAAAGTATCCTAAATCTACTGAATTACAATTCTTCAAGATTTTAATTGATGTAGATAAAGGTATTTTTGAAGGCATTGAAAAAGTACTGGAAAAAGCTAGATTGCAAGATTCAGAAAGAAATACTATTCTTACACGGTTAGTTGCTGCAGATAAACTTGCTCGAGTAATCCTAGATTTACAAAGTTTTGCTCTTGAAATGAGCTTTTTTACTCAAAAAGAAGAATATGATAAAATCGAGAATATTTACCAAAAAGCTGAAGAAGTATGGAAAAGATCTGTAAAATGGGTGAATGAAAAGAATATTGTTTATCTTGATGAGTTAGCTTCTCGTTTAATATTACAATATACTAGTTATCTTAATTCTGCAAAAGGCACAGATGAAGGAATAAAATATTTTGAGACACCTGAAAATAGTGAAGTATTGAACTTGTGTCAAAGCGCTGTTATGAAAGCTAATGTATTACATATGGCTTCTATGTTATATTATCAAATTGGTCAACCAAATAAAGCAACAAAATTACTCGAAAAAGCAATAAAACTTCATAAAAAAGTTCATGGAAGAAATTCTTGGAAAGCATCATTTTATCATAATTTAGCTTATATGTATAATATTGTTGATTCTCAAAAATGTATTGAAGCTTACAAACAAGGGCTTGCTCTTCTTGAAGGTACAGAAGATTATCAATCAATAGCAACGACAGTAAGTAATTTGATTGGTCTTTACACGCAAATGAATAAAAAATCTGAAGCAAGAAAATACCTTATGCAATTAGTAGGAATTCTAGAAAAAAGTGATGAACTTATAACACCTTTTAGAGCATATGCTGTAGCTTCAAATGCTTTATCATTAGATGAATATCAATTAGCACATAAATATATGGAAAAATTAGAAGAGAAGGTAAACCAACAACCAACTCTTTTCAACAAAGCAATCCTATCTGGATTCAAGATGCATTATAATCTTGATGCAGTAATTAATTCAGAACAAGCCTATATGTGGGGTGAAGAGTCACTCTATTATTTTAATAAGCAAAAGGATTATCTGAATGCTCTTGGATCAGTGTTCAATCTGGTTAGTTTGGATTTTGAATTTTATAAAATAACTTGGAAAGATCGTTATCTAAATTCTGCTCGTAAAAGATTGAATGAATTGTTTACACTTATTGGTGCTTTAAAACAACCAGAATTTCTAGCAAATAAGCAAGTTATTCTAGCAGGTTACGAAATTCTTCATAAGAATTTTGACGAAGCTGATGCTATTTTTGGGAATATTCCAGAAGTTGAAGATGAAGGAATAATAAACAATAGAAAAATGATGGAGCAAATACTGAAATTTGCTAAAATGATTGCTGAAACAGAAAAAGAAAATGGTGAAGAAGAAGGAGAGGAAGATAAGAAAAAACCAGCTGACGTTTCAACTGAATTAATAGTAAATGAAATTGCAACTAATAAAGATGCACTTAATGTTTTCACCATGCATCTCATTGAAAAAACATTACAAGAATTAGTACAATTACCACAAAATGTTGATCCAATAAAAGCTGATATTAAATTATTATTACTAATGAATACAGCAGGTTTAACAATTTACACCCAAATTTTTGACACTCAAAAAATGAATCAACAATTAATTTCTAATTTCATTTCCGCCATCAACTCTTTTGGTGAACAATTATTTGGTACTCGTGAACCTTACTTTTCATTTAAACGTGGCGATAATACAATCATCTTCCAAAACATCAATGAGAATCTTAATTTGGCAATAATTGTAACTCAAGAAAATTATGATGCTATTATGAAATTAAACACACTCTCAAAAGAAATTAATGAATATATTACTAATAAGAAAATTCCACTTGATAAAACATTGGAAGAAGGCACTGAGTTCTATAAGTGGTTACAAAATCAAGTCATTGTACTAATGAAATAATACAATGATTGATTTTTTTCTTTATTTCTTTCTATTTTCTAGCAAGTAACTATTTAGTATTATTTTTATGAGACTCCTTCTTTTACGTCGATTTATCGACGAAAGTTGGTAATGTATAAAAAATCAATTGAACAATTATTAAAATAAAAGTATAAATGAGTTATTAATAAAAATAAGTTATTTTTTAGTTTAAAAGCAAGTAAAATACAATTAATTATATGAAATATCAGCATCAGTTAAACTTTAAACCAATCAAATATTATAATATTCACAAAATTTACTGTAATACAATATAATTGAGGTTTCCATATTTGCTTAAAAGAAATAAAAAAAATGAATATAAAAATAATTTAGTAAATGGAGGAAACCTAAATAATAGTGATTTATTTAAAACACCTATAGATATAAACGAAATTTTATCAGAAGTTATCTCTATGATAGGGGTACTAAGTGTAGATATTCTAGATTGGAATGGTAAAGTGTTATATTCTTATTATCGTTGGGGAAAATCTGATAACATCCTAGAGGAGAAAGAACTTTTTAGTTTGATTAAGGGTATTAGAAAACAATTGAATAAGATAAATCAAGGAAATTTAAAACACATAATTATTCGTTCTGATGATTTAAATATTGTAGTTTATTCTTCGGAAAAAATAACTTTGATTATACATTGTGATTTAAAGATCAAATTAGCTTTACTAACAATTAGAGCTCAACGTGCGACTAAAGTGATATCTGATCTTCTCTAATAACTGCAATCATTTTTTTAATAAACAAAGAAGTTAAAAAGCTATTTTTTTTATAATAGAGGTTATGTCTCCTGCTCGTGCTAAAAATACATCTAATTCCTTATCAGAAAAAACACTCGAGAGATATTTACCTCTTGAAAAAAGAGAAAAACCAATTGTCAAAGTCTCAATAGCAGGTGTTGGAGGAGTAGGGAAAACGTCTTTGTGTCAAAGAGCTATGGGAAAAATATTAGATGATTTTTTTGCTAACTATAAGATTACAATTGGAGTGCAATTTTTCACTCATAATGTCGAAACTGAAATTGGGAATGTTGTAATGAGTGTTTGGGATCTAGCTGGACAACCACAATTTCATCAGATAATTGATCGATTTCTAAAAGGAAGTAGTGGAATTATTCTTGCATATGATTCAACAGCTATTGATTCATTTTTTTCACTCTATCATTTTTGGATACCATTAATTAAACAAAATTGTGACGATAAAATTCCAATTCTATTAGTTTCAACCAAGAACGATATGGTCGATGATAAACAAGTTACTACTGAATTTGTTGAGGGGTTTATTAATTCACAAACAGAATTTAATCTAAATATTATTGGTTATCTTGAAACTTCTGCTAAGAGTAATATAAATGTTAGAGAAACTTTCGAAACTCTTTGTAAAAAAATAGTTGATAATGAGATTAAACAATATAAGAATTATAAGAAACAATCAAGAAAACAAAAATCCAATTGATTAATTATTCAGAGACTTTGATTATTGCTTGTTTTATTATTTCATTAAATTTCTCATATAATTTTACTAAAATTGAATTTATTTCAATACCAAATTTCGAAGAATATTTCTTAAGATAAAATGATAAAACAATTACTAATGGTTCATTTTTCTTCTTTTCGTCTAAGATTATATTAATACTAAAACCAAGATCCATTTTTTCATCTATTGAAGAACCAAAAATAGGAATATTTGTTATTGTTTCACTAATAACAAATCGATTATTTTGCTGAATTATTTTGGGATCAATATTTGGAATTTTTAAGCTAATTTGTTTGGTTAATTCTTCAATTAACATTCTAAGATTTTTTTCTCGAATATTACTTCTAATATAATGTCGCTCTAATAGAGAATATTCTCTTGTTTTTGACAATGTTCGTTTTATAGTAACCAAGTCTTTTTCTTTATGAGAGGTTAATCTAGATTCAGTTTTAGAATTATCCAGTTTTTCTTTTATGAAGTCTGATAAATAGACTGTTAACAAATCATTAGTGTTTGATTTTTCAATTAACTCTTCAAAAATATTAAGTGAGCTAATAAATTGCTTTTCGGTTGAGGGAATTCTTGGATAACAAAAAATAATGTTAGTATTCTTTCCAAAAATTGTTACAAAATAATAGAGTGGTGTAATAAATTCTACTACCTCTTGCTTTAATTCTGTATGTTTAGTAATTTTATTCATTCGTTCTATGAATTTTTGCTCTCTTAAGTTGTATGGAATATCTCTTGATCTATAGGTAATTTTTCTGCTATCAATAAAATCATTTTCATAAATCCAGATACTTAATGGTTCCAAAATATCTAGCGAATCGTATTGGATAATATCCAAATATTTGCGATAATAAAATCCCACATTTGGATTTATTTGAGCAGTTAATGCTAAAATAATTTCTAGTAAATCTTGTTCAATGCCATCAATAGCTAATGAAGTCAAGAAATCCGATGCTTCATCTGTATTTAATACTACTGAATATTCTTGCGTATAAGTCAAAAGAAGATTTATTGTGTCTTGAATTTTCTTTTCATATTCTTTTTCATTTTTGCTTTGCATTAACTCTTCAATTAAATTAGCACAATAGAGATTCAAAGAACCATTCAATACTTTCTGTGTTTCCAAATCAATTATTACTGCTTCAGGATAAAGACCAATAAAAGCAGTCTGTGTCCCTACAATATCAGCATCACTTCTATCTTGGGTCCAATCATCAATAAAACTTATTCTATGTTCTGTAAAGGAAGAAATTGCAATACAAGAAGCTTTAACTTCATGTTCTTCTCCTGCAATAACAATTTGTTGTCCAACTAAAACACCAAAAATAGCTTTAGCAAAATCAGAACGCAATCTTTTATACAAAAATTTGAAACCAGCAAATTTCTTTGTATTCTTCAAGCTAGCTCGATCTAAATAATCCTCTTCCTTCAAATCAGAATTACTTACTGGGATACTAACTTTTTGGCGTAAAACAAAGAAATCATCAAAAAAAAACATAATAACAATTTTTTCAGTAAGACATTGATGGATTATAACTATTCTAAAAATGCCTCCAATAGCTGAATTTCTATCAGATCTTTTAATGGATACCTCAATCGATTTATGGCATTTATCACAATTATCAGAATGGATATGAAGGATTCCATTATTTTTATCATTATTATTTCCATTGTGATAATTCATTGATATTTTACCTTCTAATTATAAATTTAAATTTAATAATTGCAATAATTGAGTGTTAGTATTTTCTTCTTTAATATACTTTGATATCAGCAAAATGAGTCATAATTTAAGAAATTAATTTAATTTATTTTTCATCTCATACCAGATATTTCTAATTGCATTACTAACAACATTTTCAGGTAATTCAAACACACTTTTTCCTGCAATAATACTCTCTGGAACAATATCATTATATGGTATTTTACCAGCAATAGTAATTTTATTGCTTTTACAAAAATTTTCAATTTGACTAGAATTCTGAAGATTAAGATCATATTTATTGATACAAACCATTGCTGGTACTTTGAAATGTTGTGTTACTTCTAAAACTCTTTCTAAATCATGGATTCCACTCAAGGTAGGTTCTACTACAATTAATACTAAACTAACTCCCGTAATTGATGCTATGACTGGACAACCAATTCCCGGAGAACCATCAATAATTACATAGTCAATGTTCTGTTCCTCTGCTAATCTTTTAGCTCTTTTTCTAACAGCATCTACAATTCTTCCGGAACTACCTTCTCCAATAGACATTTCAACATGAACAAAATCTCCAAAACGACTACTTGATTGGAATAACTTTGCTGAAAGAACTTTTTCCATTGTGAGTGCATTTTCTGGACAAATATGTGTACATAGTCCACACCCTTCGCATTTATAATAATTAAAATCAAATGCTGTAATAGCTCCATAACGGCATTTTTCTCCGCATAAATTACATTGAGTACACAAATCATCATTTCTAATAGCTTTTTTTGAAATAAAGAGATCTTCTAAATTTCTAATTGTTGGGTGGAGTATTAAATGTAAATCAGGAGCATCAACATCTGCATCTGCAAAAATTGCTTTTTTCTTTAGTAAATAAGCTAATCCTGCTGTTAATGTTGTTTTACCAGTTCCTCCTTTCCCGCTAATTATAGTAATCTCTTTAGCCATTCTTAATTACACTCTCCTGGATATTTCTAAACATCAATAAAAATTTATCAGACCAATTAGAGTCAAAATCAACTAAATTTATTCCCTTTGAATAAGCCTCAGCTATTTTTCTATCAAATGGTATTTCAAGTAAAATTTGTATATTTTCTTTATCACAATAATCTTGTATAATAGTATTCTTTCCCCCTATTCCTGCTCTATTTAATATGATACCAAATGGTATTCCTAGTTTTCGAACCACTTCTACAGCTATTTTGACGTCCCAAAGACCAAAAGGTGTTGGTTCAGTAACCAGAATACAAAAATCAGAATCTTCAATTGTTTCTATAACTGGACAAGAATTACCAGGTGGAGCATCTAATATTGCTACTTTGTCGACATTGACTTTCTTCTTTAATGATTGAATAATTGGAATTCCTCTTGGTATACCAATATCTAATAAACCATTTGCAAATTCTATACCAAATTCAGTTTTCCCAACTTTTATCTCTCCAATATTTTTTTCGTTGTTTGATATTGCTTCTTCGGGACATAATTCCATACAAGCTTCACAACTTAAACATAACTCTGGAAAAAATAATATGTTATCAGAGATTTGAGCTAAGGCATTAAATTCACAACTTTTAACACAAATACCACATTTTGTACATTTCTCTTCATTTATTTGTGGATTGAAAACAGATACTTCCTCAATTTTATCTATTTTAGGTTTCAGAAAAATATGTGCATTTGGTTCTTCTACATCACAATCAATTAGTTGACAGTCCTTTAACGCTAAAGCCAAATTTACGGCAATAGTAGTTTTTCCAGTTCCACCTTTTCCACTAGCAACTGTTATTATCATAAGAAAAATCACTTTATTTTATGTTTATTGAAGGAAGTCCTATGATAATTCACTAATGGTGAGAATGTTCTCTACCAGCACAACCATCTGCTTCAGAGGCTTTTTGAAGTTCACCTTTTTTATAAGATTCTAAAGCATCTTTAACAAAATTGGATTCTGTGATGAAAATTTCTATTCCAAATTCTTCAAACATAGCTATTGCTTTTCTTCCTAATCCTTTACAAATAAGAGTTTGTACTCCATTTTCTTGAAGAAAAGTTGGAGGTGCTAATCGTCCTCCAAAATGTGTACTTTGATTTATAATTGATTGCAGTGTTTTTCCTTCTGTATCATAAATTGCATAAACAGTTGCTCTACCAAAGTGATCTGCTAATAGTCCTTCTAAACCTTTATCATCCATTACCGGAAAAGCTAATTTCATTTTCTTTATCCTCTTTTTTATTAATAATTTCCTTACTTAATTTCTTCCTCTACCTCGTCCTGCTCCTGAACCTCTGCCATAATGACCAGTGTTTGTTGGAGCATTTTGATGTGGTAACTCATTATTAAGAAGTTTATTAATCGCTTCTTTTATGTTTCCACCAGACATATAAACTTTAACATTAGCTGCTTGCACTACTCTAAAAGCATTAGGACCAATATTTCCTGTTATTATCACATTGATATTTTGACTGAGTATATTTTGTGCCGCGCTAATACCAGCACCATGTCCTTCAAATTGAGCTTGATTATTAAAGACTTGAAAAGACATATTATCTGTTTCAACAATTAAAAATTGTACACAACGACCAAACCTAGGATCTACCGAAGCATCTAAGTTTATACCTGTAGAAGAAACTGCTATTCTCATCTAATTAACCTCTTAATTTCAATTTCAAATAATTAGTAATATTTTCTTTATACATAATTGTTCAGTGTTTAACGAAATTCTTTAAGTTCTTTTTTAAGATTTTTTAATTCGTTTTCTAATGATCTAATTCTTGATTCTATTTGTTCTTTTTCAAAATCAGTATTTAATTTTTTCATATTAGAAAAACTATCTTGCCATATACTGTAATTTGGATTCTTTTCTGTTAAATCCTTAACAAATTCTTCCATTTGACCTGTTTTTTCAATAAATTCTGCACATGGACCTCTACCAAATCCTCCTCCTGCATAACTTGGTGATTTCCCAAATCGAATCCATCCAGGTGTACCAGTCAATTTAAACAGATTTCTATGTCTGCCTTTTTCATTATTATTCCTACCATTTCTCATTTTATTATCACAACTTATCGTTACTCTAATATTAATCTAAGTATTTTTGTGCAAAAGCTAAATATAAGTATTTTTGTGCATATGAACAAAATTAAAAAAGACTAGTGTTGTATAAATATTAAATGTGAGGTATTAGAAAATGCGTTACTATAGAAGCAGAAAAGGTAGGGGAGGAGGACAAGGTCGACATGGCATGAATAATCAAGTAATGAGAGGAAGACCTCTAAAAGAAATTTTAATTGAAGATATCCCAAGGGTACAAGAAATAATAGCTAAACCATTACTTTCAGAAGAGGTTATAATTCTATTTTTAGCAGAATATGAAGCATTAAGATTAGTGGATCTTGAAGGACTAAATCAAGATTTAGCTGGAAGTGCAATGGGTGTTTCAAGAGGAACAATTTGGCGATTATTAGATTCTGGAAGAACTAAATTAATGAAGGTATTAGTTGAAGGAAAAAAAATAATAATTGAGAATACAAGTCAATTTGTTGAGAAGCAAGAATAAAGAATATAAAGAGATATATTATGGGATTTACATATTAAATTTATTGTTGAGAATATAATTCCTGTACTAAACAAGTGATTTCAATGGATAATGAAAAAAAAATTTCGCAAACAAACGAAATTTTAATGGAAAACATCAAAAGACTCATTGCTGGAAAAGATGAAATTAATCTAGAGTGGCTAAAGGCAGTTACCCAAGCACCACCAGCATTAATATCAAAGATAATTATACAGGAATTGGGGATGGTTGTTTTAGATGGTAGAATTTATTCCAAAGAAAAAGCTGAACGTAGATTGCAGCAAATGCAAGATACTGCAAGAAGTCAAGTAGATCGAGAGGCATTTAGAAAAGGAGCAGTAGAAATTGATATGATGACTTTAAGAGAAAAACTTTGGACAGCTAGGTTTCCTGAGAGGATTTTAGGCCAACAACGTCATCAATTTTGTCCTATATGGAATTTTCTAGAGGGACAATCTAGTAGTATAATTTTACGTTATGATTGGTTAACTAGATTTGAAAAATATTTATCAGATAATTCATTTAAAAAAATCACAGTATATGAACTTGAAGAATTGATAAATGAATTAGGAGAAAATTTCAAAGGGAAAGCAAAAGTGGTTTTTGCTAAAACTAATCCACGAGATACAGTATTTAATAAAGATACTTCATTGTGGGTATTATTTCTAGTTTCACTGAGTGATAGTGGAATTAGATTAGAAGGACTTGATATGGTTAATATTTTAACTATATCAACTAAATTTAAATCAAGAGAATTAGCATACAAAGCATTAAATGAATATATTGAGTTAGTTAATTTCATTGTAAGTGACCCAACCATTTTCGAAGAAATCATTGTTGGTACTTGATTATTTACTATTTTTAGCTAATACTCCTTCTCAATATTAAATCAAATATTTTTCGAACTTCTTCTGGAGTATGTTTATTAGCTCGTATACAAATAATTGCTAGATCATTGCAAATGAAACATTTTCTTTTTATTTCTCTTTCAATTGGTTTAGCATTAATATCTAAAACATCAATATCAATTAATCTTCCAATAACATAATTTTCCTCAAATTTTATCGTCCATTTTTTAAAATTAGAAGAATTCATCGTAGTCTTAAGAAAAGCTTCTGGACCTAGTATTGTTTGATTTTTTTCTAAAATTTCATAGTTAATTTTATTTTCTTTTAAGAAAAACTCAAAATCAATCAATGCTTTCTCCCATGCTTTTGTTATTTGAGGAGACTCTTTTGGCCATGAAGGAACATTAAATTTGAAACTACAAATAGTAGTTCTATATTTCTTAAGAAATGCTAATTGTTTAATCCATCGCTGTTCTTTTGCGTCAAGAATTTTTTTTCTAACTAGCTCAAGATTGTTCAATATAATTATTCAACTCTACAATTATCTATACCAATTAGTTTACAAATTTTTCCGGAAAAATTACTATAAAAAATAATAAACTCCTTTATTGAGTAATTATTCTTTAGTAAGATTTATTTCCTTTATTCTCGAATTTGTCTTACAACATCTAAAATTGTTCCATCTCTATGTTCTATTAAAGCAACAATTCGATCTGTAAAAGGAATTTTATCAGGAGGACCACCTACAAGTGTGTAAGCAATGTCCCTTAATTCTTCTATTGTTTTGAAATTGATTTGCTTTGCTTTTCTTATTTTCTTGTAGTATTCACATTTTGGATTAACAGCTACTCCATAATCAGTTACGACTACATCGATATTCATACCTGGAGCAGTAACTGTAGTCACATCATCAATAACGACGGGATTTCTACCTCTTAATAATGGAAGAGCTACTATTGCTAATTTTGCACCTTCTGAAGTATCCTGATGTCCTCCTATACCATGTAATATTCTACCATCTGATTCAGTAACAACATTCACATTGTATTTAATATCAACCTCTGTTGCACCCAATACAACAGCATCTAAGACATCAACTGCTGCTCCACTGCTATGAATATTAGCATATTGGCTTGCTCCAATTTCTATGTGATTAGGATTATTTTTTAGCGATTGAATAGCTACCATATCAAATGCTTGAACATCAAGAATTCTTTGAAATAATCCTTCTTCAAGCATTTCCACAAGAGCAGAAGTAGAACCACCCATTCCAAAACTTCCCTTTATTCCTAATTCTCTCATTCGATCTCCTAAGAATTTTGTAACAGCTAATGTAATTCCACCAGCACCACTCTGAAAAGAAAATCCATTTTTCAATAATCCACTTGATTCTATTACTTTTACACAAGCTTTAGCAATATTTAATCTAATTGGATCATTGGTAATTCTAGTAGTACCTGAAACAATACCTTCTGGATTACCAATTGGTTCTTTAATAGCAACAACATAATCTACATGATTCTGATTAATGCTAATGTTATTACATGGAAAAGGAACAAGATTATTTGTTATAGCAATAACACAATCAGCAAATTGAGCATCAGGAACCATATATCCTAAAGGTCCACAAGCTTGTTTCCCATCAACACCATTTAAATTACCAAATTTATCAGCAGTGGGAGCACCTATGAATGCGACATTAATGCGTCCATCGCCATCTTCAATTGCTCTAGCTCGTCCACCATGTGATCTAACAATTAGTAATCCTTGAAGTTTACCTCGAGATACTGCATCTCCTATGAGACCTGTAACACCACATTCAATATTAGTAATTATACCTTCTTCAATATATTTTACAAGAGGAGCATGAACTGGATGGATTGATGAAGGAGCAAGTGTAATATTCTTAAAACCCATTTCTGCAATTTTTTTCATTACCAGATTGACTAAATTATCACCACCTCGGAAATGATGATGAAAGCTAATTCTCATACCATCTTGTAATCCAGATTTTTTAATTGCTTCCTCTATCGTATTAAGTAATTTTTTTTCACCAGGTAATCTTCTTCTTAATTTTGAAGCTGATTTTTGTGTAGCTATAGGTTCTTTACCTAATCCCATAAAAGGATGTAATATTCGACCATTGATTTCTTTCGGGATTTTTCTCCCAACGATATTTTCTACAAAATCCATATTTTTAAACCTCGAATCATTTTTTCCTTGCAGCTTCTGCTCTTTTAAGCACTCGTTCAGACCGTTTTACTACAGGAACGTCTATCATTCTATTATCTAAACAAATTACACCAACACCAATTTCTTGTGCTTCTTTATAAGCATGAACAATTCTTTCAGCTTTATCAATCTCCATTTCTGTAGGCATGAAGGCATTATGAATTGGTTCAATCTGATTAGGATGTATACAAGCTTTACCATCGTAACCTAACCGAACAATTTTTTTTGTTTGAAGGATTAGGCCCTCAATATCTCGAACATTTGTAAAAACAGTATCATAGCATTGTATTCCTGCAGCTCTAGCAGCGAGTAATAACTTGGATCTAATATAAAGAAGTTCTTCACCTTCTACGGTTCTTTCTGCTCCTAAGTCAGCTGTAAGATCTTCTCCTCCAGGACTTATTCCAATAATTCTATCACAAGATAAAGCTATCTTTTCTGCTTGGAGTACTCCCCAAGCTGACTCTATAATTGGCATTAATTTTACAGAACCAATAGGCATATCATATTTCTCTTCAATAATAGCCATTTTATCACATACTTCAAGCATCTGCTTATGATCTTCTGATTTAGGGAGAACTATTCCATATGGTTTAACAGGAATAATTTCTTTTAGATCATCTTCAAAGAATGGTGTACCTAAAGGATTAATTCTTACAGTAGTTTCTATGTCTGAAAAATTAATTTCCCTCAATGCATTTCTTACCAAGATCCGCGCTGCATCTTTTTGATTTACGGCAACACCATCTTCTAGATCAAAAATAACTTGATCAGCTCCAAAAAGAGGTGCATTACGAATCATAGCAGGATTGTTACCAGGGATATATAACCTAGTTCGACGTATTTTAGTGACATCTTCAATAGTTCTTTTCAAGAAATTCACTTTTTTATTCATTCAAGAATATCCTCCTTCTCTCTACAAGCTCTTTCAATTGCTGTTTCAGTACGAGCTTTCACTGTGAATCCTAGTGCCCCTTTATCTATAGCTTGAATAAAAACATCTGAAAGCTCATATTTGTTCACTATTTCTTCAATTTCATCTCTAATCTTTCTTCCATATTGAACAACTGAAGGGCTATCAAGTTCGAAAACAATGCCTGAATTTTCTTCCCCCTTTTTTATAGTAATTAATATATCTTGAGATTCTAAAGATCCTGCTTGAGCAGTTCTATATATTTTCAACTTTTGTTCCTCCTTTTTTCAGATTTTTTTTACAAATTAAAATATGAAAGGAGAACTGCTAAGTATCCTTAGCTAGTTCTTATTTATTAATTAGGAAGAGACTTTAGATTTTACTAATGGTAAAGCTCCACCTTTATTTAACATATCAATCTCAGTATATGAAAGATTGACATGTGTTTTGAAGCTGAATCCTTTAGTTTTATTTTCAACTTCAACCTCATTTATTCCTTCAAATAATTGCTTAAGTCTTTTGACAATCAATTCGTCCTTTTGATTGATTTTATCATAATCTTCTGGATTAACAAATTCTAGAGGTAACATTCCCCATTGAATTAGATTATCTCTATGAATTCTAGCAATACTTTTTGCTATGACTGCCCCAAGACCAAGCCACATAGGCGCTATAGCAGCATGTTCACGACTAGATCCTTGACCATAATTGTTTCCTCCAACAACTACAAACACTCTTCGTTTATGTTGAGGATTGAATTCTAATGCTCTTGTTACAAAGGTTTCATCGACAGGATTGAATACAAATTGAGCTATAGCAGGTATATTAGATCTTAAGGGAAGAACTTTAGAACCTGCCATCATAATATCATCTGTAGTGATATCATCACCTGTTTTAAGTAGTACGGGACCATGAATAATATCCTCTAGAGGATCATTCACAGGGCAGTCTGCAATATTTGGACCTTTTATAACTTGAATTTTATTACGTTCCTTGCTATCTTTTGATGGAAAAATGAACATATTCTTTGAAATAACAAATTGATCAGGTTCATCGAAAATTTTCGGTTTAATATCTTTCTCCTTTAGAGGATCAACGAATTTACCCTTAATAGCTATTAAAGCAGCTGATGCAGCACTTAAAAGATAAGATCCAGCAGATTTTTCACCTGTTCTACCAAAGAAATTCCTGTTAAAAGTTCTAAGGGTTATACTATTGGTTGGTGGTGTTTGCCCCATACCAATACAAGGACCACAAGTACATTCTAACATTCTTGCACCTGCTTCTAACATGTCTGCTAATAATCCCTCTTGAGCAATTTGTGTTACGACATTTTTTGATCCTGGAGAGATTGTAAGACTAACATGTGATGCAATAGTTTGTCCTTTAAGAATGGAGGCTGCAGTTGCTAAAGCTAAATATGAAGCATTTGTACAAGAACCAACACAGACTTGGTCAACACTAAGATTTCTTTCATAAAGACGTGATATGTGCTCTTCAAGATCTTTATGAACTTTCTCAGGCATATTTTTTAGAATTTTATTAATAGGTGTCTTTTCTACTAACTCGCGAATAGTTACTACAGATCCAGGACTATGTGGTAATGCAACATTTGGTTCTAATTTAGACAAATCTATTGATACAATTTCATAATAAATGGCGTTGTCATCAGCTTCAAGAGATACATAATCACTTTCTCTTCCTTGTGCTTTTAGGAAATGTTTAGTTATTTCATCACTTGGGAAAATAGATGTTGTCGCACCTAATTCTGCACCCATGTTTGTAATTGTTGCTCTTTCTGGGACTGTTAAATCTTTAACACCTGAACCAGAATATTCGAAAATTGCTTTTAATCCTCCTTGTACTCCACGAATTTTTAATAATTCGAGAATTACATCCATAGCAGTAACCCAAGGTTTTCTTAATTTCCCAGTAAGATTTACTTTGATGACTTTGGGATATTTTAACTCGAAAGGTTCTCCAGCCATTGTAGTAGCTACAACTAAACCTCCAACACCTATAGCCATAGAACCAACTCCACCAGCAGTTGGTGTATGAGAATCTGATCCAAGTAAGATTTTACTTGGGGATGCAAAGTTCTCAAGATGTACTTGATGAATAATACCATTACCGGGACGGGATAAAATAGCTCCTTTTTTAGCTGCAATTGTTCTTAGAAATTGATGATCATCAGCATTCCGAAAATCAGTTTGTAGAGTATTATGATCAATATACGATACAGCAAGAGGAACTTTAACATCTGGAATATCTATAGCTTCGAATTCTAGCCAAGCCATTGTACCAGTCGCATCTTGAGTAATGCATTGATCAACTTTTACAAAAATAGGATCACCAACATTGTAGTCTTCAATGTTGGTATTATCAGATATATCGTGTTCTTCTAGGATTTTTTGAACGATATTTTTAGCGACCATTGTTTTAATCCTTCTTAACTATGTTACAAATTAGCAATTATTGCATCAGCAAATTCTGATGTGCCAATAGGTTCTATATCACCTAATTGTCTTGCTAAATCATATGTTACTTTATTCTGAGCAATTGCTTTTTCTATTGCTAAATTAATCAATTCACCTGCTTTATCCCAACCCATATACTCAAGCATCATTATTGCTGAATAAATAACAGATCCTGGATTAACTTTGTTTAGACCAGCATGTTTAGGTGCAGTACCGTGGGTAGCTTCAAAAACAGCTGCCTTATCTCCGATATTAGCTCCTGGTGCAAAACCTAAACCACCAACCTGTGCTGCAAGTGCATCGGATATATAATCACCATTAAGATTTGGTAATGCAAGAACACCGTATTCATCAGGTCGTAGAAGTATTTGTTGGAACATTGAATCAGCAATTCGATCATTAATCATTATTTTTCCTTCGGGGATTTTCCCATCAAATTTATCAAAGATTTCTTTTTCTGTTATAACAGTATTAGAAAATTCTTCTGCAGCTAATTTATAACCCCATTCTTTGAATTTCCCTTCAGTAAATTTCATAATATTGCCTTTATGAACCAAAGTTACTTTTTCATAACCCTTGTCAATTGCATATTTTATTGCCATTCTAACCAATCTGGATGTATTTGCCCAAGACATTGGTTTAATACCAATACCTGATTCCATTATGATAGAGTTTCCAAACTCTTCATTTAGAAAAGTGATTAATTTTTTCGCATCATCTGATTCTGGTTCAAATTCAATACCAGAATAGACATCTTCAATATTTTCTCTAAAGATTACCATATTTACTTTTTCAGGCTCTTTAACAGGAGCTGGTACTCCCTTAATATGTTTAGCAGGTCTAACACAGGAATAAAGATCCAAATACTGTCTGATAGCTACATTTAAACTTCTAAAACCTCCACCAATTGGTGTTGTTAAAGGCCCTTTAATTGCTACAATGTAATCCAAAATTGCTTTAAGACTATCTTTTGGAAGATAAAGATTCCTTAATATGGCAGGATCTAGTTTTGCTAATTGTTCATCAGTATATTCTGCAGCATATATCTCTCTCGCTTTTTCACCAGCAAAAATTTCAAACCAAATTATCTTTTTTTTACTACCAAATGCTTTTTCTATCGCTGCATCAACAACTTTTCTCATAGCTTCCATTATTTCAGGTCCAATTCCATCCCCCGCAATATATGGAATTATTGGATTATTTGGAACTACAAGATTACCTTTACTATCTTTTGTGATTTTTTCTCCATCTTTTGGAGGAGTTATTTTTTCATAAGCACTCAAGTTACAACCCCATTTTAGAGTATTTTATATTGAATACAACATTTTTACCGATTTTTTGTATTCAAATTCATAGTCAAACATTTTGAGAATTTAAAATTACCCATTATTTTTTATTAAAAAAAATCAATCAATTGCTTATTAAAATAATTACTTTAAAACTTAAAACTCTCATAATAATTCACTTGGTAATATTTTAATCAATTTAAACTCTCTTTGAAAAATCAAAATTATTAAATTTTTTATACAAACTATTTATAAATCTTGAAAAGTTACTCATTATAATTTTTCCTAAATAATATAAAAAGAAGTGGAAGGGACTTTGGGGAATAATCATAAAAAATACGGAGATAGAAATAATGACCAAAAAAAATGTAGCTTTAGTTACTTGCGCAGCAGCAGATATTCCACCAGAAATTGAGGAAAAATATCAAATAACAATAGTTCCTGTTTTATTGAATTTTGAAGATAAATCATACAGAAGTTATGGTATTGAGAAAGGCCTTACTTGGGAAGAATTTTACAAAATTACCGAAAAGGAAGTCCCATCTACGGGTATACCAGGACCTGGTCACTTTGTTAAAGCATTCGAAGAAGCATTCAAAATAGCTGATACTGTTATTGTTATTTTTATTTCTTACAAAATGTCTGGAATGTATCAATTAGCTTGTAAAGTTGTTGAAGAACATTTCAAAGATAAGGACATTCATATTTATCATGGTGGAGTTTCATGTGTCGGAACAGCTGCCTTAGTATATGAAGCAGCAAAACTAGCTGAAAATGGAAAATCGAAAGAAGAAATAATTGCTAAAGTAGAAGAATGGATACCTCATGCGAATTATTCTGGAATAATTAATACATTAGATAATTTAGTGAAAACAGGTAGATTATCAAAAACAAAGAAATTTTTTGCGGATATTTTAAAATTCAAACCAGTTTTAGGGTATGTAGATGACGAATTACATGTCTATGGAAACATAAGAGCTGATGATGCTATAATTATCAATCAAATGAAAAAATTTGGAGAACATGCTATCAGAAATATTTATCCTGGTGTTACTTCCCTCTTTGTAAATCATTCACGTTGGCCAGAAGCTGCAGATGAAATTGCTAATTATCTAAGATCTTTACCTAATCATAATGTAGAAATTATCGTTCAAGAGACTGGTGTAATAAATTCATTTTTTACAGGCAAGAAATTATTAGCTTTCGGATATATCGGTGATTATGATCCTGATTGGTTATTAAAAACAAAATAATTTACTTTCTCTTGCTTTTTTCTGTTTTTTTATAACTTTCTCAACAACAAATTTATAATTGAGAGTCTATTTTTGTGTTATTGCACAAAAAGGTGATTATATGAAAATTGCAATTATGACTAATACAAATAAAGGTTTAGAAGCAAAAGTCTCAAGTCATTTTGGAAGGGCAGCTTATCTTAATATTGCAAACTCAGATAGTTTGGAGTTACTTGAAATAAAAAAGAATCTCAACAAGAATTTTGGAGGCGATTTATCACCACCTAAATTTTTACAAAATAATAATATAACTATTCTTCTTACTAAAGAATTAGGAGAAAATGCTTTTAGATCGTTAACGCGATTTGGCATTGTTGTTTATTTAGGAGCAGACGGAACAGTAAAAGAAGCACTTGAGGACTATAAAAATGGAAAATTATGGGTTGCAGAAGAAGGTGATTCGAAAATTATTCATAAAGAATGAAAAGGAAAAATCAATCCTTAATTGGAATAGTTGTAATTTTTGAGTAATATTCAATTGCTTCTTGGATGAACTCTCGTTTTATAAAACCATGAGGTGATTCAACAGCAAATAATCTATCAGCTAATTTCTTTTGAGAAAATTTTTGACCAGCTGCTTTTTTCCATTCATTTTTTGTATTATAGGTTTCATTAGCTAATTTATCTAAATCTTCTTCAGTTACATTTTTTCCTATAGAATTCAAACTTCTAATTGTGCGTTCTACATTGAATACTTTCCTAGCAAATAAACAAATCACTAATGAATTTAGGATTTGACGCCATTTTTCTTCTTTAATTAAAGAATCAACAATATCTTTTGGATTCATTTCTTTTCCAAGATTTTTTTGATCATAACTATAACCTGCATTACATAAATGTGAATGCCTTTGTCCGATCATATGTCCAATTATACTTGCAGGGCCTGTGAAATATCCCGCAGGAGTTTGTCCTCCAATTGAAATAGCAAATTCTTCTCCTCCAAATTTTTCTTTACAAGCTTCAATTCCTTCTCCTAAAGTATAATAGAAATCATTTGCTCGTTTTACAATTAAACTAATAGCAGTAAGATAATTTATAGTATTGCCAAATTCGAATGTTACACCCATAGTATCATTATGAGTAATAATTTCATTATGAAAAGCATCAGTTGCCCAAGCAAGTATTCCTCCTAAAGAAATGATATCTAAACCATTTCTATCAGCCATTTCAATTAAACGTAAAACATCACTTGCATTTTCAATTCCCAAATTTGAACCGAGAGCATAAATCAATTCGTAATCATATGTTACAAAAGTTGTTTCTACATCATATTCTTCTATTTTATAGGGAACTCGGAGAAATGCTACATGAATACACCCCACAGGACATTGTGAACAAGCTATTTTTCTTAATAGAAGATTTTTCGCAAAATATTCTCCAGATATATTATCAGAAAACTCAAATCTTCCTGAGCTGAAATTACGAGTTGGTAGACCACCAATTGCATTCAAAGGAAGTATTCCTGCAGCAGTACCTAATATATGATATTTGTCCATATCATCACTATCTCGGAGATGATTGTAAATTTCTCGATACACTTCCTTATATTGTTTCATATCTGGGAAGACAAAATCCTTAGTACCTTCAACAACGACTGCTTTCAAATTTTTAGAACCAAAAACCGTTCCTAAACCTAATCTACCATAATGACGATAATTATCTACATTAAGATTAGCATATTTAACTAACCTATCACCTGCTCTACCTGTTCGAACAAAACTTCTCCTTCCTGGTCCTTGTGGCTCTGCGTCACGTAAGATTCGACCTACGACAAAGACACTTCTAAGGTTCCATAAAAGTTCTGCGTTTTTAATCTTAATACTGTCATCATGGATTGCAATATAAACTGGATGAGAAGCTTTCCCTGTGACTGTTATAGCATCATATCCTGCAAATCGCATAGCAGATGCCATTCTCCCTCCGGCATAGCTTTCACCCAATTCATTATTCAGAGGTGATTTAAATAAAGCAACTGTTTTTGACGCTGTAGGAAAAGCAGCTGTTAAAGGACCGTTTGCAAATACTATAAAATTCTCAGGAGAAAGAGGATCAATACTAGGAGAACACTTTTTTGTAAAAAGATGCGTAGCAAGTGCTACTCCACCTAGATATTTTTCTAAAGAATCATCTTCAGTAATGTCTATTTTTCTTCTATCTAAATTAACGTTAATTATTTTCATCCTTCCACTTCCTCTAATTCCAAAATTCCGTGAGGACAGAAATCAACACATTTTCCGCAATGAATACAAATTATAGGCATTCCTGTTAGATTATCAAGTTTTACTGCACCTAAAATACATGCATCAGCACAATGACCACAAGCATCACATTTTGATTTGTCTAGAATTACTCCCCCACCTTTCCTTTTCTTCAATGCTCCTGTAGGACAAGCACGCATACAAACAGGATCTTTACAACCTCTGCAAACAATGATACCATAATAAGCTGTTTGACCTGCAGCTGTTATTGAAATTGCTGATTGATCAATAGATAAAGTATTAAATCGTTCTCGTGCACAAGCCATAACACAACATAAGCACCCTACACATCTTTCAAGATGTCTTACAGTCAATTTTTTAGCCATAGTACAAATTAATCTGTTCTATCTATATTAGCTTTATTTAAAAGATGTGAATTTTAAAAAAAATTTTTTCTAAAAATTTTGAATCCATCAAAATTAATAATAAATAAAGTATTAGTTTTCTTATTTTCTTATTCTTACCTATTTAGATTTATAAAAATGATTATTTTCCAAAAAATTACATAAAAAAATATTTATATCTATAATCTTGGAAAATTGTCCATACATATATTGCCATAATAAATATGCTTATAGATGATAATATATTTTTTTCATTTATCCTTATTATTATAGGTGAATATTTTGAGGATTAAAACAAGCTATATACTAATAATTGCAATATTGGTATTGACACCAGTTTTGTCTATGGCGAAAACAGAAATATCAGACAATACTACTTTTGAAGCAACCAATTGGGATTCAGAGGTAGGAGTTGTTGGTGGAGAAACAATTTATTATGATGTTGATCAATTAGTTTTTCCAACAGACGCAGTTCCTGATAATTTCACATTACCAACTGAATTTACAGGTATTCAATTATTCTGTAAAATTGGTGCAGTTGAAACAAATGTTCATTTCTACGAAGATGACGATGAAGACATTTGGGGAACTGTTCTTACCTATGGATTAGGTCTAAAATTAACTGAAGATTTGGTTTTTGGTTTTGATATTACCGATTTTCCAAACTTAGTTGAAGTAACCCTTCCAGAAGGTTCTGCTACTCCAGCGGTATTCCTACAAGGTGTTCCACACTTTAATACTACATTTTATGGACCAGCTTTCTTTGCTTTAAATTATGACTGGTCTGAACATGAAGTAAATATGGAAAATATGGGATTCACAGTAACAAATGGTGAAGATGATTTTGTAGCATCAATGACAAATGAATCAGGCGTACTTAGTGGTACATGGAGAAAATCAGATGGTATTTTAACACACCTAATTTTCGACGATATTTATATTACCGATTTCATTAACATGACTGATATAACAATTGAAATATCCTTCAATGAAATGGAAATGAAAGGTTTAGATATTTACCCAGGAATGGTAGTAAATCTAAACGCTGCTGATCTTGAATACTTAATTACTACAACTGGTAACTTTAGTGATATTGTAGATCAAGACTTTCTTGATGAAATAAATACTTACAAGGATGCTATGTTAGACCAAACTGTTTTGAGAATTGTCGTAGATGATGTAATGGGTACATTCTATAAATGCTCAATTTATGTTTGGAATCCAGAAACAAGAGCTCTATATAGAATTGAAGGTCAAATGGTCTTCAATGGTTTCTTTGCAAATATTCCTACATTCAATGGAGATGAAGACACACCATTAGTTTATGATGACTATGTAGAAATAGGAATACCAGGTGTAGGTCCATTCCTTACTCCTGATTGGGATATATATGAAGGACAATCAAAATTATTAGGTACTATATTAGGTGTCTTCTTAGAGGACATTCTAGTTGATTTTCTACCAAGCACAGAAGATTACATCCAACATGATGCTGATGCATCCTTTGGTTTAGTGAAAAGAGGCAACTTATATTACTATGAAATAGAAGCTTCAGTTGAACATGAATTCAATCAAACAGCTAGTCCAATGGCTTTTGCCATAGGTTCTGTTGCAAATACTTACACAGAAGGATTCTATCAAAACGCTTCAGCAAATGCTTGGATAGCATACAGTAAAACTGGTATTCTTGCTGGTTTTGGTGCAGAAGGACACATTATACACGAACAATATGGTGATGATGGATATGGCGATTTATTACAAGGAACTGTCGATTTGACTTTTAATATAAGAGTGGTCAATCCAGAATATAATCCATTACCTCCTGATGAGGCTGGTGGAGGTTTTATTCCAGGTTTCACTTGGTTAATAGCTATTCCAGCAATACTTGGTGTCACAACATTAGCTTATCTTTCAAGAAAGAAGAAATAATTCTAATTGTGCGAGATTTCTCGCACTTTATTTTTTTATTTAATTTTCAGCTAATTTTAATTTTGTATTTTTTAATCTACAAGAAATATTATAGAGAGGTTTTTTATTAATTGATTAAGTAATAGCAAATGAAAGTAAGAAATAAAAATACTTACTGCTAATTTATCATAGTAAATTTGAACATGGAGTAAGAGTTTGAAGAATGTCTACTAATCTAAGTCCTGAAGCGAAAATGGCTGAACAGGAATATAATGAAGCCAATACTCTCGAAGATAAGATAGTAAAATTAGAGAGATTTATTTCGCTTGTGCCAAAACATAAAGCAACAGAGAAAATGGTTGCAAGATTAAGAAGTAGATTAGTTAAACATAAAACAGAACTGGAAGACAGAAAACGAAGACAAAAATCAATTGTTAAAGGACCTACTTGGGTTTTAGCAAAAGAGGGAGATGCACAAATATCTTTAGTTGGAATCACTAATTCTGGAAAATCTCAACTATTAAAAGTTTTAACAGGTGCAAATATAAAAGTAGCCGATTATCCATATGCTACAGAAAAACCAGAACCAGGAGTACTTGATTGTGGTGGAGCAATTATACAATTAATAGATTTGCCAAGTGTGTTTACAAATATAAGAACTGAATCTAAAAATGGTCCAAAATTATTTTCCCAGATTCGAGCATCAGATTTAATAATTCTAATAATTGATCTTTCTAGAGACCCATTAGCACAAATGAGGATTTTGATAGATGAATTATATAGTGGTGGTATACGAGTTAACAAAGAACTCCCTCCAATTGAACTTCGTAAGACAGGTTCGGGTGGAGCTATTCTAATTGGTAATGAAAAAATAGATGCTACTCGAGAAGAAATAATTGAAATATTACATGACCAAAGTTTACATAATTTCTCATTAAAAATTTTAAAACCAATGTCTCTTTCAGATTTAGTAGAAGCTCTGGATTATAGTATAGTATATAGCAAAGGTATTATTGTAGGAAATAAAGGAGATTTAGCAGGATCAAAAGAAAATTTTGAAATATTAAAAAATCATTTTTCTGATAATTTTGATATTTATCCTGTTAGTTCTGTTACAGGTAAAGGTTTAGATGAATTAAAAATAGCTGTTTTTAAACATTTAAATTTAGTACGAGTAAGAAGTAAAGAACCAAATGGTGGAATTGCTCCAAAACCAATAGTAATAAGAACAGGTGCTACAGTTGGTGATGTAGCAAAAATTATTCATACAAGATTTTATGATAATTTTAAACACGCCAAAATATATGGTCCTAGTGCAAAATTCGATGGGCAGATAGTTGGATTGAATTATGTTTTGGAAGATGGAGATGTTGTAGAAATTTTCTCTGATTAAGAAAATTCTTTTCCAATTATTTTTTCATTTAAGGTGATGAATGTGTTTGAAGGAGAAAAGATAAGATTAAGATTTCTGGAATTATCTGATTTAGATTCAATAATGGAAAATTGGAATGATTTAGAATTTAGACATAATACTGGTAGTGCTATTCCTTATTCAAGACAAAATAGAGAAGATTTTATACGAAACACTTGGAATCTAAGAAAAGAAGATAAAGGTTATTTTTTTGCCATAGAAACTAAAGATTCTAGGGAATTTCTTGGTCATGTTTCACTTTTTATGATTAACAAAATTGCGCGATCTTCAGATCTAGGTATTTTCATATACAATAAAAAAAATTGGAATAAAGGATTTGGAACAGATGCAATGAAAGTAATTTTGGGGATTGGTTTTGAATATCTAAATTTACATAGAGTAGAATTGGGAGTATATCCGGAAAATGAAAGAGCAATTAATGTCTATAAGAAAGTAGGTTTTACAGAAGTTGGAAGAAAGAGAAAAAACCGTTATATGAATAGCAAATATCGTGATGAAATCATTATGGATATATTACATGAAGAATGGATTTCATTACAGAATATACAAAAATACTGAATCAAATTTGGATGGACGATCCCTAGTTCGCACCCCATCCGGCAATTGTCTGCCATGTAATGGCAGTGATTTCATTAACAGTAGATAAGTAATATTTACTGTTTCACTAGGGAACCAAATAATATTTTGTTTTTTTCGGATTAATCTTTTTTGGTTTGTAAAAGATTTTTCAATGATTTTGGAACAAAATTATCAATTTGATTGATATCAACAAATTCACATCGATTTTTTGAACCACTATGAATTGTCATAGGTAATCTAATTATCCGTCTAGTATCTAAAGTGATAGGGGCATCAATTAGAATATCTTGCTTATGGAGTGTTTCTTTCACTATATCTAATTTCACGTCTTGAGCTTGACCTTCTCGCATCCGAGGATCAGCAAAAATTTCTTCAACAAAATCTTGAAGTCGAAAATCATAAACATAAACATGAAATCCTTTACCTCCACTAAAGACAATCTTAATGTCCTTGAAATTATACTTTTCTTGAAGAAAATTAACGAGACGTTTAGTTTCCTTTTTAGCTAAAGGAAAATCACCTGGAGAGTCGATATCAAAATAGAGCTCGCTAAAGAGATAAACATTACTTGCTAATTCATAACCAGGTTTACCCTTCTTTTTAAATGAACGAGGACCAAGGTTTTGAGGATCTAACCAACAACTTGTAGTATAATACACATCTGCTGGGGTATACCTTACCAATAAATTTCTCAATTTTTCAATTGAATTAATTCTATCTTGAATTTTTAAAACACGTGTTTTTTTGTTTAATCCATATAAAAAAAATCGAAACTGTCTTTGAGTAGAATTAGGAGGAAGCCAAAGACTGGTTGTTTGATAATATTCTCGTAATTTATCACGTTTTTTTAGTATTCGTTTTTTACGAAAATACCACTCAATTCTCCAGAAAGGATTCCAAGTCATCTATAAGAAAACTCCATTACTAATTCTTTTAATTCTGATTTAATAAGTAAATAAAATGAAATTAAGTAAGAAAAAAATGATAAAAAGTCTAGATGTTGATATAAACTGATTACCATTTACCATGTTTCTTTAAAGCTTCTACTAAATTATTATCATCAAATCGCAAAGTTTTAGACACTGCTTTAAATGCTTTATTAGACCAAACATCTATACTTTTTCCTGAGGTAGTAGTAAAAGAGCCATATTTTACTCTAAACTCATCAAGGATTGAACCTTTCATCTTTTCATATTCTTTTTTAGAAGAAACTTCCACTCTTTTATTCATTGCTAATCGTTTATATCTTTCAGAATGAACTTTAATAGTACATTTTACTGGCAAAGTATCCGTTTCATCTGGTTGCACAGAAGGTTTGCCACTGACTTCACCAGCAAGTTCTTTAAATCCTTTATCAAGTTCACCAACAAGTTCCTTAGCTGCGTCTTTCAATTTCTTAAACATTTCATTCACCTTATCTTTATTCATTTTGTATTTTTCAAATAAACTTTTCCTTATGAATATTAGTTAATATATCAGTATACATTATCTTATTAAACATTCAATTATATAAGGTGTAAGTTTGAAAGATCAGAATTATGCTTATTATCAATCTCCACTTGGAATCATTGAATTAATTAGCAATAAAGATTATTTAATTTCATGCAATTTTATCCAAAAAGCAAAAAAAGAAGTTGAAAGTGTAAAGTCACAGATTCTAGATATCACAATTAAGCAATTGGATGAATATTTCAAAGGAATAAGAAAGAATTTCCAAATTAATTTATCAATTTCTGGAACAGATTTTCAAAAGAGAGTTTATAATGAATTACAAAAAATTCCCTTTGGTGAGGTAATCAGTTACACAGAATTAGCAAAAAGAATTGGTAATGAAAAAGCTATAAGAGCTGTTGGTTCTGCTAATGGTAAGAATCCTATTAGTATTATAATTCCTTGCCATAGGGTAATAGGTCGAGATGGGAATTTAAGAGGGTATGGTGGAGGTATTGAGAAAAAAAAATGGTTATTAGATTTTGAGAGAAAAAATAGAGACCATGTTAATTATTAAAAACATTATTTAATTTTCCAGATAACCGTTTTTTGTTATTTTAGTCAATCTTTAGAATAAATAAAATCTCTATTTTGGTTCAAAACTCATAGTCCATTTTTCATTTCCTTCCCATGAATCAAATACATATCCAAAACCTTCTTTCTGCATTATCGCTTGAACTTCTATCATTATCTTTTGTTGTATTTTATAATCACCAGTTTCTATTATTCTCATAGGCATTTGTAAAAATTCATCCGAAGTCCACTTTAGTTTCTTTAAAGGATATTTTTCTAATTCTATCTTCAAATATTTGTTATAGGGTCTTAATCTACCATCATGAATTGCAAATAAAACTTGTAAAAGGTAATTAATTGAATCTACTGCTTCTAATCTATAAGCAATTATATTTTTATCGCGTAATCCCTTCATTGATCGATAGACTGAATTAATATAAGCATCAAGAGTCCCTGCTGTAAAATCTTTAATATGCTCTTGTGGAATTCCTCCCTTATCTACTATTATCTGTTCTAAAACACCATTTGTTTTATCTATAAGAGGTTTAACATTTGCATATGTATATCTATCCCACATAAATTCTGTGTCCCAAGCAGCATAATTTTTAAATGATTCCAAAGTTAAAACTGAACAATCAAAGAAATCTTGATTATCGATTTCTTTTATCTTATCTTTATATTCTTCTAATACTTCTTCTCTAACAATAACTTGGAAATCATAATCAGAGTGTTCTTTATAGAATCCTTTACCTCTTGAACCAAGTAAAATTACTCCTAATATATTTGGATCACTCTTTGCTTGAATAAGAAAATCAGTAAATAAATCATCATATTTCATAATAAAAAAAATTTAGAATTTTTTTCTATAAAATTATTCCCGTAATATCGGAGAAGTCATACAATGAGGACCTCCTCCTCCTTTAACCAATTCATTTCCTTTAATTGGAATAACTTCAACCCCTTTCTTTTCTAATTCTTTAATTATCCGTTCATTCCATTCATATGAGATAACTTTTCCTGCTGAAATAGAAAGTATATTTGGTCCGAAGTTCCTTGCTTCTTCGGTTGTAACGGTTATAGTTCTAAATCCCTTTCTCCTAAGATAATCAAGAAATGGTTCTTTTCTAGAAGTTCTACCACAAATAATCTGAGCATCTTCATAATTTACTGATGGTTCATGTACAACGCATAAATGATGATCAACCACCATAAAAGCACCATCAAGATGCACGCGAAAATTAGGTAATGGTATTAGAACTATCTCATCGAAAGTACTAGTTCCAAATTTATGAACAAGCTTCTTTACTCCGGAAATATTGGATCTTGGACCATACCCAATTGCTAAAACATTTTCATCAATATAAACAAGATCTCCTCCTTCCAAAAAATTAGAACCTTTTAATTCTATAAAAGTATGAATATGTTTTGATAGTGCTTTCTTAATAATTATTGGTTCTTGTTTTCGACTCTCTACTGCCATATTCATTACAATTAATCCTTTTTTAGAAATAGCAATAATATCTCGAGTAAATAGAAAGTTAGGAGTATTAATTTTATCAATTAAATTTTCTAAAAGAATCACTTCGACATTGTTTTCTTTTAAAATTCGTGTAAATTCATCAAATTCATTTTGCATTTTCACTAGATTAGGAATATCTCTAAAACGAAAAAATGAGAGTGTTTCTTTTGTAACTAAATTCATTTCTTGACCAGGTCTATGCATTAAAATAGAACGTAATTTACCAATTTCGGATTGAATACCATATTTCATTTTTTGTCCAAAAATCCTTAAGAAAATTCTATAATTGATAGTTTATCTATTAACTAAAAATTTTTTCTTTTCCTATCTGCTAATAATTTTCTGAATATTCATCTAAATTTAATTTAAGAATTGGACTTTCATCATGTTTTTTACCTGTTTCTTTGAAACCAGCTTTTTTATATAATTTTGAAGCAACTTCATTATCTGAAGCTACATCTAGGAAAATTTCTGTGCATGAATATTTTTTCTCCATCATCTTGATAAGAGCTTTTAATCCTTCCTTACCATAACCTTTTCCTTGAAAATTCTCACCAATCATATGCCTCACAATCCAAGCTGTACCATCTTCAGGATTTTTAGCTAGTGCAGAAAAACCAACCATTGTTTCATCAGTATAAATTCCAAAACATTCAATGAAAGGTTGGAATTTTGATTGAGCAATACTCACAGCATTTGAAGCGACAAAATTTTCTTGCTCTTTTTTGACCGTCAATTTTATAGCTTCTACCCAATTATCAGCAGTAATTTCTTTCAATGAAATCATCTTATGAAGTTTCTCCTTTTAATATTTGAAATACTAAAATAATGATCACTACAATTGAACTAAGTGGTCATTATTAACCATAAGTAATTACAATAAATAATTATTTGATAAAAAACTATGGCATTTTTTTATTTAATATATTGATTGGGATTTTGAGATATAACAAAATAATGTAAAGGATTAGCATAAATCTAATAGACTCAATTATTTGAAATCAATATAATTATACTAAACAATGTCTATTAAAATAGTTTTAAAAACTGTTTATCCAATTATTCTTAGAAGTTAATCTCTAAAGAGGAGTATAATATGTCGATTTTAAATAATTTATTTTCTCAAAAGAAAAAGAGAATTAGTTCTTCAATTATTCTTTTGACATTATTTATTCTTGTTTTTATGATTTCATATATTTCTCCTAGTCAAGCATATAACAAGGAAATAGGAATGATTTCAACACAATTTAAACAAGAATCTGCTGTAGAAATAAATGCCCCACCTCATTTTGATTGGGTTGTTATGAATTACATTGATGGTGATAATAATCTAGAAGCAGAAGCTATCGATGATTTAAATGAAATGGAATCAGAATTTAATGCATCTGCAAATGTCGCTGTTATTGTTCTTATTGATAGAACAAATGGATATGACGATACAAATGGCGATTGGGAAACAACTAGGTTATATAATGTTACTTATGATGTTACTGCGGATATTGATTCAACTTTACTTCAAGATATGGGCGAATTGAATATGGGTGATGGTGAAGTATTAGAGGATTTCATCGATTATTGTTTTGCGAATCTTGAAGCAGATCATTATTGGTTAAATCTCTGGGATCATGGAGGAGGAGTTGATGGTATTTGTTGGGATGATACTAGTGGAGGCGATTCTCTAACTATTGATGAAATGCAAACAGCAATTAGTGCAAGTGAAACAACCTATGGTAAATATATCGATGTGATATCTCATGATGCATGCTTCATGAATATGATTGAAGTAGCTTACGAATTAAAAGATTTAAGTGATTATTTTGTTGGTTCTGAAGAATCCGTTCCTGGTGATGGATTCGATTATGAAGCAATTATTTCAGGATTAGTTGCTGATACTACAATGAACGCTTCAACATTAGCTAATTTGATGGTGGATTCGTATGAGAGTTTCTATGATGGTATTGTAGATTATGTTACTCTTTCAGCTCTTAATCTAACTATTATGGATCAATTTATCTTAGCAACAAATAATTTTGCTGGAAATCTTTCATTAGTAATTGCTGATGGTCAAGGAAGTGGAATTGAGGAAGCATTCTATGAAACTCTGAAATTCTATGATGATTATTCTATTGATTTCATGGATTTTGTTGTAGAATTGGATAAGAATTCAACATTAATGAGCAATTATCCAAATCTAGATACTTCTGTTACAAACTTATTAGCAGAATTTCCTAATTTGATTATTAATAATTATCAAGATAGCATATATTCTGGAGATGCAAATGGAGTTTCAATTTTCATGCCTATAATGGATAATTTTATCGATACTTGGATTGAAAACTACATAGATACAAATGATTTATTTTCAGGTATGGATTGGCAAGCTTTTACTTTCTGGGAAGAATTTTTGGAAGATTTCTATACTGCTGGCTATGGAGAAAGAACTTTTGAATTTGATGAAATGTTTCTTGATACAACTGTTGGACCATTGTCTCTTAGTGAAGAAGATGACATTTATTATTATATAGCTATTAGTGAAACAGCTCTCTACGAAATAACTTGTAATGTATTATCAGGTGATGCTGATTTGTATCTATATGATGAAGTAGCATTAGAATATTTTATAGCCTGGAGTTGTTTCTACAATCCCGAAGATGGTTCTAATGAAAAAATAAGACTATTACTTGCTCCTGGTTACTATTTTGTAAATGTTAATGCTTGGACAGCTTGCTCAGTCACTTTTGAAATGACTACAATTACAATACCAGAACTTGATTTAGATACTCCTGTTTCAGAAACAAGTGGATCACAAGAAGGAGATGAAAATGGTCATTATTTACAAATCTTCTATCATTATTATAGTTTTACAGCAGATATTGAAGGAAATTACACATTCACTTTAACCTATAGTAGCTATTCAGTTGATTTTGATCTGTATCTATTAAATAATGAATTTATAGGATTAGACTCATCTGAAGAGACTGGTGATACAGATAGTATTTTTATAACTGCTTCAATTGGAGAAACATTCTATGTAGTTGTATATGGTTACTCAGGATATGGTACATTTTCATTAGAGGTAACTAGTCCAGATATCAGCGAATCACCAACACCTACAGACACAATATCTACTTTTGGCTTTAATGGTTTTACGATTATATTATCTACAATAGGTATACTAGCTGCATCAATGTATATACTTGTAAAACAAAAGAAGAAAATAAATTGATTTTTCTAATAAAGGAATATTAATTCCTTTGTTTTTCTTTTTCTTTTAATTCTTCTAATTTCTTAGTAGCAATATTTTTTGCAATTGAATATCCATTTCTAAACAAAGTATTCAAACTTTGACCTTGTATAAATATTGGTGATTCTTCTAAATTATAGAGAATATTTAATCCTTCTTCCTTTACATTGCTATTATCTATTTCATTTTTAAATTGTAATAAATCTATTTCTTTTGAAGAAATACTCTCTTCATTTTGCATAACATTTTCCTTTGTATAATTTGATCTAATTTCTCTTATAATTGCTAAGATTTCTACTTTTGTTTTACCTCTAATTTTAAATAGAGTAAATGGATCCTCATCTAATAATTGAGCAAAAATATAGAATGCTGCTGCAGTATGTTTACAAGGATTTGCCCAATCCGGACAAGTGCAACCTGCTTTTAAATCATCATCAATTCTAGGTAATAGAGAATAATTATATTTTTCAAAGAATTCACTTATTTTTTTAGGAATTTGTTCAGCAAGTATTTTAGCAGTTGCATAAGTATCATTTGCTATGTCATTTAGAACTTCAGTCCAAATATCTTCTGGGATTTTTTTCAATTCTATTCGTACTCTATAAGGTAATGGTTTATTATCTTGCACTTTTGCAATAGCAAATCCCTTCTGAACTTTAAGATAAAGAACCTGACCAATTTTTGCGTTATATTTTCCTTGTGAAATTCTGTTTCCGGAATCTAAGGTTTGAAATAATTCAATCCATTTTTTACTCCACCAAGATTTTCCTATAGGTTCAATTAATTTAGTGCTAGATTTGAAATTATTTACTTTCCTTTTTTTAGTTAGGAAATATTCAGTTCTTTTATCATCATCTAGCATTTTTTTTCACCTATAATACTGATCTTAAACTAAGAACATTTCTTAAATCCTCTGTTGAAAGTTCCGTTAACCAGATATCACCAGTTGTTATTATTGAGTTAGCCAATTCTTTCTTTTGCTCAATTAAATGATTAATACTTTCTTCAAGAGTTCCTATACAAACAAATTTGTGAACCATTACATTTTTTTCTTGACCTATTCTAAATACTCTATCTGTAGCTTGATTTTCAACAGCAGGATTCCACCAACGATCTATATGAATTACATGATTTGCAGCAGTAAGATTTAATCCCACTCCACCTGCTTTTATTGATAAAATAAATATTTTAGGACCATCTGGATTAGTATTTTCTTGGAATTTTCTAACCATCTCATCTCGAGTTTTTTGAGGAGTTTCACCAGATAAGAAAAGAACTCCTCCTTCAAATTTCCTTTCTAAATAACAAACAAGCATTTCACCTAATTCCTTGTATTGAGTGAAAATGAGTGTTTTCTCTTTATTATCTAAAATTTCTTGCAACATTTCTTCAAGTCGTTCGAATTTGCAAGAACGATTATTCAATTTAATTTTCTTTTCATGCATAAATTGTGCAGGATGATTACAAATTTGCTTTAATTTAGTAATAGTAGCTAAAACAAGTCCTTTTCTATGAATACCTTGTGTTTCATTTAATTGATTGAATAAATCTTTTACAACAGCTTCATACAAAACTGCTTGTTCTTCATTTAAAGAGCAAAAAACTTTGTTTTCAAATTTCTCAGGTAAATCTTGAATGATAGTAGGATCTGTTTTTAGTCGTCTTAAAATAAAAGGATTAATAATCTTAGCTAACTGCTCTCTCATAATTCTACTAAAATCTTTTTCAATAGGAATCCCAAATTTATCGTTAAATTCCTTAAGAGTACCTAAATATCTTGGATTTAGAAAATCTAAAATAGACCATAATTCCGATAGTCTATTTTCTATAGGGGTACCGGTTAGAGCAATTTTATAATTACTACGTAAGCTTTTAATTGCACGAGTCTGTTTAGCATATGGATTCTTTATATTTTGAGCTTCATCCAAAATGATATTTTCCCAAAATATATCAGAAAGAGATGTCTTGTCCTTTAGAGCAAGACTATAAGTTGTAATCATAATATCATAGTTTGTTATGGTTTTTTCAAAGTCAACTCTTCTAGGACGATTAGTACCATGAAAAATATAAACTTTAAAATCTGGAGCAAAACGCTTTATCTCTTTATACCAATTACCTACTATAGAAGTAGGACATATTATTAATGAAGGTTGATTAGAATATCTGTTGTTTTCCTTTTCGTATAAAAGAAAA